>Ga0307294_10000193_pt1 | contig 14971 bp, 12 predicted proteins | sample ER_DNA_151_FD_194468 | JGI IMG/M metagenome (GOLD analysis project Ga0307294, IMG submission 194468) | Bulk soil microbial communities from the East River watershed near Crested Butte, Colorado, United States - ER_DNA_151 | ecosystem: Environmental > Terrestrial > Soil > Floodplain | place... | reverse complement strand
AGCTTGGCGGCGCAGGCGCGCAGGATCGCCGAGGTATTACTGCGGTCCAATGAGGCTTCCGGCGTGTCGGCATCGTCGGCGATTTCGAGCACGTCTTCCTGGTCGATATCCTCATGCCGGCGCTGGCGCAGCGCGGTCAGCGCCTTGAAACGGGCAATCGACAACAGCCAGGTGGAGACCTGGGAACGGCCCTCGAACTGGGCGGCGGTGCGCCAGACGTCGAGGAAGACCTGACTGACGAGGTCTTCAGCCATGGTGGTGTCGCGCACGATGCGCAGGATGAAGCGGTAAACCCGAACGTTATGACGGGCGTAAAGGGTATGCATCGCCGACCGGCCGCCTTCGGCAATGTCCTGCAGCAGCATTTCATCCGAGGTCGCCTGGGCAGCGATGATGCCTTGGCGGGCTGCGGCGTTGATGGCTACGACGTTCTGCATGACAAGCTCCCGGTATTCGCCATTAGCGGCGTTACGTTGGAGCGGAGTGATAGTTAATCCCGGTTTCTGGACGTCTGCACGACAACGGGAAAATGGTTTCGTGCGCAGGAGAATTGTTTCGTCGGAGCGTCCGCGACGACACATTCGAGGACGAAATGTGAACGATTTCACAAAGTTGACAATCGAGGCGCATCTCAGGTTGGGGCCGGGGAACGATTCGCGTTCTGGAGCGTCTTGATGCTCTTGTGGAGAAAGCCGCGCAGCCTGCCGCCATACAGATGTCGTCCCGGCGCGTAGGCCGGGGCGACGATGGAGGGCTCAGGCCTTCTCGCCGGCCGGCGAAAACAGATAGCCGCCGCCGCGGATGGTACGGATCACCGCCGGCTTGGTCGGATCAATCTCGATCTTGCGGCGGATTCTCATGATGCGCAGATCCACGGCGCGGTCGAAGGCCTCGGCGTCGCGCGCGTTGGCCAGCTCCAGCAGCCGCTCGCGGGACAGCACCCGTTTCGGGTTGGCTGCGAACACCTTCAACAGGCCGAATTCGGAAGCGGTCAGCGGATGCTCGTTGCCCTCGTCATCGCGCAGCGCCTGCGCCTCGAGATCGAGCCATTTGGTGCCGAACCGCACCAACTGGTCCTTCGTCGTCTTGGCGCCGGCGGCTTCCGACCCCGAAGCCGGCGACCTGGCCGGTGCAGAGCGCCGCAGCACCGAGCGGATCCGCGCCATCAGTTCACGCAATTCGCAGGGTTTTGCGATGTAGTCGTCGGCGCCGAGCTCCAGGCCGACCACGCGATCGATCGGGCTCGCGGTCGCGGTCAGCATGATGACCGGGACATTGGTGCGGCCCTTGAGGTCGCGGATGATGGAGAGCCCGTCTTCCTCGGGCATGTTGAGGTCGAGCACCACAAGGTCCGGCACCGAAGTTTCGATCGCCTCGCGCAGGGTCTTGCCGCCGTCGCATAGCGTCACGCCGAAACCGTGCATCTTGAGATATTCGCCGACCATCTCGCGGGCCGGCGCCTCGTCGTCGACAATGATGATGTGTTGCTGACTTTGGGTCATGATATCTCAGTCGCAGGCAGCACGACGGTGAAGGTCGACCCCTGTCCGGGCCCGGCGCTGTCGGCGGTCACCTCGCCGCCATGCATGTCGATGATGCGCTTGACGATGGACAGACCCAGGCCGGTCGAGCTTTCGCCGGCGGTGGGCTTGGCGGAAAGCCGCTGGAACCGGCCGAACAGCCGGCCGAGATCTTCCGGCGAAAGGCCCGCGCCTTCGTCGGCGATGCGGATGATGGTGCTGTCCTGCTCATGCGTGACCACGACCGCGATCTTGCCGCCGATCGGTGAATATTTGATGGCGTTGCTGACGAGATTGTCGATCGCCTCGCGCATCCGGTCGGTATCGCACATCGTGACGATATTCGGCGGCGCCGACACCGTGATGGTCTGCTGCTTGTTGACCGCCAGCGGCTGATTGGCGTCGGCGACCTCGCTGACCAGGGCGGCGATATCGACCGGCTCGCGCCGAATCGAGATGTCGAAGGCATCGGCCATGGCGTCGGAAATCAGGTGGTCGACCATCGAGGTCAGGCGCTTGGTGGCATCGCGGATGTGCTCGACCTGGGCGGTGATGCTCTCCTTGGAGGAGCCGGCGCCGATCAATTCGGTCAGCATTTCGGTGCGGCCGAGGATGACTCCGAGCGGGTTTTTCAGGTCATGGGCAACGGTGCCGAGAATTTCGTTCTTGAAGCCGTTGGCGCGCTGCAGCCGCATCCACTGCGACGACAGCCGGCGGTTGGCCTGCATCAGCGCGCGCGTGCGTTGCGCAACGCGGTCCTCGAGCTGGGTGTTGGCCTCGTGCAGCTGCTGGTACAGAATCACGTTGTCGAAGGCGATCGACAACCGACTGGAGAAAATCTCGACCAGCGCGCGGTCGGTATCCGACAGCGGGCGCTCCGCCTGCAACAGCACGACGACCTCGCGCCCGCTGCCGGTGCGCAGATAGAGCACGGTACGGTGATCGGCGAATTCGTTCTTGCGGCGCTGGAACGCGGCTTCCACCATCTGGCGCAGGTCCGCATCGAGCGATTTCGATCCGGCCGATCCGATGAAGCGGCTGTAGCAGCCCGAGCCCGCGAGCACCGAGAAATCGGTGCCGGCGCCGCCGTCGTCGCGCAGCACCAGGATGCCGGCGCAATCGACGTTGAGCAACGAGGCGAGCTGGGTCAGCACGCCTTCGGCGAGCCGCTGCATCGACTTGAAGTCGTACAGGGTGGAGGCGGCGTCGATGATGATTTCGAGCCCGCGCCGCGTCTGCACCATGCGCTCGAGCTGCTGATAGCTGCGCAATGCCGCGGTCAGCGAGGTGAACAGCTTGTCGGCGGTGAGTTCGGTCTTCGCCTTGTAGTCGTTGATGTCATACTGCACGATGACGCGCCGCTCCGGCGCCTGGCCGGGCTGCCCGGTGCGCAGGATGATGCGAACGGTCTCGTTCTTGATTTCGTTGCGGATATATTCGACTAGATCGAGGCCGGCGGCGTCGGTCTCCATGATGACGTCGAGCAGGACAGCCGCGATATCCGGATGCGCGCGCATCAGCTTGCGGCCCTCGGCCGCCGAATAGGCCGACAGGATTTCCAGGGTCTGGCCGTTGAGATTGTAGTCGCTCAGCGCAAACCGCGTGCCTTCATGCACGGCATGGTCGTCGTCGATGACGGCGACCTTCCATTTGCGCGCAGTCGAGGCTACCGGAGCGGTTCCGGAATCGTCGATCAGGTGGAGGACATCGTCCTGTTCGGCCATTGCGGGATCCCGTCGCTTGCTTGCACTGTTGTCGTGGAACCGCCCTTGGCGGCCCGCGGCATGATAATGCGAAATGTGGTGCCTTGTCCCAGCCTTGAATCCAGCATCATCCGGCCGCCGAGCTGCTGGGTAACCAGATTATAGACGATGTGCAGGCCAAGTCCGGTGCCGCCCTCGTTGCGGCGGGTGGTGAAGAACGGGTCGAACGCCTGCCGCTGCACGTCCGGCGTCATTCCGGCCCCGTTGTCGGCGAAAATGATCTCGACGTCGTCGCTGCCGCGCGGCCGCGCCGAAATCGAGATCGCGCCGCTTCGCCCGTCGGCAAAGGCGTGATTGGCCGCGTTGAGGAACAGATTGGTCAGAATCTGGCCATACGAGCCCGGATAGCCGTCGATCACGAGGCCCTCCGGCACATCGACCGACAGCGATATCGCGGATCGCTTCAGCACCGGCCGCAGGCTCGCGATGATCTGGTCGGTGGCCTCCGACAGGCTGAACTGGCGACGCTCGGCATGGGAGCGGTCCACCGCGACCTGCTTGAAGGACTGGATCAGTTCGCCGGCGCGATGCAGGTTGGCCACCAGCTGTCCTGCGGCGTCGCGGGAGGAGTGGACGAATTCCTCGAGTTGCGACCGGCGCAACTGGCCGTCGGATTTCAACTCGGCCGCGAACATTTCCGCGCGGCGCGCGAAACTGGACGCCACCGTCAGGCTGATGCCGATCGGATTGTTGACTTCATGGGCAACGCCGGCGACCAGACCGCCGAGCGCCGCCAGCCGCTCGGCGTCGATCAGGTTCTGCTGGGCGGCGTTCAGTTCGAGCAGTGCGCCCTCTGCCTTTTCCTTCGAGGCGCGCAATTCGTCCTCGGTCTCGCGCTTGGCAATGGCGTTTTCGCGGAACACCTCGACCGCGCGCGCCATCGCGCCGACCTCGTCCTTGGCATTGGTGCCCTGCACGCGCCGGTCGTAATCGCCCGTCGTGATGGCGTGCATCGAGGCCATGATCTGCTGCAGCGGCAGCCGGATCGAGAGCGCAATGATCACGCCTGCGGAGAGGATGATGCCGAGAAAGATCACGGCGATCGACAGCACCTTGCGGGAAATGCTGGTCAGGGTGCGATCGAAGGTCGCCTGCGCTTTCTGCTCGCGCTGGCGCATCTTGACCGACAGATTGTCGATCGCGCCAATCGCTTCGGCCTGGCTGGCGTCGATGGTGTTGCGCAACAGCTCGGTCCGGTTCGCCAGCTGCTCCGACAGTTTGGCAAAGCCCGCGCGCAGCGCCACCGTCCGTGCCTGCAGCCGCTGCAGCGCCATGCGCTGCAGGTCGTTGTCGGCGAGCTCGGACATCTCCGGAATGGTTTTTTCGATGGTCTCGGTATTCCTGCGGGCGTCCTCGGCGGACGCCGTCGCCAGCGACAGATAATAGGAATTGGCGGCGACCAGCATGGCGGTGAACGCCTCGCGGGACTTGCCCAGCGCCGGCCAGATCAGGGCCTCGCGGCGCCCGGTGGCGCCTTCGATGATCGAATACAGCCCGGCCATGTCCTTGGCCGGAGCCAGCACCTGGTCCTGATAGGTCTTGCTGATCGTTGCCTGGACCGCGCGCAGCTCGCCGAAACCGTTGAGGAATTTATCGGTGACGCGCTCGAGTTCCTCGACCGATCCCGACAGCATCGGGTCGGTCGACGCGCGCGTGGTCAGCGTGCCCAGCACCGCCTCGCGCAACAGCAGGATTTCCGCGAACAATTCCGGGCTGGGCTGATTGATGTAGCGATGGATCAGGTTCTGCAGGCGGCTGGTTTCGCTTTCCAGCAGCGCCAGGATCCGGTCGGATTCCCGCACCTGCCGTACGTCATCCCAGGCCGAACCGAGCACCTGGGCGCCGTTCCAGATCATGGCGGCCAGCACGACGACAACGGCCGAATTCAACGCGGCGATCGAGAGGATGCGCCAGCGGATCGGCACCGCGCGCACCAGCCCGACGATATGGGCACGGCCGCGCGCGGCGAAATTCGCCGGCCGCTCCATGGTTTCGTCGTGCCGCGGCATGGCCAAGGCCAGTTCACTCCACCTTGCGAATTCGTTGGATCGGCCGCGTCATCGCGGCATCGAGCGGCGCTGTTGCGTCGATTTCGGCCATCGCGGTCTCGAACCTGGCGCTGTAGCGGGATGTTCGATGGGGCGGAACGGGAGTGGCATAGACCAGCAGATTTATGGCCGGCACGCAGGTCCCGATCAGGGTCACAGCCACATTGCTGCGATCAGGGGCTTCGCTCTTGGTATCGGCGGCGCGATACTCCCACGCGACCGCGCCCGTCGAGTCCGCCATCAGCCACGGCGCGACAACGGGTGCTGCGGTCCGCGAAAGGTCGACGCGGCTGTACACAGGCAAAACTCATCCCCTTATGATGGTGTCTGCGATCGGGAAGAAAGGTTCAACCCATTTAGCAGATGCCGGCGAGCGATGGCTATCCTGCCAGCGCCACGGACGGCGTCAATGGTGCGCTGCGCTGGACCTTTTGCGGATTGAAACCGCAGGCTCAGGGCCTTATGGAGAACCCATCATGCACGAGAGCGGCGTTTCGGCCGCCGCGGATGAGACTGGTAATATTGCCAATATGGTGAATTCGGTTCTGAGATTTTTGCAGCTCGCGGCCGTTGCCGCCGCGGTTACTCTGGCGTCTCCGGCACGGGCCGCCACCGAGATCGTGTGGTGGCACGCGATGTCGGGAGAACTCGGCCGGCAACTGGAGAAGCTGGCGTCGGACTTCAACGCCTCGCAATCCGAATACCGGATCGTGCCGAGCTACAAGGGCAACTACACCGAAACCGTGACCGCGGCGATCTTCGCGTTTCGCTCGCGCAGCCAGCCCGCCATCGTTCAGGTCAACGAAATCGCCACCGCGACCATGATGGCGGCGAGGGGCGCGATCTATCCGGTGTACGAATTGATGCACAACGAATCCGAAGCGTTTTCGCCGGCGGCCTATCTTCCGGCGGTCAGCGGCTATTATGCCGACGTGGCCGGCAACATGCTGTCGTTTCCGTTCAACGCCTCGACGCCGATCCTCTACTACAACAAGGACCTGTTCCGCGCCGCCGGCCTCGATCCCGAAGTGGCGCCGAAGACCTGGCCCGAGGTCGGTGCGGCAGCCAAGCGGCTGCGCACGTCCGGCACCGCCTGTGGTTTGACCACCTCCTGGCCGTCATGGATCAACGTCGAGAATTTTTCCGCGTTCCACAATCTGCCGATTTCGACCAGGGCCAATGGCTTCGGGGGTCTCGACGCCGAACTCAATTTCAACAATCCAGCGATGGTGCGCCATATCGCGCAGCTGGCGGAATGGCAGACCACCAAGGTGTTCGACTACAGCGGCCGGGCGCAGACCGCGGAGCCGCGCTTTCAAAAGGGCGAATGCGCGATCTTCCTGGGCTCCTCGGCGACGCGCGCCGACATCAAGGCAAATTCGAAATTCGAGGTGGGCTACGGCATGCTGCCGTACTGGCCCGATGTCGAAGGCGCGCCGCAGAACTCCATCATCGGCGGCGCCACCCTGTGGGTGCTGCGGGATCGGCCGCGCGCCGAATACAAGGGCGTGGCGAAATTCTTCGGCTATCTGTCGAAGCCGGAGGTTCAGGCCGCCTGGCATCAGAACACCGGCTATCTGCCGATCACCCGGGAGGCGTTCGACCTGACCCGCGCGCAGGGTTTTTACGACCGCAATCCCGGTGCGGCGATCTCGATCGAGCAGATCACCTTGAAGGCGCCGACCGAGAATTCGCGCGGTGTCCGGCTCGGTTCGTTCGTCCTGATCCGCGGCGCGATCGACGACGAGCTGGAGCAGGCCTTCGGCGGCAAGAAATCCGCGCAGGACGCCCTGGATTCCGCCGTCGAGCGCGGCAACCGGCTGTTGCGCCAGTTCGAGCGAGCCAATCCGGACCGCTAATGCACACTCGAGACCTTCGCGGCTGGCGCGCCGATCCGTCGCAATGCCTGCGCTGCGATCCGGTCAAAGTTCGACCATATCAAAATCGCTCTTGGCCGTGCCGCATTCCGGACAGACCCAGTCGTCCGGAATGTCGGACCATCTCGTGCCGGGTGCCAGGCCTTCGTCAGGCGCACCGGCGGCTTCGTCGTAGATGTAGCCGCAGGTCCGGCATTGCCATGATTTGTAGGGTTCGGCGTTCATCTGGACCGTCCTTTCTGCGATGCAAGAATTTCCTGCGCGGCGTCGTTATGCTACGGGCGCCCCCTGGGCCGGCGGAAACACCATCCGGTCGTCGGTCCGGCAATAGCGGTCCGCGAACATGCGGCCGACCGGATGATAGCGGTCCATGTGCACGCGCATGGCGTCGCGATCCCACAATTCGTCGCGGATGTGGAAATTGATGCCCTCGCCCATGATGAGCTGGCGGTCGCCGTTCACCTCGATGGTTTTCCAGGTCTTGCACTCCATCGACCATGGCGCGTCGGCCAGCCGCGGCACCGCGATTCGTGTCGAGGGCGATAGCTTCAGACCGAGATAGCCGGGCTCACCGATCTCGGGCGGAAAATCGCCGCTGGAATCGTGCATCGCCCGCGCCAGCGGTTCATCGGTCATGCTGACGACGAATTCCCCGGTGCGCTGGATGTTGACCACCGTGTCCTTGACGCGGCCGTCCGGCCGCAGGTTTGCCGCGAACATGCAGAGCGGCGGGTCCTCGCAGAACACGTTGAAGAAGCTGAACGGCGCGGCGTTGACCACGCCAGTGGGGCCCATGGTAGTGACCCAGGCGATCGGCCGCGGCAGCACGAAGGCCGTCAGGACCTTGTAGCGTTCGCGGGGTGCGAGTTCGTCAGGCGCGTATTCCATGCTGTATTCCCAAACCGGCCGGATGTGCCGGCACCCCACCTTGGCTCAAAAACCGACACGGTTCGAGATGGCGCCGTCGACGGCTCCGGGAGATTTGAGGACTGCTGTCCCGCTGCGATCTTCTCCGACTTGGTCCCGCCCAACAAACAAGCTAGCCAAATTGTCTGCATATTTCATAGGCATTCATCTCTCTTTGTATGCAATATCAGACGTGATCAGATGGCGACCGCCCAATCCAATATGGATTATTCAATAGCAAAATCAACATTTTAGCGCGGCATTAACTGGCTGTTAAGATTTGGCACGAACCTTGCGAAGCCTGCTCCAGAGCGATTCCCTCTGCTTTGGAGCATCACATGAAGCGTCGCGATTTTCTGAAAACCGTCACCGGAGTTGCGGCGGGCGCCATGGTGCCGGCGCCGGCGATCTGGTCCGCCGCCAAGGCCCAGGCCCGCTCCGACACGCTGCTGATCGTCTCCGAGGGCGGCCCCAACAATCTGGATATTCACGGCATCGGCACCAACGTGCCGGGCTACGAAGTGTCGTGGAATTGCTACGACCGCCTGATCAGCCACGAGATGAAAAGCGGTCCCGGCGGCGTTGCCTATTACGACCGCGACAAGTTCAAGCCCGAACTCGCCGAGGACATGAACGTCGGCGACATGTCGGTGACCTTCAAACTGAAGAAGAACGCCAAATTTCACGACGGCGCGCCGGTCACGGCGAAGGACGTCAAATGGTCGCTCGACCGCGCGGTCAGCGTCGGCGGCTTCCCGACCTTTCAGATGAGCGCGGGGTCGCTGACCAAGCCGGAGCAGTTCGTCGTGGTCGACGACAACACCGTGCGGGTGGATTTCGCCAAGAAGGACCGCCTGACGATTCCCGATCTCGCCGTGATCGTGCCCTGCGTCGTCAATTCCGAACTGGTGAAGAAGAACGCCAGCGAGAAAGACCCCTGGGGCCTTGAGTACACAAAACAGCAGACCGCCGGCTCCGGCGCCTACAAGGTAACAAAGTGGACCGCCGGCACCGAAGTGATCATGGAGCGCAACGACGATTGGGTCGGCGGTCCGATGCCGAAGATCAAGCGCGTGATCTGGCGCATGGTGCCGCAGGCCGGCAACCGCCGCGCGCTGCTGGAGCGCGGCGACGCCGACATCTCCTATGAGCTGCCGTTCAAGGATTTCCAGGAGCTGAAAGCCGCCGGCAAGCTCAACATCGTGTCGCTGCCGTTCTCCAACGGTATCCAGTATATCGGCATGAACGTGACCAAGCCGCCGTTCGATAATCCGAAGGTCCGTCAGGCGATCGCCTACGCCATTCCCTACCAGAAGATCATGGACGTGGTGCTGTTCGGCCTCGCCAATCCGATGTTCGGCGCGCCCGACAGCAAGACCACCGAAGTGGCATGGCCGCAGCCGACCAAGTTCAACACCGACATGGCGAAAGCCAAGGCCTTGCTGGTCGAAGCCGGCTTCCCGAACGGCTTCGAGACCACAATCTCGTTCGACCTCAACTTCGCCGGGGTCAACGAGCCGCTCTGCGTGCTGGTGCAGGAAAGCCTCGGCCAGATCGGCATCAGGACCACGATCAACAAGATTCCCGGCGCCAACTGGCGAACCGAACTGAACAAGAAGGAAATGCCGCTCTACACCAACGTGTTTTCGGGCTGGCTCGATTACCCCGAATATTTCTTCTACTGGTGCTACCACGGCAACAATTCCGTCTTCAACACCATGAGCTACAAGTCGCCTGATATGGACAAGCTGATCGACGGCGCGCGCAACGCGGCCTCCATCGGCGACACCTCGACCTACGACAAGGACGTCAAGGGATTCGTCGATCTGGCCTTCGCCGACATTCCGCGGATTCCGCTGTACCAACCCTACGTCAACGTCGCGATGCAGAAGAACGTCTCGGGCTACCAGTACTGGTTCCACCGAAGGCTCGATTATCGGGCACTGGTGAAGGCGTAAGCCGCCATGCTGACCATGATCGGCAAGCGGCTGATGTTCGCGATCCCGAGCCTGATCGGGGTCGTGATCGTCACGTTCCTGCTAACCCGCGCGCTGCCCGGCGATCCCGCGGCGTATTTTGCCGGTCCCGCCGCGACCAAGGAGGCGGTCGAGCAGATCCGCAAGAAGCTCGGTCTCGACAAGCCGCTGATCGAGCAGTTCTTCCGCTATACCGCCGATCTCGCCCATGGCGATTTCGGCAATTCGCTCACGACCGGCCAGCCGGTCGCGACCGAAATCCGCAACCGCCTGCCGGCCTCGGCCGAACTGACCCTGCTCGGCCTCATCGTCTCGGTGGTGATCGCGATTCCGCTCGGCGTGCTTGCGGCGACCAGGCCGGGCTCGTGGATCGACCATCTCTGCCGGGTCACCACCACGGCCGGCGTATCGCTGCCGGTATTCTTCACCGGCCTTGTGCTGGTCTATGTGTTCTATTTCAGGCTGGGCTGGTCGCCGGCGCCGTTGGGACGGCTCGACGTATTCTACAGCGCGCCGAATGCGGTGACCAACTTCTATCTGATCGATGCCCTGATCGCGCGCGATCTTGAAACGTTCCGTTCGGCGCTCAGCCAGTTGATCCTGCCGGCGGTGACGCTGGCGGTGTTTTCGCTGGCGCCGATCGCGCGGATGACGCGGGCCTCGATGCTGGCGGTGCTGTCGTCGGACTTCGTGCGCACCGCGCGCGCCAGCGGGCTGTCGCCGGGCACCGTCATCGTCACCTATGCCTTCCGCAACGCCATGCTTCCGGTCATCACCACGCTCAGCATGGTGTTCTCGTTCCTGCTCGGCGCCAACGTGCTGGTGGAGAAGGTGTTTGCCTGGCCCGGCATCGGCTCCTATGCGGTGGAAGCGCTGATCTCGTCGGACTTCGCGCCGGTGCAGGGTTTCGTTCTCACCATGGCCGTGATGTACGTGATGCTCAATCTCTTGATCGATATTCTCTATGGCGTGATCGATCCTCGCGTCAGGCTCGAAGGGTGAGGTTCGAAACATGAGCAGCGTAGCCCCCGCCGTCGAACCCGCCGGTCCCGCCCGCACCTCGGGGCTTGCCGCTATCTTCGAGCACACCCGCTACGTGCTCGGCGAGAACCGCGTCACCGCGTTCGCGTTCGGTCTGCTGGTCGTCATCCTGTTCGCGGCGCTGTTCGGCCCCTACGTCGTTCCCTACGATCCCCTGGCGTCGAACACCGCGTCCGCCCTGAAGCCGCCATCGGCGACGCACTGGTTCGGCACCGACCAGTTGGGCCGTGACATTTTCAGCCGCGTCATCGTGGCGACTCGGCTCGACGTCTTCATCGCGGTGGCGTCGGTGGCGCTGGTGTTCCTGATGGGCGGCCTCGCCGGCATCGCCGGCGGCTATTTCGGCGGCTGGACCGACCGCATCGTCGGCCGCATCGCCGATACCATCATGGCGTTCCCGCTGTTCGTGCTGGCGATGGGCATCGTGGCCGCACTTGGCAACACCGTGCAGAACATCATCATCGCCACCGCGATCGTGAACTTCCCGCTCTACGCCCGCGTCGCCCGCGCCGAGGCCAATGTGCGGCGCGACGCCGGTTTCGTCCAGGCGGCGCGGCTGTCGGGCAATGGCGAATTCCGCATCCTGCTGGTGCACATTCTGCCGAACATCATGCCGATCATGATCGTGCAGATGTCGCTGACCATGGGTTACGCCATCCTCAACGCCGCCGGCCTGTCGTTCATCGGGCTCGGGGTGCGGCCGCCGACCGCGGAATGGGGCATCATGGTCGCGGAGGGCGCCGGCTTCATGGTCTCGGGCGAATGGTGGATCGCGCTGTTTCCGGGCCTCGCGCTGATGATCGCGGTGTTCTGCTTCAATCTGCTCGGCGACGGCCTGCGCGACATCGTCGATCCGCAGCGGCGAACCTGAGGATCACGCCATGACCGCGCAACCGCTGCTTGACGTCAACGACCTCACGGTGGAATTCGCCACCAGGCGCGGCATCGTCAAGGCGGTGCAGCACGTCAATATCACCGTGGCCAAGGGCGAGACGCTCGGCATCGTCGGGGAATCCGGCTCCGGCAAGTCCGTCACCTCCTACGCCGTGATGCGGATCCTCGACCGCGCCGGCAAGATCGCCGAAGGCTCGGTGGTGTTCTCGGGCATCGACGTCAAGAACGCGACCGAAGACCAGATGCGCGATCTGCGCGGTCGCGAAATCTCGATGATCTTCCAGAATCCGCGCGCGGCGCTGAACCCGATCCGAAAAGTCGGCGACCAGATCGAGGACGTGCTGCGTCAGCACGTCCAGCAATCGCAGGTCCCCGACCGCGGAGAGAAGGCGATCGAGGCGCTGGAGGCGGTCAAGATCGCCCGCCCGCGCGAACGCTACCACGCCTATCCGTTCGAGCTGTCCGGCGGCATGTGCCAGCGGGTGGTGATCGCGCTGGCGCTGGCCTGCAATCCGCAGCTGCTGATCGCGGACGAGCCGACCACCGGCCTCGATGTCACCACGCAGAAGGCGGTGATGGACCTGATCGTCGAATTGACCCGGAGCCGGGGCATGTCGACCATCCTGATCACCCACGATCTCGGCCTCGCCGCGGCCTATTGCGACCGCGTGGTGGTGATGGAAAAAGGCCGCGTGGTCGAGACCGCGCTGTCGGCCGATATTTTTGCCAAGCCGGAACACGCCTACACCAAGAAGCTGATGCGCGCGACGCCGCGGGTCGGAGTCTCCCTGCGCGACCTGTTGCCGGAGGAGGAGGCCGCGAAGCTCGCGCCGATTTCGCCCCACCCAACAACGGTCATGGCCGGGCCCGGGGGTGACGTAGCCACCAAACAGCCCCTTCTCCTCGTCGAAAAACTGGTCAAGGAATATCCGCGCCAGGGCGCCACGGCGACGCTGGCAAAACTGTTCTCGCGCAAGCCGCCGGTCGAGCCCGACCTATTCCGCGCGGTCGACGGCATCAGCTTTTCGGTCGGTCATGGCGAGAGCGTCGGCCTGGTCGGGGAATCCGGCTGCGGCAAGTCCACCACGTCGATGATGGTGATGCGGCTCTTGGACCAGACCTCGGGCCGCATCCTGTTCGACGGCGACGAGATCGGCGCGATCATGCCCAATGCGTTTGCGCGGCTGCCGCTGCGCAAGAGCATCCAGATGGTGTTCCAGGATCCGACCGACAGCCTCAATCCGCGCTTCACCGCGGCGCGCGCCATCGTCGATCCGATCATGCAGCTCGGCGACATCAGGGGGCGCGACGCGCTGCGCGCCCGCTGCGAGGAACTGGCCGGCATGGTCGGCCTGCCGGTCAACCTGCTCGATCGCTTTCCGCATCAATTGTCGGGCGGGCAGAAGGCCCGCGTCGGCATCGCGCGCGCCATTGCACTGCACCCGAAACTGGTGATTCTCGACGAGCCGACTGCGGCGCTCGACGTTTCGGTGCAGGCCGTGGTGCTGAATCTGCTGCAGGACCTCAAGGCGTCGATGGGCATGAGCTATCTGTTCGTGTCGCATGACCTCAACGTAGTGCGGCTGCTGTGTGACCGCGTCATCGTGATGCGGACCGGCCGCATTGTCGAGCAGGGTCCGGCGGAAAGCGTCTTGGGCAATCCGCAGGATGCCTATACAAAGGAATTGCTGACGGCGATTCCACATCCGCCGCTGCCGGCTTGATCAAGCCGGGCGATGACGAGAGGGAGAGAACGTTGACGGTCAAGGTATCCGATCCGCTTGACGATTATATCGACGCCGTCGGCCAGGCGCTGGCGCTGCCGATCGAGGATGCCTGGAGACCGGCGGTCAAGGCCAATCTTGAAGTGTCGCTGCGGCTGGCGCGGCTGGTCGATGAATTCCCGTTACCCGATGAAACCGAGCCCGCCAGTGTCTTTGCAGCCTGATATCGCCATGATCGAAAATCCCGACGAGTTGTCGGCCTCGGAAATCGCCCGGGCGATCGCCGGCCACAGGATGACCGCGGTCAGCGTAACCGAAGCAGCCCTGGCGCGAATCGCAAAACACGATCCGGTCCTGAATTCCTTCACCGACGTCACCGCGGATCGGGCCCGCGCCAAGGCGAAGTCGATCGATGCCGCCATCGCGGCCGGCCAGAATCCCGGGCCGCTCGCCGGCGTGCCGTTCGCCGTGAAAAATTTGTTCGATGTGGTCGGCCTTCCGACCCGCGCCGGATCGAAGATCAATCGGGATCTTGCAGCCTCAAAGCGCGATGCCACCCTGATCGAGCGGATGGAGGCGGCCGGCGCGGTGCTGGTCGGCGCGCTCAACATGGGCGAATACGCCTATGATTTTACGGGCGAGAACGTGCATGACGGGGCGTCGCGCAACCCGCATGACGTTTCTCGCATGACCGGCGGCTCGTCGGGCGGCTCCGGCGGCGCGGTGGGCGGCCGGCTGGTGCCGCTGGCGCTGGGCTCCGACACCAACGGCTCGATCCGGGTGCCGTCGTCGTTCTGCGGCATTTTTGGCCTGAAGCCGACCTACGGCCGCCTGTCGCGGGCGCGTTCGTTTCCATTCGTGGCGAGCTTTGACCATCTCGGCCCGTTCGCGCGCAGTGTCGGCGATCTCGCGCTGGCCTATGACGCGATGCAGGGTCCCGACGCGGACGACGCCGCGTGCAGCAGTCGTGCGGTCGAACCGGTGAGCGCATTGCTGGCGCAGGACATCGGCGGCTTGCGGATCGCGATGGCCGGTGGCTATTTCCAGAAGAACGTTTTCCCGGAGGCGGTCGAGGCCGTCGCCCGCGTCGCAAAACCGCTTGGCGCCACAAAAACGGTCGAGATTCCCGAGGCCGCGCGCGCGCGCGCTGCGGCCTATGTCATCTCCACCACCGAGGGCGCCTCGCTGCATCTCGACCGCCTGCGAAAGCGTCCCGGCGATT
>Ga0307294_10000189_pt1 | contig 15178 bp, 20 predicted proteins | sample ER_DNA_151_FD_194468 | JGI IMG/M metagenome (GOLD analysis project Ga0307294, IMG submission 194468) | Bulk soil microbial communities from the East River watershed near Crested Butte, Colorado, United States - ER_DNA_151 | ecosystem: Environmental > Terrestrial > Soil > Floodplain | place... | reverse complement strand
TGTCACTACAATTCTATCACATCACGTCAGGCGACGCAACCCTCACGCCCACTCGATCGCGTCGCGTCCCACAGTCTTGGCGATCACGCGCTGGTAACCGAACCGGTCGATTGCGTTCTCGACGCGACGGGGGAGGGTGGCCTGCCAACGCTGCACCTCATCCATGTACTCTCCCACGTTGCCGCCTCCGTGCACGTTGATCAGGACCGACTGCGCCTCGTTGGCGTCCGTGACGATCTTGCCGTTGCGCTTGATGCGGATTCCGTAGGTGGCCATTGGGGTTTCCCTTCCCTTATCTTGAAATTCTATTATATCAGGTCGTGGGGGTTGGAGGCAATGTGATATTGGTCACATTGGTTTGTAACGAGGCTGGCTAGCTAAACCTCTGATACCGAACCCGGGGAGACTTTTTGCCAAATGTGATACCACTACACCGCGCCCGCGCACGCGCCCGCACGCCAGCGCCCGCGCGGGGCCCCCTCCTGGCACCTGTCTGGACCCCCCTCAAATGCCCCCGAATGCCCCGGCCCTGGCAGCCCGGCCCCGGTTGGTTTAACGGCCCTGGACCGCTCTCAACCGGCCGTATACGCCGTGCACGGGGCCAGGGGCCACCCCGGAATCTCTTCTTCCTCTTTACGCCCAGCCCCCGGGATAGGCTACGGCGGCTACGCCGGGAGGTCATCGGTTACCACCTGGACTAGCTTCATTCCGGCGTATCCCCGAATCGGGTTGGATCCATTGCGACGCCGAGTCCGGTATCGGTAGCCCTGCCGAGCCAGCCAGCCCGACAGTTCCTGCTTCGTCTCGACGAACCTCAACCCCTCCTTCTCGGTCCAGTACCGGTACATCGAGTACAAGTCGCCGACCGGTTCCCAGCCCTCCGGGTCATCGGCGCAGGTGTCGGCGAACCACCGGCTAAACTGGTCCTGTTCGGCGAGGTACTCGTCAGTCGCCGCGCGCACCCGCTGGCTGGTGGCCAGTCCGCCGAGTCGAATAAACTCCCGCGCGCCCTCGACCAACCATCGCAGCACCCCCGGTCCGGCTAGATGCTCACCGAGCCGAGACACCTCCATATCGGCGGTCACATGGTTGGTGAATGGTACCAGGTGCATCCGCCTGCGGAATCCCTGGCTCAGATCGCGGATCTCCGGCTGGTAGTTCCCGTGAACGATCAGTGTGTGGCTCGGCCGGAAGCTAAACTCCCGCCCGTACAGGTGCCGCGCTCGAATGACGTCTCCACCGGTCAGCGCCTTGACTCGGCTGGCCGCCCAATAGGAACCCTTCTCCGGCTCAGGGCAGGTCACGAATCGCGCCCCGTGCAGCGACGCCGTCATCTCGGTGTGTAGCTGATCCTTGCCCTTGGCCGTCAACAGCTCCGCCGTCGATTCGAGCCCATAGTCCCCGAGCGTGATCCTGACCGCGTCCGTGAGTTGAGACTTGCCGTTCTTACCCGGCCCGAACATGAACAGCACCATGTGCTCGTCCACCTGTCCGATCGCCGCCTGGCCCAGCGCCACTTTCATCCAATACGCCTGTTCGGTATCGCCGGAGCAGCACCATAGGACGAAATCCTCCCACTCACCCATATCGGCTTCGGGATCGTATTCGGCGCCCGTGATCTTAGTCAGACGCAGCCGCTTGTCGTGCACCGACAGCCGACCCGTCCGCAAATCGACGACCCCGTTAGCCACATTCAGCAGATAGGGATCCGCGTCGAAGTCCTCGTTGAGCTGCACGACCCCGGACAGGTTCGGCATCACGTACCACAAGCCGCGTTGACCGGCCGCGCTCTTGAGCATACCCTCCTTGCGTGCCAACATCTTGAGCAGCGTGTTATTATCGAGGGTCTCGGCGATCCCGTGCACCACGTCGAGTGCTTCGCTGATGTAGCCACCCCGGTGCGCGTCGGTTCCCCACTTGCGTCCGTCCCAAACCGTCCAGCGGGCGTCCTCGGCTCGGAACAGCAGATTGTGATCGGAGGCCAGGAGCACGAGCTGCGCGTTATCGGTGTCAGTCGCCTGGGGCGAGATCCCGCCCATGACGTCGGGTTCCCAGCGCTGGGCCGACTGTGCGATCCGCAGTAGATCCGATATCGGCAACGGGTTGCGCCATTCCGACTGATACATTTGGAGTGCCGCGATGATGTGCGTCTGGTTGTGCCCCTCACGCCGCAGCCGACCGGCCACCCTGGTTAGCGTGTTGTCGCGGGATCCGATCGTCCCCGGAGGCAGCTCGTCGAGGCGCACCCGTCCACCAGCCTGCTCGACCTCGGTGGTCGGTCGGCCGTCGTGCAGCGTCTTGATCCATTCGGGCGCCGGAGTCGGGGCAATATCGGTCTCGACCCAGTAGGGCCGGTCGTCGATCTCACTCGGCGGCAGCACGACATAGGAAACCCCGGCTCGCAGATCGATGCCGGGGTAATCGCGGTGCAGCGGCTTGGGATTCAGGTGCCAGTCGGGTGGGCACTCGAAGATGTAGTGGAATCCTCCGGTCGGGGTTCGATGGACTCGGGTGTCAAGGAAGCCAAACTCGTTGGCCAGTCGTTCCAGGGACTCGGCTCCCGGCTTGCCGTTGGAGACATCGACATCGATGACCAGATAGCGACCTGTAACTCCACCGATATTATATGGAGTATCGGCCCACAGTTCACGCACGCGGTTCGGATCCGTCGTAGCATCTGCTGTCCAGCTGACATTGCGCCTCGGTCGTTTGGAGTTGACGGCGATGGGAGTCACCCGCCAGCCGTTGGCAATCGCCTCTAGCGCTCCCTGCAACAGTTGCTCTCGTGTGGCCATAGCCCCAGCGTACCATAGCCGCCCACACGCTGTCAACGAGGGGCGGCTACAGCGGCTACGATCCCGCGCGAACCACCTCAGCCAGCCAGCCTCCGCCTTCCCACACCTTCTCGGGGAGGTTGTAGTTGGGCGAGGCGTGCACCTGCGACGAGTCGGGGTCGTCGATGTTGTAGCTACGAGCCGGGTCGACCCCTAAGATCACCGAGTCGCCGATCTGCACAACAGCGACGCCATCGGCGTAGTCTAGGACAGTGGCAACCCGTTGTGCCTGGCGCTGGGCCTCGATTGCCGCAGTGATCCGCTGGGCCTCGATGCCAAGGCCGTTCGCCTGAGCGGCGCGACGGTGCGCGGCGTCAAAGCGCTGCGCCTCATCCGAGTACGCCCAGCCGACCCAGGTCGAGGTACCACGGCGGTCGACGGGCACGGCGCGCGGGTACCGACCCCGGCCACCGTCCGAGATGACGCCCTCTTCACCGTCCGGGCGACGGATCTTGCCACCGCAGTGCTGACGTCCCTTGTGCAGGAGCATGTCCATCGCCATACGCACCAGGGCGCCGTAGTCGGCCATCGAGACGGCCAGACCAGCCAGCTCCTCCAGGGAGAACTCACCGGGGACGCTGGCCATGGTGTCGATCAGGCTGCGCATCCGCGCGTAGGTGTCGTCGGCGTGGCTGCGGGCTTCCTCGTTCTGCGTCATGTTTCTATTATACCACATGAGCAGATCGTCCCACAATATAAGATCAGTGAGCTACGCCACCCACCTTGAGAGCGTTATTGATGACGGCGGCGTGCTCGACGCAGAGGGCGTTACCGGCGTACACGGTGAACGCGTCACCCGTGCCTGGCCGGTCGAGCGCAGTAATAAATATGCACGTCGAGCAGACGAATCCGCCGGTATCGAACACCGGCGCCGACCGAAGGTAGGCGATGTGAATAGTGCAAACCCCCTGGCCGTCGAGAACCGTCGTCAGGGTGGGGTCCACAGACGCGCCGAGGTACTGACAGCGCGCACATTCCATTGGTGCCGGGCCGGACATGGTTATCTCCTAGTTGATATACAGCGACCCCCCGGTCCCGGGAAGGGTTTGGGACCGAGGGGTGCTGTCCTTGAAGCCCGAGACTCAGAACGGGGGTTCGTCGTCGGGAGCGGGCTTCTGGTCCCGTGCGGCAGACGGGTCCTCAGGATCCAGGACCTTGACTGGCGAACCCGTCGGCGTGCCCCCGAGCGGGTACAGCTCCTGGATCTGGTTCACGAACTGGCCTTGCCTCTTGCCCTGCTGCGCGATGGTCTTCACTACCAGCGCCCGGACCCGCCGTCCGATCAGCTTGTCCGTGTCGGTGCCCGCCGAGACCCCGAAGGCGTCGAACGCCTCCTTGATCTTGAAACGGGCGTTCTCGCTGAGTGAGGTGTTGTGGTAGAACTGGCGTCCGGCTCCCCGCTGGCCTGCAGGGATCTCGAACTTCCACGACCAGACGGGCGCGACCTTTCCCGGCCTGGCCTCTACCTCCATCAGTTGGACGTCGTAGACGCCCGGGTCGAGGATGCCGATGGTCTCCGGCGCCTCGTCGATGAGCCCAGCGGTTGTTTCATTGAGTTGCGGCACTGCGGTCTCCTCAGTCAGCCGTGTTATCGATTGCGGGCCACGGCGCACCCGCTACTACCATCCTACACCGGGTAGCCACCCGCTGTCAATCCTAGCCCGAACTGCTGTCCAGCAGCGCGGCTGACAGTTCGACCGACTCGTCGAACACCGGCCCGATCACAGCCGAGCGAACCCGCATGCGGGCGTTGTAGCTGATCGTACCGTTCGCTGGAACCGACCAGTGATCCATGTCGGTCAGCGCCTCCTCGGCCGACTCGTAGATGTACTCCATGATGCGGGTCACTCGGACGGCCGCCACGCTACCTCCTCCGGGTCCAGCTCCTCATTGACGACCGCGATGATGCGGTCCATCGTCGGGTTCACCATCGTGGTCGGCAGGACCCCGAACCGGTCCTTACCCATCAGCCCGAAACGCGGCTTGCTGATACCGACGTACTGGCCGTCACTTGCGATCTTGGTCGCCATGACGATGTCGACGTACCCGCGAATGTCGTTGCCGAACGCGGGCGTCAAAGCCGGGCGGTAGGTTACCGCGTCGCCCGTCTGCTCCCCGCCCGAAGCGTCGACGTCGCGACGACTCAGGGCCGAGAATCCTACGTGGATTGGCAGATCCCGAAAGCGTCGAGCCAAGTGGCGCATCTGCTGCGTCATGACCCCGTAGTCGTCAAGATGGGTCTTGAACGGGTTGACGTCGATGTCCTTCGCCACGATCTGGAGCTGGTCGGCCTTCTCCTTGGCGTTGTGCACCCGCCGCATCACCTGCACCTCGGTCAGCACCGTGGTGATCTCGGTCAGCGAGTCGAACTGGATGCCCACCGCCCGATCGGGCTTGTCGTCCTCGATCTCACGCCGCACCTGCCAGTACAGTGCCTCCAACTGCTCATAGCTGGTGGCGGGCTGGATCCAGATGTTCTCGGGCGGCACGTCGAAAATCCGCAGGGGCCGCTTCTTCAAGCCACCCTCCGCGTTAACGAAGATGACTGGCCCTCGGCGGCCAAGGGTGGCCAGATCCAGCGTCTTCCCCGTGCCCTGCTCGCCGTAGTAGAGGATCTTGATCACGTCCTCTTGGTCCGCTAGGGTCACCCTCGGTTGATCGCCTGCGGTTAGTGCGGGTGCCATACTTGGCCTCCAGCTCGATTGTGTAGACGCCCGGTTCGCCCCCCTGATACGCGGGGATTTCGACGGACACGGGCGCCTCGGGTGTGCCGAGCAGCTTCGACAGCGCAGCCACGATGGAGGTCTCAGTCGCCACCCCACCCACACCGGAATGCCGAATCTGCAGCGTGTATCTCACAAGGACCATCCTATCATACTCCTGACTACCAGTCAACCCCACGCTTATTACCGGGTGGTAAGGCCCGCGTAACCGCCCGGTAAGGCGGTCTGCTCCGAGTTGACGGCCGGATGGCCCCGTGGTACGATGGGCCGTATGAGGAGGTGCTGCGGGTGGTTACCAATGATCAGTTCGCCAGATTGACCGGGTGTACATACACCATGGCAAGCAAGATCCGGAATGGTGCGCGTAAGCCGTCGGGCTCTCTGCTTACTCGCATTATCCTGGTGTTCGAGCTGGACGCACAGGAGGCAACCGAAGCCTATGCGGGCGGAGCGGTGGTCTTCGGCGACTATGTCACCGCAAAGGTGTTCAACGTCGGCGCCGATGTTATGGAGGACGCAGGATAATGACCGTCAGTTCCGACCTCGCGGCACAGAATGTCCAAGACGTAGTCAGCGCTGCCCACGACTGGCTGTTAGTCGTAGTGGGAGAGCCGAATCGTAGCGCCACCACCTGGCGCGTGGGCGAGTGGAACGTCGAACTCGCGTACGTATTCGGCGAGGGAACAATGCACCTGTGGCTCGAAGGCCACCTCGGGCGCAAACTGGTCACGCGAGGCCGGAACGACGCTGATCTCCAACTATGGATTGACGCCCTGGAGGCGTGTAAGCCCTAGGTATTGTAGGCAGCTAAGCGCTGTGGTAGGATGGTTTCGGACGGCCCACCCCCAGGGCCGGGTCGAAGGAGCATTTCTGTGACTACCACCGAAGAGACAACCGACGAAACCACCGACGCCCCCAAGGAGCCCACCATCAAGCGGTGCTTCAGCGGCTCCGGCCGCTATGCCAATCGAAAGTGGGCACCGGGCGGCGACGCCACCTACCTCAGCCGCCTCCGCAAGGCGCACCTCGCCGGGGAGACGCTCCCCGACCCCTGGGTGGTGCAGGAGCACGGCGGAGTCGAGGCCGAGAACGTCCCCGCTGACGGCTGGCCGCAGACCACCCCGATGGACATCGCCCAGCGGCTCGATCAGGAGCGTGGCGGTGGGGTCGACTCCCACTGGGTCCACACCCTGGAGCAGGCGTCCGAGAAGGCCAAGGTCAAGGAAGAGGCCAAGGCCAACCGCGCGGCTTCCACCCGCAAGACCAAGGAAGAGCGCGACGCTGAGCGTCAGCGCCAGCAGGCCCGACCCAAGAAGAACAGCAAGGTCACCCGCGTGGGCGGCGAGTACGATGGCCAGGAGGCTACCGTCCTGCGCGCGATCTCCCCGACCCAGCTGTTGATCCGCTACGACGGCGGCATGGAAGAGCTGGTCACCGACGAAGACGTCCAGGCGATCGCACCGGTCGAGGGCGAAGAGCCCCAGGCCGAGGCGCAGCCCGAAGGCGAGTTCGTCGAGCAGTGATCGCCAGCAGCCCGCGTCGAGGTTACGGCGACGGTCGTGCTCAGTGGAGGCACGCGGGTTAGGGTGGGCGATCGGCCCGGATGGTGAACGAGCACGGACGCGAGACTCGACCCACCGGATAACCGATCGCTTACCCGACTTCCCTGCCCCTCCGAGGGAAGAGGCCCCCGGCTCGTCTGCCCGAGAGTCGGGGGCCGTCCCATATTAGGAGTTACATTGACTGCCCGAACAATCTCCTGGTCCGAAATCGACTCGTGGCGCCAGTGCCCCTTCAAGTGGCGGCTCGAATACGCCGAACGTTGGGTCGCACCGGAGACGAGCCCAGCCCTGTCGAAGGGCACGCTCTGGCACGTGGTGCTGGAGAAGCACTATCGCATCCTCCAGGCGACCCGCTCCATCTCGACGGCGATCGATGCGGTCGACGCCTATCTCGACGCAGTTTACGGCGAGGAGACCATCGACGGCCGGTTCGACGACGAGATCATCGACCTGATCGCCTGGATGTACCACGGCTACGTCCAGATGTGGCAGAAAGACGACGCCGAGCACGAGATCATCGAAGTCGAGATGAAGCGCGAACTCCCACTGATCGAGGGGCTCGTCAACATCAAGTGCAAAATCGACTATCTGGTCAAGGATCTGTTCGGCTACTACTGGCTGTACGATCACAAGTCGGGCCAGAATCTGCCGACCAAGAAGGAGACCGATCTCGACGACCAGTTCGCGCTCTACCAGTGGATCCTGAACCAGTGCCTCGGCGCGAACGTGTTCGGGGTCGTCCACAACGCGGCGCGGACCATCCGGCTCAAAACCCGCGAGGCACCTCTCCCCGAACGGTTCGTACGAATCAAGATGGTCCGGACCGCCGTCGAACTGGAGACCATGGTAGCCGAGATCCGCTCGACCGCGCTCGACATCGTGGCCGCCTACGACAACCTGGACTCGCCCGAGACGCTAGTCACCCCGCGCCACCCCGATCCGGACCGCTGCAAGTGGCGTTGCGGTTTCACCAACCCATGTCTTCTCGGTCGCGGCACTGAACCGGCCCGGACCCGGATCATGCTAAAGGATCTCGAATTCCGACAGGACTTTACGCGGCATTGACAGCCCGTCCATCCCGCTGGTAGGATGGTATTGCATCAGTCTGGGATGGGTCGTCAACCTCGGGGGAAGATGATTCATTAGGCTCTCCGGCTCCCAGGCTGGTGCACCCAAACGAGGAGTCTGCCGACATGATCGTCAATTCTACCATCAAAATCCAGAGCGTCGCGGGTGAGCACGAAATCCCAGTGGTCTATCGGGAGAACGACGCGGTTTTGACCACACTGGCCTGCACCGAACAAGGCCACAGGGGACCCGCCACCGTCCAGGTCACGGTGCCGAGAGTCGAGGTCGCCGCCCTGAAAGAGGGCGCGTCTCCCAATCGAGCACTCACCTCCGTCGACTCCGACACCCGTGAGCGTTTCGTCTCGGGAGTGTGCCCGCGCTGCTGGGAACGCCAGTTTCGGAGGTAGCATGATTCCGACCGCCCATATCGATCAACTCGAAGCGGCCTGTCGTGAGGTGCGCCTCTACGTCGCTAGACTGGCCAAGGACCCGCCGCTCGGAACCAGGGTGGTCGAGGGCGACCAGGACGTCAACGACTCGATTTGGCATCGGCTCATGGCCGACATCGAAGACAACACCGTCCAGTATTGCTGCAAGCGCACCCGAACGCCTCGGCCGCTGTACTGGTTGCCTAGGTACAACGCGCTCCTCTGCGACGAACACTGGAACATCGGCGGCTACTGCTTGTGCTTCAAGGAATGCGACGCGTGCGCCAGGCCGATCGAAGAGGCGTCGGTCGTGTTCATGTTTATGAAGATGTACATCGTCCAGGCTATCCTTTGCCTTGAGTGCGAATCGCGGGTGAGGCTTTCGCCTGCCGGGGGTTGACACCCAGTCGGGGGCGTGGTAGGATGGTGGGATGCTGCTGCCACTGGTGCCAGAGACCGTCCCCATCGCAGTAGACACCGAAACCAGCGGCCTGTTCATCGACGGAGACCCGGGTAAAGCGCCTCGCGCCCGGGTCTCTGTCGTATCAGCATCCTGGCGTGATCCGCACAACGGGCAGATTGTCGACCAGGTCTGGCCCTTTGACCAGGGTTGGCTCGAGGGTAAACCGGGACGCTGCGCCTGGTCCCCTCGCGGACGAGCCGGGTTCTTCCCGCTGCCGCCAATGCCCAGCTGGCGCCAGATAGAGCAGATGGATCACGTCGACTCGATGGGTCTGTACCCCGAGTACGACGACGGTTCGTGGAATCTCCCCATCAGCGACATGCAGCCGCTCTTGAACTGGCTATCGCGGCACCCGCTGATCATGCATCACGCCAAGTTCGACTGCCATATCCTTGCCGCTGGGCACCGCCTGGACGAGTCGACGGGGGTCGATGTCAGTCGGTCCGTATTCTGGGATACCCAGCACGGCAACGGCCTGCTTTGGCCGCTCGAATCATCCTCACTCAAGCCCACGGCCAAACGGCTGTGGGGCGAGGAGGAGGGCGAGGAGGCAGCCCGTATCGCGCACGAGCGCAAGCGGCAGGGCAAGGGCCTGACTTGGCGGTACGACACCCTGCGCTGGGCGACCCTCAAGCCGTACGCGGCCAAGGACTCGAACCAGACGCTGCGGCTGTGGGAGTGGCAGCAGGCCCACGTCGACGAGGGCGCGGTCTGGCACGGCTTCGAGCAGGTTCGCGCGCTGGAGCTGGCGATGTTCCGCGTCCTATTCGATATGGAGCGTCGCGGCATCGGCTTCGACCGCGATGGCGCGTACGCCGAGTACGACAAGATGGTGCTCCTCCTGGAGGAGGCCAAGGAGGCACTCCCCTTCAAGGCCACCGATCCGGCTGCGCGAGCGTTCTTCGGCGTGACCTCGGTCGCCGCCCCCGTCATGCGCGAGATCGCTAAGCGTGAGGGTGCCAGCGGAGAGGCAGCCAGGGCCTGGGTCGGCGTGAAATCGCTCCAGTCGGCGATGGCCAAGTGGTACCGCAACTGGCCTGCCGCGACGGGCCGGGACGGGCGTCTGCGAACCAACTACCGGCAGATGCGGATCGAGTCGGACCGCCCCGGTGGCAAGACGGGTGGCGCCATCTCCGGACGACTCTCCGTGGAGCGGGTGCAGCTCCAGGCGATCCCGCACGCCTACCAGATCCCCAAGGGAATCATCCCCGTCCGCAAGTTCTTCCGCGCCAAGGAGGGGCACACCCTCTGGGAAATCGACCTAGCGCAGGCCGAGGTCCGGGTTGCCACCTCGATCAGCCGCTGCTTGGGCATGCTGGAGGTCCTCCGGCGAGGGACTGACGTCCACGGCCAGACCGCTACTGTCATTTGGGATATCCTGCCGGGTGAGCCCAACTGGGAGCAGTTCCGCAACGTAGCCAAGCGTCTCACGTTCGCGATCCTATACGCCGCTGGCATCGACACCATGCGTGAACAGATCAAGATGTACACGGGCGTCGAGTACGGCCGAAATGAGACGCGCAAGCTGCGGGACGACTACAACAACGCGTTCCCCGAGATGGGCCAGGCCGCCTGGCTAGCCCAGCAACGCGCCGACAAGGCGATGGGCGGTCCGGGCTACCTGACCTTCAAGGTGACCGGACGACGCCGCGTGTTCGGCTACGGGGAACGCACCCACAAGGCCTGGAATGCTGTGATTCAGGGCACCGTCGCCGAGCTGATGAAGCTCTGGATGGTGGAAGTAAACGAGCGCTGGCCTGGATGGCTGCTGCTACAGATCCACGATTCGCTCGTGCTAGAAATCCCGAACGGCCAGGAGGATGAGCTGGACAAGATCTGCGATCTCGGCGTGCAGATCTTCAACGAACGCCTGGTCGCCATCGGCGGGCTCGATGTCCCGTTTGCCATCGACAGAAAGAGATGGGCCGATGCTGCATAGACTCTTACTCGCCTTAACTATCGCCGTCTCCCTCGCCGTCTGCGCCAGCCCAGCGCTGGCCGATGCGGGCGGTGGTCCGGTCGCGCTCCCCGCAGTGACTGGATGCCCCATTCAGGCGTGGGGCTCGCTCCCCAAGTCCGCTCCCGGGTCATCCCCCGGTGACATCGTCGGGGCGCGCATCGGCATCGGGCCGTGCGCTGACCGAATCGTGTTCGACGTCGAGGGGCCGACCCCCGGATGGGACGTCCGCTACGTCAGCCAGATCACGGCCGACGGATCGGGCGAGGTAATCCCCATTCCGGAAGCCGGGGCCAGGCTCCTCATCGTGATTCGCACCAACGCCCACGACATTAACACCGGGCGTCCGACCCTGACGAGTCTCCCCGACCCGGCACAGTTCCCCGTATTCCGGGGGCTGGTCCTGGCTGGCGACTTCGAGGGCATCACATCAATCGGCCTTGGCACGAGGGCACGCCTACCGTTCCGGACTTTCAGTTTGCCGGGACCGCTCAAGGGCCATAGCCGGATCGTCATCGACGTAGCACGAAGCTGGAGGTAAATGTGGGCGCGTCACAGGAAATCCACGACCGCGAGCGTGAACTCATTCTTAGGCTCGCACGGGAATGGATCCAACGCTTGCGCGACGAGGGTGGGCTGGAAGAGGTCAGCCCAGCCGAGGTGGAATGGGGGAAGGTGGAGTTCCGCGTCAAGTTCAAAAGGGCGCCCATCGAAGTGACACTGCAAATCTCCCCCTAGAGCGAAGGTCTGCCATGCCAACGCGGCGATCATTACCCGACTTCTGGCTCACAATCGACCCAGGCGATAAGCACGTGGGTTACGCGAGCTGGGACGGTGAGGAATGTACCGCTGCGGTCGAGATGACCCCGGACCAGGCTATTGATACCGTGTGGGATCTAGCCGGGTTCGGGGTCATCAAGCTGTTGGTCTGCGAACGATTCACGCTCTATCCCTGGCTGGCCGCCCAGATGTCGCACTCGGAGCTGTACACCCCCCAAATGATCGGCGCGCTGGCCCACATCGCGCGTCGGCACGGCATACCCTTCGAGAAGCCACAGGCGTCCAAGCTCAAAGAAGTCTATAACCACCCCGATCTGTGCGCCCGACTCACCCGGTCGGTAGGACACGGAAAGCACGCGCGTGATGCCGAGGCACACGGGCTCAGGTACGTCGTCCAACTGGAACTACAGAGAGCGGGTTACGCATGAGTAGGCTGATGGTGGTAGTAGGAGGGCAGTATGGCTCCGAAGCCAAAGGCGCGGTCACCGCACGGTTGGCCCTCGACTCGGAGGCGCCGCTGGTCGTGCGAGTCGGTGGACCCAATGCAGGACACACGGTTATCGACGACCACGGCCGAGAGTGGAAGCTGCGCCACGTGCCCGTTGGGTTTGTCAACCCGCGAGCCCTGCTGGCTCTGGCTGCGGGCAGCGAGATCAACCCCGAGGTACTCTTCGAGGAGATAAACCTCCTGGAGGACGCCGGATACGAGATCGCCAACCGCTTACACGTTGACCCGCAGGCGACCCTGCTCGACTCGAATCACATCCGGCGCGAGACGCTCTCTTCGCTGAATGACCGGCTCGGTTCCACGGCCAAGGGCGTGGGCGCAGCACGAGCCGACCGAATCTGGCGGACAGCCGATCTGACGGGAGGCTTGCACCTGCCCGTCAGCGTGGCCGACTTGATCCGCGCTTCCGGGCGCGACGTCATCATCGAGGGGACCCAGGGCTACGGCCTCGGTCTGCACGCGGGGCACTACCCATTCTGCACGTCCGGTGACGCACGGGCGGTAGACATGATGGCGCAGGCCGGAGTCTCCCCGTGGGGCTGGCAACCCGAGGACACGGAAATCTGGGTCGTGTTCCGCACACGCCCGATCCGGGTCGCGGGCAACTCGGGTCCGCTGCGGGGCGAGACCAGCTGGGCCGAGCTGGGCCTCCCCGAGGAGTACACCACCGTGACGAAGCGCGTTCGTCGGGTGGGCGAGTGGGATCTCGACTTGGCCCTGGCTGCGCTAGCCGCCAACGGTGCGCCGAGCCCATCGGTGCGTGTCGCCATCACCATGATCGATCAATTGTTCCCGAGCGCGTACGGGCTCACTGACATCAACGACCTCGGGTACGACGCGTGGTACTGGGTCAGCGACCGCGCCAAGGAACTCAACACGCCGATTCACATGGTCGGCACTGGACCCGCAACACAAATCACAACGATCGGAAACCAACCATGGATCTGACCGCTTGGTGGGCTGCGACAGCCGCCGATGACGTGGAACCCGCGTCGATCAAAGCGAAGGAGTACGGCTCGACCGATCTGGTCATCATCGGCCGCACCCTACGCGAGATGGTCGGCATCAACGCCGACGTTGTAACTGACGAAGAGATCGGCATCCTGTTCTACACGCTGGGCAAGGTGGCGCGTGCGATCAGCGCCATCGGTAGTGGAAGCAGACCAAGCGACGACACCTGGCACGACATCACCGTCTACTCAATGATGGTGCGACGCGTGCGCGAGGTGGGGCAGTGGCCGTGAATAGGTACGCCCATCCGGTCATTGATCACGCCTGGTCGAACGCTGGGAAGTACGCCTACTGGCTGCGGGTCGAGTGGGCGGCGGCAACCGCAGCAGGCGACAATGAAACCGCGAACGCACTCTGCGAGGAGATCGATGGACACGACATCCAGCAGATCCTCAAATACGAGACCATTACCCACCACGACGTGGGAGCTTTTGTACGGTGGATGCGTGAGGTGCGGAGCGCACCTCGGGCACACTGGGGTCTCAGTTCTTCTGACCTCGTCGACGCGGGGCAGGCGCTGGCTGTGCTTGACGTGTCACGATGCCTATGCCGGGAAGCCCAGCTCCTCACCCAGGCCCTTGAGCTTCTGGGCATCCAGCATGCTGGGACTCCTCGCGCGTCACGGACTCACGGGATGTTCGCGGAACCGGACACGTTCGGAAGGCAAGTAGGTGTCTGGGCGGATCGCATCGCTAAGTCTGCGCTGGCGGTCGAGGCGACCACGGCTGGGGCGGCTGAGCTTGTGCTGGGCGGACCGATTGGGACTGCGGAAGTGCACGACGCGTCACGTCTGGGCTCGTTGCTGGGGCTGCAGCCAGGGCGCTACCGCAAAGCACAGGCGAACGACCGGTCAGGCCTGGTAGCCTGGGTCTCGGCGGTCAGCACGCTTATGTCGGCAATCGAGCACTTGGCGATCCAGGTGCGGTTGGGGGCAACTTATGGTGAGATGGCCGAATATTTTGCGCCGGAGCAGTGGGGGTCGACATCGATGCCCCACAAGAGAAATCCCGTTCGCTCGGAACGTGTCTGCGGTCTGGCTAGGGTGGTTCGCGCCCAGCTCGGAGCCTTGGCAGAGTCTACCAGTTGGTGGGGCGAACACGACATCAGTCACAGTTCTGTCGAGCGGATCTGTCTACCGCTGGCGACCGGGCTTACCGGGTTTAGCCTACGCGAGGCGATTGACGTGGTGGCCCATCTGATCGTCGCGCCCGAGCGGATGCTCGAACACATCGAGCACTCGGGTACGTGGGACGAGTGGCTCGCTCGACAGAAGGCCGATCCGGAGGCCTGGGCCGACATCTACAAGGGACTGCAGAAATGAGTCTCATCTACGTAGCCGAGCCCATCGACCAGGCCGGAGGCCGAGCACCCGCCAAATGGAAGGTGCCGGAAAACTGGACGCTCTACCATCCGTCCAGGGCCTTTAGCGGCGCTAAGGGCTCGGCTGGGCCGGAGGACGTCAACCGGGCGGTGTTGTCCACGGTGGACGGCGTGCTGGCGTTCCTCCCCCGAGGGATTCCGACGATCGGCGTTCCGGCCGAGATTGAGTGGGCGCTCGGCAATGGCCTTCCTGTGGCTATCGTCTCCGACATCAACGAGTCCGTGGCGATACGAGGTTTTGCCCACCGAGGCGCCTTCGTCTCCCACCGAATCAGCCCAGCCGTCCACTGGCTCGAAACTGCCATCTTCGACGTCGCCCCGCGCAATCAGATCGGGTTCGTCGCGAAGGGCGCGAACGCGCAGCTTCCCCGACGCGGGTACGCCGACGACGTAGGTCTCGACCTATTTGCCAGTGAGCCGGTGGTCGTCCCCGTGATGCAGTTCCGCGACGTCCCGAGCGGCGT
>Ga0307294_10000188_pt1 | contig 15200 bp, 12 predicted proteins | sample ER_DNA_151_FD_194468 | JGI IMG/M metagenome (GOLD analysis project Ga0307294, IMG submission 194468) | Bulk soil microbial communities from the East River watershed near Crested Butte, Colorado, United States - ER_DNA_151 | ecosystem: Environmental > Terrestrial > Soil > Floodplain | place... | reverse complement strand
TGACGCCGCTGGATCGCGTGCCGCTGCTGGTTCGCTCGAAGGGCGCCGAGATCGGCATCCGGACCAGGACGATTCCCGATCTCACCAGCTCACTGGCGCTGTTCGTGCTCGACTTCGATTCCGAACTGCTGTTCGTCGGCGACGTCGGCACCACCGAACCGAGCCGTCCGAGCCGCCGCGTCGGTGTCGAATGGACCAACAAGTACAGGATCCAGCCATGGATGACGCTCGACCTCGATGTCGCCTACACCCGGGCCCGCTTCACCGATTTCGATCCGGCCGGCGACCGCATCCCGGGCGCGCCGGCCTGGATCGCCAGCGGTGGCGTGACGTTCGGCGCCGACACCGGCTGGTTCGGCGCGTTGCGCGGACGCTATTTCGGCCCACGGCCGCTGATCGAGGACGACGGCGTGCGTTCGCTGAGTTCGCTGATCTTCAACGCCCGCGCCGGCTATCGCTTCGACAACGGCATGCGGCTGCAGCTCGACGCGCTCAATCTGTTCAACGCCAACACCAGCCAGATCGAATATTTTTATACGTCGCGATTGCCGGGCGAGCCGATCGGCGGCGTCGCCGACCGGCATGTCCATCCCGCCGAGCCGCTCGCGGTGCGCCTGACGCTGGCGGGACGGTTTTGACCGCACGTCATCCGTCGGCCAAGGCCGCGTCACGCTGAAGCTTCGGCCGGGCCTTTTGCCAAAGGTCATGCAGGATCATGCCGGCGGTCATGGCGACGACAAACACGAGTACATCAGGCGACAGCGTCGCTAGGCTTTCCAGCGCCGGGCCCGGGCACAATCCAACGAGGCCCCAGCCGATTCCGAACGTCGCTGATCCCAGGATCAGCTGTTGATCGAGCCCCGTCCTGGTCGGCCACGAACATTCCTCCGCAAACAGCGGGCGGGCATGGCGCTTCGCCAGCGCAAGACCCGGCGCCGACACGGCGAGCGCGGCGGCCATCACGACGATAAGGCTTGGATCCCACGCCCCGAAGAAATCGAGAAAGGCCAAAACTTTGGCCGGCTGCATCATGCCCGAAATCAGCAGGCCGGCGCCGAACACCAGTCCGCAAAGCAGGGATGCGAGTATCAGCATGGTCAGCCTCCCAGTACGTGGCGGGTGACGGCGACGGTCGCGATCGCCGTCAGCATGAAGATGGCGGTGGCCGCGATCGAGCGAACCGACAGCCGGGCCACGCCGCAGATGCCGTGGCCGGAGGTGCAGCCGCCGCCGAGCCGTGCGCCAAAGCCGACCAGCAGGCCGCCCGCGATGATAACGGTCCAGCTGGAGGGCAGTTGCGGGGTAGGCATCGCATGACCGATCCAGCCGCCGAGCACCGGCGCCAGAATGAGGCCGGCGATGAAGGCGACGCGCCAGCCTTTGTCGTTGCCCGCCGGATTCAGCAGGCCACCAAAAATGCCGCTGATGCCGGCGATGCGGCCGGTCAGTGCCATCAGCAGAACGGCGGAGAGGCCGATCAGCGCGCCGCCGATCGCGGCCGATAGCGGAGTGAAATTCGTCATGGTGTCACCTCACGTGAACTACAAGCGCGTCACCCGCAACCGCAAGGCATTGCCGACCACGCTCACCGAAGACAGCGCCATCGCCGCCGCAGCGATGATCGGCGACAGCAGCAGGCCGAACGTCGGATAGAGAATGCCGGCGGCGATCGGGATGCCGGCGGCGTTGTAGATGAAGGCGAAGAACAGGTTTTGGCGGATGTTGCGCATGGTCGCCTGCGACAGCCGGCGCGCACGCACGATGCCGCCGAGATCGCCGCCCAGCAGCGTGATGCCGGCGCTCTCCATCGCGACATCGGTGCCGGTGCCCATGGCGATGCCGACGTCGGCTGACGCAAGCGCCGGCGCGTCGTTGACGCCGTCGCCGGCCATGGCGACGATCCGTCCGGCCTGCCGCAATTTTGCGACCACCGCGCTCTTCTGATCCGGAAGCACCTCGGCCTCGACGTCGGCAATGCCGAGCTGCCGGGCAATGGCGTTGGCGGTGGTTTTATTGTCACCGGTCAGCATGATGACCTGGATGCCCTCCGCCGCCAGCGCCTTCAACGCACCCGGCGTCGACGGCTTTATTGGATCGGCGATGGCAAACAGCCCGGCCAGCCGGCCATCGACCGCGATATTGATGACGGTGGCGCCGTCGCCGCGCAGGCGTTCGCCCGGCTCGTACAGCGATTGGCTTTCGACACCGAGCGATGCCAGGAAATTCGCATTTCCCAGAGCCACGGTCTTGCCGTCGACCTTGCCGGTGGCGCCCTTGCCGGTCGGCGAGTCGAAGTCTTCCACCTTGCTTGTTTCGAGATTTTTCTCCTTCGCCGACCGCGCGATGGCGTCGGCGAGGGGATGCTCGCTGGCCCGCTCGACGCTGGCGGCAAGCCGCAAGATTTCGTTTTCGTCGAATCCGGCCGCCGCCACGACCGCGACGACTTTCGGCTTGCCCTCGGTCAGCGTGCCGGTCTTGTCGACCACCAGCGTGTCGACCTTTTCCATGTGCTCCAGCGCTTCGGCATTCTTGATCAGCACGCCGGCCTGCGCCCCGCGCCCGACCCCGACCATAATCGACATCGGCGTGGCCAAGCCGAGCGCGCAGGGGCAGGCGATGATCAGCACGCTGACCGCGGCGACCAAGCCGAACGCCATGCGCGGCTCCGGTCCGAACCAGGCCCAGGCGGCGAAAGCCATGATGGCCGTCGCGATCACCACCGGCACGAACCAGCCGGACACCCGATCGGCCAGCCGCTGGATCGGCGCGCGCGAACGCTGCGCATCGGCAACCATCTTGACGATCTGGGAAAGCAGCGTGTCGCGGCCCACCTTGTCGGCGCGCATCACGAAGCCGCCGGACTGGTTCAGCGTGCCCGCGATCACCGTCGCCCCCGTTTCCTTGGTGACGGGCATCGATTCACCCGTGACCAGCGATTCGTCGAGCGAGGAGCGGCCTTCGAGAATGACGCCATCCACCGGCACTTTCTCGCCCGGCCGGACCCTCAGATGGTCACCTACCTGCAGGCGGTCGATTGGCACCTCGTGGTCGGCGCCGTCAACGCCGATGCGGCGGGCGGTCTTCGGCGCCAGTTCGAGCAGCGCCTTGATCGCGCCGGATGTCGCCTCGCGGGCGCGCAGTTCCAGCACCTGGCCCAGCAGCACGAGGACGGTGATCACGGCGGCGGACTCGAAATAGACCGCGACCGCGCCGCCATGGCCGCGGAAGGCCGGCGGGAACCCGCCGGGCGCGAGGGTGCCGATGAGGCTGTAGAGATAGGCGACGCCGGTGCCGATTGCGATCAGGGTGAACATGTTAAGATTGCGTGTCAGCAGCGATTGCCAGCCGCGCACGAAGAATGGCCAGCCCGCCCAGATCACCACGGGCGTGGCAAAGAACAGTTGAATCCAGTTCGACAGGGTCGGGTCGACCCAGCCGTGACCGCCGACCAGATGACCTCCCATTTCGAGGACCACCGCCGGAAGCGAGAGCACGAGGCCGATCCAGAAGCGCCGCGTCATGTCGGTGAGTTCGGGATTGGGCGGCGTATCGAGGCTCGCTACCTCGGGCTCCAGTGCCATGCCGCAAATCGGGCAGCTTCCGGGGCCGACCTGGCGGATCTGCGGGTGCATCGGGCAGGTATAGATCGCGCCTTCCGGCGCCTCGGCCTTCGGCTTGTTGTTGTCGAGATAGGCTTCGGGGTTAGCGACGAATTTGGTGCGGCAGCTGGCCGAGCAGAAATAATGGGTTTCGCCCTGGTGATCGAACCGGTGTTTGGCGGTCGCGGGATCGACCGTCATGCCGCAGACGGGATCACGGGCAAGGGCGCCGCCGGCGGGATGGTGGCCGTGGTCATGAACCGCGTGATCGTGATCTCCGTCGCAGCAGCCTGCGCGCGTATTGCCGGTGTACGTCATCGCTTTTCACGACCTCTTGCAACCCATACCCCGTGGGGGTATATAGACCGCATGCGAAAAGACATCAAGGCATCCTGTCAAAAGCGGCTGAGCCGGATCGAAGGCCAGGTCCGCGGTCTGTCCAAAATGGTCGACGAGGATCGCTACTGCATCGACATCGTCACCCAGATCTCGGCGGTGCGGGCAGCGCTTCGGCGCGTCGAGGAGGAAGTGCTCAAGGACCACGTGTCGCATTGCGTCGAACACGCCATCAGCAGCGGCAACAAGACCGATCAGCGCGAGAAGATCGCCGAACTGATGGCCGTCATCGGACGCTCCGATCGCTAATCTGTAACGAATCGCCCGCAGTTGACTTGATGCCGATCAAGACGGGATGGATAGAATTTCGTAAAGCTTGCGCGACCATGCATTTACCGCATTTGCAGTCGTTGTTTCCCCGGCTCGGACCTTATGGTAGTGATTGCGCATGACTTCGACCGGCACATTGTTGCGGATCTTTGGAACGGCGGTCGTGCTGATCGCCATTCAATTCGCGCCAGTCGCAGCCAGGGCCCATGCCGGGCACGGCCACGGGCCTGACGGACACCAGCTTCAAGCACACCATGTTCACGTCCATGGCACCGCGGCCGCCACCGCCCATGCGATTGCTTCGGAGCACGCCCTGGCCGCGGATCGCGCCGCGCCGACGGAACCTGCCGCCCAGGCCGCGGCCGCGGCCCAGAACATCCCGGGCCCATCGCCCTCCGGCTCCGACGCCTGCGTGAAGGGCTGCTGCGGATATACCGGTTGCTGCGGAGCCGCGCTGGTAGCCGTGTCGCCGAGCCTTCCTCCCAAGGCGTGCCCGCTTCGCATCGGTTTTGCACGCCCGGCTTCCGTTCGCGGAGTGGACCCGCAAGGTCTGCGCAAACCCCCTCGATCCCTCGCCTGAGTGACGACATCGCCGCGGTTCTGCCTTGCAGGCCGTCCGGGCGATTAAGCTTCCTGTCAGGTAAGGGATTTCCGATGTTTTTCACGTTTCGTGCCGCGCTTGGCGCGGCAGCCGTTGCATCCATTCTTGGCGCGGGCCCGTTGCTGGCCCATGAGGGTCACGATCACGAAGCGCCGCCGCCGGCAGCGATCGCCAATCTCGCGCCTCGCGCTGAAGCGGTCTCGGAGCGCTATGAACTGGTCGCGATCGCCCGTGCCGGCGAGCTCGTCATCTATCTCGACGGCTTCGCAACCAACGCGCAGGTGGACGGCGCCACGATTGAAGTCGAGACTCCCGCGGGCCCGCAACCCGTGCGCGCCATGGCCAACGAGCCATACCGGCTCAGCGCGCCATGGTCGAGCAAGCCAGGGTCCTATGACCTGATCTTCACGGTCGCCAAGGACGGCAACGCCGATGTGCTGCCGGTGAGGCTTACCGTCCCGCCAAACATTCCGGGCGGAACAGCCGGAACGAGCTCCCAGCCGGACATCGGAAGCGGCATTCGGGGGTTGTCATCCGGCACGGTCCCGACGGCGCTGATGGCCGGACTCGGAGGCTTTGCAGCGGGAATCGTGGTCATGTTGCTGCTGCGGCGGCGGCGCTCGCCAACAATGGTCCTGATCGTTGCCGGGATGCTCGTCATGTTCGTTGGCGCGGCGCGCGCCCATGATGGGGACGAGCACGGCACGCCGCCAAATTCGAATCCGACGGTGCGCGACCTGGCGCAGCGGCTACCGGACGGCGGCGTCTTCGTGCCCAAGAGCGCGCAGCGAATTTTCGCCATCCGGACCGTCCAGATTGAATCGGCGGCGCATCGCGCCGCCCTGGAATTGCCGGGCCGCATCATTCCCGATCCGAACGCCAGCGGATTTGTCCAGTCGTCGGTCGGAGGCCGTCTGTCGCCTCCGCCGAACGGCTTTCCGCGGCTGGGGACACCGGTCCGGAAAGGCGATGTTCTCGCCTATGTGACGCCGCCGCTGCAGGCTATCGATGCCTCCGACATGCGCCAGCGGCAAGGCGAACTGGACCAGCAGATTTCCATCGTGGAGCGCCGGCTGGCCCGCTACGAAACCCTGGTGCCGAGCGGAGCCGTTGCGCGTACCCAGCTGGAGGACACCAGGACGGAGCTGCAGGGCCTGAAGGAACGGCGCGGCTCGCTCGACAGATCGCGCCGCGAACCGGAAGAACTGATTGCGCCGGTGGACGGCATCGTCGCCGAAGGCACCGTCGTCGCCGGGCAGATGGCCCAATTGAACGCCGTCATCTTCCATGTCGTCGATCCGACCCGGCTGTGGGTTGAGGCGCTCAGCTACGACTCGCTTCCCGGAGTCCAGAGTGCGGTGGCCCGGCTGAACAACGATCGGGCCTACCCGCTCGCCTTCCGCGGCGCCGGTTTCGCCGGGCGCAATCAGTCGATCCCGGTTCAGTTCGCAGTGCAGGGTGACGTCGCCGGCCTGCGCGCCGGACAGTTCGTCACCGTGCTTGCCACCACGGATGAGGAAAAAACCGGCTTCGCTGTTCCCCGAGCCGCGCTGGTGCGCAACGCCAACGGCCAGGATGTGGTCTACGAGCACGTCGCGGCGGAGCGGTTCGAGCCGCGCCCGGTGCGGGTCGAACCGCTCGACGGCGATCGCGTCTTCATTGCCACGGGTCTCGCCGCGGGCAAGCGCCTGGTCGTCCAGGGCGCCGAGTTGCTCGGCCAAGTACGCTGAGGGGACGGAAAAATGTTTCGCTTTCTCGTCACCCAGTCCCTGCGCAACCGCCTCATGGTGCTCGCGGCCTCGGCCATTCTAGTGCTGTTGGGAATCCTGAGCGCCAGCCGGCTGCCGGTCGATGTGTTTCCCGATCTCAACAAGCCGACCGTCACCATCCTGACCGAATCGGAAGGACTGGCGCCACCGGAAGTCGAGCAACTCGTCAGCTTTCCGATCGAAACCCAGATGAACGGCGTTCCCGGCGTGACGCGGGTGCGTTCGGTTTCCGGTGTCGGGCTTTCGATCGTCTATGTCGAGTTCGAATGGGGCACCGATATCTATCGCAACCGGCAGCAGATCGCCGAACGGCTTTCCCTGATCAGAACCCAGCTGCCGCCCAACGTGATGCCCCAGATGGGGCCGATCAACTCGATCATGGGCCAGATCGTGCTGGTCGCGATGAGCAGCGACAAGGCCTCCGCGATGGAAGTCCGCGAGGCCGCCGACTTCACCGTCCGCCCGCGCCTGCTCACGATCCCGGGCGTCGCCCAGGTCATTCCGATCGGCGGCGAGGTCCGCCAGTATCGCATTGCGCCGAATCCGCCGGCGTTGCGCAGCCTCGGCGTCACCTACGAGCAGGTCGAACAGGCGCTGACCCTGTTCGGCGTCAACACCGGCGGCGGCTTCACCGACCAGCACGCCCGCGAATACCTGATCCGGAATATCGGGCGCACCACCAATCTGGACGACCTTCGCAGCGTGGTCGTGGCGCAGGTCAATGGCGGGCCGGTGTTTCTGCGCCAGGTCGCCAGTGTCGAGTTCGCGCCCAAGGTGAAGCGCGGCGAAGGCGGCTACATGGGCAAGCCGGCCGTCATCGTCTCGGTCGAAAAGCAGCCCAACGTCGATACGATCGCGCTGACGCGCGAGATCGAGCGGGCACTGAAGGAGATTACTGCGTCGCTGCCGCAGGGCATCAAGGCCGACCAGGTCGTGTTCCGCCAAGCCGACTTCATCGAAACGTCGATCCGCAATGTGCAGCAGGTGCTGATCGAAGCGGGCATCGTCGTTGCCGTCGTGCTGTTCGCGTTTCTCCTGAACTGGCGAACCACTGCGATCTCGCTCACCGCGATTCCGGTCTCGATCCTGGCCACGGCCACGATCTTCTACGTTGCCGGGCTGTCGATCAACACCATGACGCTGGGCGGTCTTGCCATCGCCCTCGGCGAGCTGGTCGACGACGCCGTGGTTGATGTGGAGAATATCTTCAGGCGGCTGCGCGAAAATCGCGCGCTGGAACATCCCCGATCGGCATTCGACGTGATCGTGTCGGCCTCGCAGGAGGTCCGGTCCGGCATCGTCTATGCGACTGCCATCATCGTGCTGGTGTTCGTGCCGCTGTTCGCCCTGTCCGGGATCGAGGGCCGCCTGTTCGCGCCGCTCGGCCAGGCCTACATCATCTCGATTCTCGCCAGTCTCGTGGTCTCGATCACCCTGACGCCGGTCATGGCCTACTACATGCTGCCGCGCTTGAAACGCCTGAATCACGGCGACAGTGCCCTGGTGCGCCTGCTCAAGCGCGGCAACGCCGCGCTGCTCGAACGCGCCTTTCGCCATCAGCGCGCGTTGATGGCGATGACGTTGCTCGCCGTGACGATCGCGGGGATCGCCGCGTGGCTGCTTCCGCGCTCCTTCCTGCCGCCCTTCAACGAGGGCACGTTCACCATCAACATGCTGTTCAATCCGGGCATCTCGCTCGCCGAATCCAACCGGGTTGGCCTGATTGCGGAGCGGATCCTGATGGAGGTGCCCGAAGTCAAGACCGTCGGGCGCCGCACCGGACGGGCGGAACTGGATGAGCATGCCGAAGGCGTCCATTCCTCCGATCTTGAAGTCAACCTCCGGCCGTCGTCGCGAACCAAGCTGGATGTGATCGCAGAGGTCCGTTCGCGGCTCGCAGTCCTTCCGGCCTCGATCAACGTCGGCCAGCCGATCTCCCATCGGCTCGATCACCTGCTGTCCGGAGTCCGCGCCGAGGTCGCACTGAAGATCTTCGGCGATGATCTGGATTCGCTGCGCGCGGCCGCCGAAATCCTCCGGACCCGGATGGCAGGCATCCCCGGGCTCACCGATCTTCAGGTCGAAAAGCAGGTTCTGATCCCCCAGCTCGAAATCCGCGTCGATTACGGCCGCGCCGCGCTCTATGGCGTGCAGCCCGCAACCGTGGTCGAGCAACTCAGCCGGCTCTCGAACGGGCGGGTGGTGTCGCGTGTCGTCGACGGTTACCGCAGGTTCGATGTCACCATGCGTCTGCCCGACAGGCTTCGGACCACGCAAAGACTGGGAGATTTGCTGATTGAAACCCCGTCCGGATGGATTCCGGCAAGGCAGCTTGCCGACATCAAGGAGACCGAGGGGCCGAACCAGATCCTGCGTGAGAACGGCCGCCGTCGCCTGGTGGTATTGGCCAACACCGGCGGTAGCGCCGACATGGCGAAGATCGTCGAATCGATCAGGGAAGCGGTGGCGTCAACGAAGTTGCCCGAAGGGTTTTACACCCGCCTCGAAGGCACCTTTCAGGCGCAGGAGGAAGCGAGCCGGACCATCGGGATTCTCTCACTGCTGTCGCTGTCGCTGATTTTTGCGATTTTGTACAACCGCTACCGCTCGGGGCTGTTCACCCTGATCGTGATGGGCAATGTGCCGCTCGCGTTGATCGGGGCGGTAATCGCGCTCTGGCTGACGGGCCAGCCGCTCTCGGTCGCGTCGATGGTCGGTTTCATCACCTTGACCGGCATCGCGGCGCGCAACGGCATCCTGAAAATCAGCCACTACATCAACCTGGCGCTGCGGGAGAGAATGCCGTTTGGGCGCGATCTGGTGGTCCGCGGCAGTCTCGAGCGGTTGACGCCGGTGCTGATGACGGCGCTGGCGGCGAGCGTCGCTCTGGTTCCGCTGCTGATCGACGCGGCCACGCCCGGCAAGGAAATCCTGCATCCGGTGGCGGTCACGATATTCGGCGGCCTCATCAGCGCGACGCTGCTCGATATGGTTCTGACGCCGGTCCTGTTTCTGCGGTACGGCGAAAGGCATCTCGAACGCCTGCGGCGGGATGCCGCCGGCTCGGTGGATTCCGCTCATGGAACCTCGTCAGCCGAAGCGTTTTGATCAAAGCAAAGGAGAACGAAATGTACGCAAGATGGCTATTGATAGGAGTTCTGCTCACGCCGGCCGGGCCAGCATGGACGCATGAGGCCACGGGAAGGAACGGCGGGCGCATCGCCGACGCGGGATCTTACCACGTCGAAATGGTCGTGAAATCCGACGTGGTCGATGTGTATATCAGCGACGCCAACGAAAAGCCTGTGGCGGCAGCGGGGTTCAAGGGAATGGCGATCCTCGTTGCCGGCGGCAAATCCCAACGGGTCGTACTGGCGCCCGTCGAAGGCACGCGCCTTTCCGGCAGCGCGACAGCCGCGTTGCCGAACCAGCCCAAGGGGGTCGTGCAGCTGACGGCTCCCGACGGCAAGACCAGTCAGGCGAAATTCGACTGAAATCAACCGGCCGGAGATTAATTCGGCACCGGCAATGAACAAGGCATCAAGCGAAGGAGTTGAGATATGATGAACTGGATCAGAAGCGGGATCGCACTTGTCGCCGCAACGCTGCTTTCAGCACATGCCTGGGCCGGCGAGGGGCCGGCTGGGCACAGCCACGGCCACGGCCAGTCCTTCTCCGCCGGCGAGCCCGGCAATCCGAAGAAACCGGCCAGGATCGTCCAGGTGACGATGGGTGAGCGGGACGGGAAGATGGTGTTCGTTCCGGAACGGCTGGAGGTCAAGAAGGGCGAGCAGATCAAATTCGTGCTGCGCAACAACGGTGAGCTCGAACACGAATTCGTCCTGGCCACCACAGCGGACAACCTCAAGCACGCCGAAGAAATGGGAAAGAATCCTGGCATGGAGCATGAGGAGCCGAACGGGAAAGAAGTCGCTCCGAAGAAGACCGGCGAGATGGTCTGGAAATTCACCAAGGCCGGCGAGTTCGAGTATGCCTGCCTGATCCCGGGTCACCGCGAAGCGGGAATGACGGGAACGATCGTCGTCAAGTGATGTCGGGCAAGCCGGTTATGACGAGCCTCGCCAAGAGGGCGCATTCATCAACTGCCCTTTGAGTCAGCCTCTAGGCAACCCGTTCCAACATCTGCGGGCGCGGTCGCGCGCGGCATTCAGTGACGTACTCGACCACCATGAAGTGCTCCGACACCTTGACGCGCTCGACCAGCACCGCATCGGCCGCAACCTCCGTCACTTCCACGTTCGCAACCGGGAGCGGCGCTTCCTCGTCAATCGCTTCAGGAACAAGCGGCGGCGATTCGATCGTTTCTGGAAAGATGCCGAATTCGCCCGCTACCTCCTGGAGCGGCTTCTGCTTGTCGGCCCAGTGCAGGGCGGTGTAATCGAAGCCCTGCACGATGGTGGGTTTGACCACTTCGAAATAAGGCGAGATGTCGAAATCGCGCGGCATGTACAGCGACGAATCGCGGATGTGCAGAATTTCGCGCCGGGCCTGTCTCGAGCCGGCGCGGGTGATCTTGGGCAGGATCGGATAGCGCACGGCGTCAAACGCCTGTGCGATCAGCGCCGAGCAGATGATCTTGGTGGGATCGCCCGAGCCGAAGGCGATCATTCGCCGTCGCCAGCGCTGCGGGATCGGCAGCGGAATCAAAAAGCGCATCAGATCGAGAATGTTCTTGGTGTCGTAGCCGAAGCCGATCCGGTTGATGGCGTAGCGGCAGACCGTGGTGCGGTCCTCGTAGCTGAGGCCGACCGGCCGGCACAGTCGTGTGTGATAGGGAAAATATTTCGACAGCGGCGCCGAAGTCACTCCCTCGCCGATATTGGCCTCGATCAGGACATGCGGTTCGCCGTCGGGCTCGGACGCGCCGTCGATCGGGCCGACAAACAGCGCCGCATGCGACCAGGTCGATTGCGTCAGGTATTTGATGATGCCGGAAACCCGGTTGTTGCCCTCGACCAGCATCACATCGCCGGGCTCCATGATGGCGCGCATGTGTTCGGGATCGCTCGGCGTGAACGGCTCATAGCCCGGCACCTCCTTCTGAAGGTACCCCGCGATCCATTGGCCTACGGTATCGAGCACGACACCCATGATAATTCCCCCCGACGGCCTTTCTTGACCGTTTTGTGTGCCCCCGATGATGGTCGCAAGCCGTTGCAATTTGGTTCATGCATCAGAGCGATCAATCATGATTGATTCACCATGATGGTTGCCGCGCGCCCGCGGATGCGGCAAGTTCGCCAGATGTTCCTTCCTTTCTAAAAGTTCCGGAAACCATGACATGACAATGACGCGCCGGGATTTGTTGTCGGCGGCTGCTGTGCTTGCGGCGGCGCCGGCGCTCGGCGCCCGCGCCAGGGCCGCGCCGCTGCCGCGCGAGGCCGACATCGTCGTGATCGGCGCAGGCGCTGCCGGCATCTCGGCGGCGCGGCGCGTCATGGCGGCGAACCGCCGGGTCATCGTGGTTGAGGCTTCGGGTCAGGTCGGCGGCCGCTGCCTCACCGATACTGCGACATTCGGTGTGCCTTTCGATCGCGGTGCGCGGTGGATGTACAATCCCGACGCCAATCCGATGATCAGGCTCGCGCGCGCCGCGGGGCTCGACGTCGCGACCGCGCCGATCGGCCAAAAGATCCGCATCGGACGCCGCAATGCGCGGGCCGGCGAAACCGAGGAATTTCTCGCCACCATGGTACGCACCAACCGTGCCATCGACGAAGCCTCCCGCGGCAAGGCCGACGTCGCTTGCGCGTCGGCGCTGCCGAAGGATCTTGGCGTCTGGGCGGGGGCGGCGGAATTTGTGCTCGGTGCCAATTTCGCGGGCAAGGATCTGAAAGACCTCTCGGTCATCGACAAGGCCCGCGCGCAGGACCGCAATGCCGCGCTCGCCTGCCGGCAGGGCATCGGCACGCTGATCGCGAAGCTCGGCGAACAGGTGCCGCTTGCGCTGTCGACGCCAGCAAGTCGCGTCAGCTGGAGCAACCGCGACGTCACGGTAGAGACGCCGTCGGGCAAGATCGTCGCGCGCGCCGCCATCGTTACGGTATCGAGCAACGTGCTGGTTGCCGGCGGCATCAAGTTCACGCCCGACGTTCCGAAACGCCAGCTCGATGCCGCGGCGAAATTGAGTCTCGGCAGCCTCGATCGCATCGTGCTGCAGCTCCAGGGCAACCCGCTCGGGTTGGCGCGCGATGACATCACTATCGAGCAGAGCGATTCGACGCGGACCGCGCTGCTGTTAGCAAATATGGCGGGATCGTCGCTGTGCTCGATCGATGTCGGCGGCTCCTTCGGCCGCGATCTCTCCGCGCAGGGCGAGGCAGCCATGGTGGCCTTCGCGAAGGAATGGCTCACAAAGCTGTTCGGCAGCGAAATCGCTGCCGGCATCAAGAAATCCAGCGCGACGCGCTGGAACGCGTCGCCGTTCACGCTCGGCGCGGCGTCATCAGCGGCACCGGGCGGACAGGGATCGCGAAAGCTGCTCGCCGAGCCGTTCGGCTGCATGTATCTGGCCGGCGAGGCGACGCACGAAACCCTGTGGGGCACCGTCGACGGCGCCTGGGAAAGCGGCGAGCGGGCGGCGGAAGCGGCGCTGCGCCGGATCGGCGCGCTGAAGGATGAGCCGGCGCCGGCGCAGCAACAGCGACGCCGCACGGCGCCCGCGAAATCCCAGTGAGGATCGACCAATTGATGCCGCCACGGCCGAAGGCACTGATCTCGTGGTCGAGCGGCAAGGATAGCGCGTTCGCGCTGCACGAAATCCGGCGTACAGGCGAATTCGATGTGGTCGGCGCCTTGACCACGGTCACGGAAACGTTCGAGCGGGTGTCGATCCACGGCGTGCGTCAGGAAATCCTCCTCGCCCAACTCGAGGCCGCAGGCCTGCCGCCGCGCATCGTGCCGATTCCATACCCGTGCCCGAACGAGGTTTACGAAACGCGGATGGGCGAAGCCGTTGCCGAGGCGGTGCAGGACGGCATCACCCACATCATCTTCGGCGATCTCTACCTCGCCGATGTCAGGGCCTATCGCGAACAAAAGCTCACGGGCACCGGCATCGCGCCGGTGTTTCCGCTGTGGCAGCGGCCGACCCTGGCGCTGGCTCAAGCGATGATCGAAAGCGGGCTCGAGGCATATCTCGCCACCGTCGATTTGAAAAAACTGCCGGCGGAATTCGCGGGGCGGAAATTCGATGCGGCGTTGATTGCCGATCTGCCTGGCGGGGTCGACCCCTGCGGCGAGAACGGCGAGTTTCACACCTGCGTGGTGGCGGGGCCGATATTCTCGCGGCGGCTTCCGGTGGTGACGGGCGAGCGGGTGGAGCGTGATGGCTATGCGTATTGCGATCTGGTGATTGCATAGAATCGCAGGGTGGGCAAAGCGCAGCGTGCCGACCAATCGCCATCGCACGGGAAGATGGGGCGCACGAGCGCCTTTGCCCACCCTGCCATTCTACGCAAATTCACCTCAGCACTCCATCCAGCGCCGGCAGGCCGATGACGACCGCGGCGGCTATCAGGGCGTAGCAGATGGTGCGAAACAGGGTCTCGCTGGCGCGGCCGAACAGCTGGGCGCCGATCAGGATGCCGACGGCGTAGACCGGACCGACCAGCAGCGAGAACCCGATGGCGTCCGACGTGATCAGCCCGGTCAGCGAATAGCTCACCGCGGAAAAGAAGTCGGAGGCCGCGAAGAACAGCAGGATATTGGCGCGCGCGATTCCCCGGCCGATCGGGCGGCCGAGCCAGTAGCCGACGATCGGCGGACCGCCGGTCTGCGCCAGCCCGCTGCAGAAGCCCGATAATCCGCCGATGCCGATCGAAATCGCCGGATGATCCTTGCCGCGATAGCGCCAGCCGGACAGCAGCAGCATCAGCAGCGCGAACACGAAGCCGGAGATGATCCAGCGCGTCGTCACCGGGTCGAGCCGGCTCAGGAACCAGGTTCCGATCGGCACGCCGATCAGGGCGCCGAACACCATGACGGAGGTCGCCTTGCGGTCGGCCTGCTTCCACGCATTCGGAATCAGCGGCAATGCCGCGATGAAATCGATAATGAGCAGAACGGCCGCGACCAGTTGCGGCGCGGCCATGCTGCTGGCCAGCGGCATGAAGATCAGGGCGGAGCCGAAGCCGGAAAATCCGCGCGCCGTACCCGACACGAAGGCGACCGCGCAGATGGCGATCGGGGCATGGAGGCTGACGTCGGGCGGGATGAGGCCGGTGAGGCTCATCCGCGCAATGTACCGCCGGTCTTCTTCGTGACTTCAGCCACGATCCTGGCGGCGACCGCGTCGATCTCCTGATCGGTCAGGGTCTTCTCGCGCGGCTGGATCGTCACCGCGATCGCGATCGACTTTTTGCCGTCGTCAATGCCTTTGCCCTCGTAGACGTCGAACACGGAGACATCGGCGACCAACTTCTTGTCGACGCCCTGCGCCGCGCGCACGATATCGCCCGACTTGACGCCGCGATCGACGATGAAGGCAAAGTCGCGCGACACCGGCTGGAACGCGGAGAGTTCGATAACGGCCTTGGCGCGGGT
>Ga0307294_10000186_pt1 | contig 15305 bp, 14 predicted proteins | sample ER_DNA_151_FD_194468 | JGI IMG/M metagenome (GOLD analysis project Ga0307294, IMG submission 194468) | Bulk soil microbial communities from the East River watershed near Crested Butte, Colorado, United States - ER_DNA_151 | ecosystem: Environmental > Terrestrial > Soil > Floodplain | place... | reverse complement strand
TTCGCATCGCCCCGGATGACGACAGATGAGCCGTAGCCCGGATTGCGCTTCGCTCCATCCGAGCTACAAAAAGGAAAAATAACGTGGACGCCAAGACCCCGAAAGATCTTCATTATTACGAGCCGGCCAACGGCCACGGGCTCAGGCACGATCCGTTCAACGCCATCATCGCCCCGCGCCCGATCGGCTGGATCTCGTCGCGGGATGCCAAGGGCAACGTCAACCTCGCGCCCTACAGCTTCTTCAACGCGTTCTGCTATCACCCGCCGCTGATCGGCTTTTCCTCAACCAACTGGAAGGACTCGGTCCAGAACATCCAGGAGACCGGCGAGTTCGTCTGGAATCTCGCGACCATGGATCTGGCGCAGCAGATGAATGCGACCGCGGCGCATGTCGCCCGCGACGTCAGTGAATTCAATATCGCGGGTCTCACGGCAGTACCCGGCAAGCTCGTCAACGTGCCGCGGGTCGCCGAAAGCCCGGTTTCGTTCGAATGCAAATTGTCGCAGATCGTGCAGCTGCAGGGCGCTGACGGCAACAAGGCGCAGGCCTGGCTGACGCTCGGCGAGGTCGTCGCCGTTCACATCGACAAGGCTTTCATCAAGGACGGCGTCTACCAGACCGCGCTGGCCCACCCGATCGTCCGCGCCGGCCGCCAGGGCGACTATTTCGAGATCAAGCCGGAAAACATGTTCGAGATGAAGCGGCCGGATTGATCGCTTTCCCTGCGAGGGAATCGTAGATTCCTAGCCCGGATAGAGCGCAGCGCAATCCGGGGCCAACTGCGACACCCTGCCGGATTTCGCTTCGCTCCATCGGGGCTAGGAGACCGTAGCTCGGTCGAGCGCCCGCGGAACCGACGCGCCTGATGGCCGTTGTCAGGCACCACTGCGCCTTGGACACATTGGCTGGATCAATTTCGCTTCATTTGCAGTGCGAAGTGCTCACCGAAATCCCCACTTTCCGCTAGAATGAACCGTCTTTTGGCATATGTGGTGCCGCGACCATCGCGCCGTTCCCCCGACCATGAGGACATCGCCATGAGCTTTCGCCGCGATTTCGTCACCAAGCCGATCTTCTCCTGGGCGCGCGGCGTGCTGCCGGCGATGTCCGACACCGAGCGCGAGGCGCTGGAGGCCGGCGACGTCTGGTGGGATGCCGACCTGTTCACCGGCAATCCGGATTGGGCCAAGCTGCTGGCAGTCGCGCCGGCGACAATGACGCCGGAGGAGCAGGCGTTTCTCAATGGCCCGGTCGACCAGCTCTGCGGCATGCTCGACGACTGGAAGATCAACTGGGAATGGCGCGACCTGCCGCCCGAGGTCTGGGCCTACATCAAGCGCGAGAAATTCTTCGGCATGATCATTCCGAAGGAATATGGCGGGCTCGGCTTCTCGCCCTATGCGCATTCCGAAGTGGTGCGGAAGCTTTCGTCGCGTTCGCTCACCGCCGCCGTCACCGTGATGCTGCCCAATTCATTGGGCCCCGGCGAACTGCTGATGCGCTTCGGCACCAGGGAGCAGCAGCAGCGATGGCTGCCACGCCTTGCCGACGGCCGCGAAATTCCCTGTTTCGGACTGACCAGCCCGGAAGCCGGCTCCGATGCCGCCTCGATGATCGACAGCGGCATCATCTGCAAGGGCCATTTCGACGGCAAGGAAGTGCTGGGCCTGCGGCTGAACTGGCACAAGCGCTACATCACGCTCGGCCCGGTGGCGACGCTGCTCGGCCTCGCCTTCAAGGCCTATGATCCCGATCATCTGGTCGGCTCACAGGACGAACTCGGCATCACCGTGGCGTTGATCCCGACCGATCTGCCCGGCGTCGAAATCGGCGCGCGCCATCTACCGTCGATGCAGGTGTTCCAGAACGGTCCCAACAAGGGGCATGATGTCTTCATCCCGATGGATTACATCATTGGCGGCGAGGCACGTCTGGGCCAGGGCTGGAAAATGCTGATGACGGCGCTCGCCGCCGGGCGCGGCATCTCGCTGCCGTCGCTGTCGGCTGCCGGTGCGGCTTACGCCGCCCGCACTACCGGCGCCTATGCGCGGATCCGCGAACAGTTCAACGTGCCGATCGGAAAGTTCGAAGGCGTCGAGGAGCCGCTGGCGCGCATCGCCGGCACCGCCTACCTGCTCGATGCGGCGCGGCGGCTGACCTGTGCCGCGCTCAACCAGGGCCATCATCCCGCGGTCATTTCCGGTATCATGAAGCTGCACGCCACGGAGAGGATGCGGATCGCGATCGACGACGCCATGGACATCCATGGCGGCAAAGCCGTGATCGACGGCCCGCAGAACTACATGGGCAACCTCTATCGCTCGGTGCCGGTCGGCATCACCGTCGAGGGCGCCAATATCCTGACCCGCAACCTGATCGTGTTCGGGCAGGGCGCGATCCGCGCGCATCCCTACCTGCTGGACGAGATGAACGCGCTCGGCGAGGCCGACCGCGCCAGGGGGCTGGACGCCTTCGACAAGGCGTTCTGGCAACACATCGGCCACAGCGTCACCACGCTGTTCCGGGCCTGGGGCCGCAACTGGACGGGTGGCCTGTTTGCCCCGGCACCCGATGCCGGCGACGCCACCGGCTTTTATCGCCAGCTCTCGCGCTATTCCTCGGCTTTTGCCCTTTGCGCCGACATGGCGCTGCTCACGCTCGGCGGCGCGCTGAAGCGCAAGGAGATGCTGTCGGCGCGGTTCGGCGATATTCTCTCCGAACTGTATCTGCTCTCCGCGGCGCTAAAGCGCTGGCAGGACGAGGGTCGGCAGCAGGCGGATTTCGCCGCGCTGGAATGGTGCATGGCCAGCGGCTTCCGCACCATCGAAAACCGCTTTGCGGAAATTCTCGCCAATCTGCCCAACCGCTTCGTCGCCATGGTGCTGAAATTCGTGATCCAGCCGTTCGGCGCCCGCGTGCTCGGACCCTCCGATCGCGCGGTCCACCAATGCGCCCAGCTGGTGCTGGAGCCGTCGGCGGCGCGCGACCGCCTGACGGCGGATTTGTCGCATGTGGAGGACGACGGCGGCGTGGCCCGGCTGGAGAGGGCGTTCCTGCTGGTCACAGCATCCGAGGACATCGCTAAAAGGATGCGCGCCGCCCATCTCAAGGACTGGAATGAGGCGGTAAAGAAGGGCGTCATCACCCAGACCGAGGGCAATCAGATCGCGGCGGCGCACCAGGCTGCGGCCAAGGTGATCGAGGTCGACGACTTCGCGCCGGAAGCGCTGTCGCCGATTTACAAGAAGCCCGCCGATGTGCATCAGTTCTTCCAGGAATTGGGCGAGCAGCGGGCGGCAAGCTGATGGCGCGACCGGTCTACATCGTCGACGGCAGCCGGACGCCGTTCCTGAAGGCGCGTTCCGGGCCGGGGCCGTTCACCCCTGTCGATCTCGCCGTGCAGTGTGGCCGGCCGCTGCTGGCCCGGCAACCCTTCGCCCCCACCGCGTTCGACCAGGTGATTCTGGGCTGCGTCAATGTCATCGCCGACGAGATGAACCCGGCCCGGGTCGCCGCGCTGCGGCTCGGCATGGGCGAAGCCATGGTGGCGTTCACGGTGCAGATCAATTGCGGCTCCGGCATGCAGTCGATCGACACCGGTTATCGCTATATCCGCGAAGGCACGGCGGACCTGATCCTGGCCGGCGGCGCCGAAGCCCTCAGCCATGCGCCATTGGTCTGGCGGCAGCAAGGCGTGCGCTGGTTCGCCGGCCTGGCCGGCGCCAGGGGCATTCTGGCCAAGCTCACTGCGCTCGCCAGCACGCGTCCTTCGTTTTTCAAACCGATCATCGGGCTGGAACGCGGACTGACCGACCCGATCACCGAGCTCAACATGGGACAGACCGCCGAAAAGGTCGGCTATCTCTTCGGCATCACCCGCGCGCAGTCGGATTTCTATGCCGCCGAGAGCCACAAGCGGCTCGCCAACGCGCAGGCACAGGGTTTTCTCAAGCGCGAGGTCGAAACCGCGTTCGCGCGCGACGGCAGGTTTTATGACCACGATGACGGCGTGCGACCGGATTCCACCCCCGAAAAACTCGCGGGCCTCAAACCGGTGTTCGAGCGGCCCTGGGGTCAGGTCACGCCGGGCAATTCCTCGCAGATCACCGACGGCGCGTCCTGGGTCATCCTGGCTTCCGAAGCGGCGGTCAAGAAACACGGTCTGACGCCCAGGGCCGAGATCGTCGACAGCCAATGGTCGGCGCTCGATCCCTCCATCATGGGCCTCGGCCCGGTGCTGTCGGCGACGGAACTGCTGAAACGCAACAAATTGTCGCTTGGCGATATCGAGACCTGGGAGTTGAACGAGGCGTTTGCGACCCAGGTGCTGGGCTGCCTCGCCGCCTGGAACGACGAGAAATTCTGCCGCGAAATCCTGGGCCTCGACGGGGCCGCCGGGCCGATCGACCACGCCAAACTCAATGTCGACGGCGGCGCTATCAGCCTCGGTCATCCAGTCGGCTGCAGCGGTAACCGCATCGTGCTGCATCTCGTCAACGCGATGAAACGGCTGGGAACCAAACGCGGCGTTGCCACCGAATGCATCGGCGGCGGGCAGGGCGGCGCGATGCTGATCGAGACGGTGTGATCATGGATTCGAAGATCATGAACCTGCTCGGCGACCGCGCGCTCGAACTCGGGCCGAAGCCCGAGCCCGGCGGCCCCTATCGCCATTTCAAGCTGACGCGCGATCCCGACGGCATCGCGTGGCTGCTGTTCGACCGCGAGGGCGCCAGCGCCAACACGCTGTCAGCAGACCTGATCGAGGAACTCGAGACGGTGCTGGCAGCGCTGGAAGCCCAGCGCCCAGCCGGGCTCGTCATTCGCTCGGCAAAGGCATCCGGTTTCATCGCTGGCGCCGACGTTAACGAATTCCGCGGTGCCACCGACCCGTGGCCGGTCGAGATCGCGATCGACCGCGCCCATACGGTGATCGACCGCCTCGAAGGGTTGAAAATTCCGACCGTCGCCGTGATCCACGGTTTTTGCCTTGGCGGCGGGCTCGAAGTGGCGCTGGCCTGCCAGTCGCGCATCGCCATCGAGGGCGCGCGCTTCGGTTTCCCTGAAGTGATGCTCGGCCTGCATCCCGGCCTCGGCGGCACCGCGCGCTTCACCAAGCTGGTCAATCCGATGCAGGCGATGACGCTGATGCTAACCGGCAAGACCATCGACTCCCGCAAGGCGAAGTCGCTGGGGCTGGTCGACGCGGTGGCGGAGGAGCGGCATGTCCGCAACGCCGTCAAGGACGCCGTGTTCGGCCGGCTGAAGCGCGCCAAGCCGGGGCCGTTGAACTGGATCCTGAACCTCGGCCCTGTCAGGAGCCTGCTTGCCAAGCGCATGCGCGCCGAGGCGGAGAAGGCCGCGCCGCATGAGAATTATCCGGCGCCCTATGCGCTGATCGATCTCTGGGAAGCGCATGGCGACGACAAGCTTGCGATGCTGCGGGCCGAAAAACCTTCGTTCGCGAAACTGATGGTGACGCCGACCGCGCAGAACCTGATCCGGGTCTTTTTCCTGCGCGAGCAGATGAAAAAGCTGGCCGGCAGCGGCAACAGGATCGAGCGTGTCCACGTCATCGGCGCCGGCGCGATGGGCGGCGATATCGCGGCTTGGTGCGCCAGCCAGGGCATGAGGGTGACGCTGGCCGACATGAAGCCGGAGCCGATCGCCGGCGCGATCAAGCGCGCAGCCGACCTGTTCGGCAAGATCCTGCGCAAGCGCACCGACATTCGCGACGCGCTGGACCGGCTGATGCCGGATTTGGACGGCGAGGGCGTTCGCAGCGCCGACCTGATCATCGAGGCGGTGCCGGAAACGCTCGAGCTGAAGCAGAAGATCTATGCCGCGCTGGAGCCCCGGATGAAGCCCGGCGCGATCCTCGCCACCAACACGTCGAGCATTCCGCTGCAGGATCTGCGCGCCACGCTGGCAAAACCCGAGCGGCTGGTCGGCCTGCATTTTTTCAACCCGGTGTCGCGGCTGCAACTGGTCGAGGTCGTCAGCCATGACGGCAGCGACCCGGAAATGCTAAAGCAGGCGCTGGCCTTTGTCGGCGCCATCGACCGGCTGCCGCTGCTGGTCAAGAGCTCGCCGGGCTTTCTCGTCAACCGCGCGCTGACGCCCTACATGCTGGAAGCGATGGTGATGCTGGACCAGAAGATCGACAAGTCGGTGATCGATGCGGCGGCGGTGAAATTCGGCATGCCGATGGGGCCGATCGAACTGGCCGACCAGGTCGGGCTCGATATCTGCCTTGCAGTGGGAGACATGCTGCGTTCGAAATTCGGCGATGCCCTGCCGCCGACGCCGGCCTGGCTGCGCGAAAAAGTGGCAAAGGGCGAACTCGGCCGCAAGACCGGCAAGGGATTCTACATGTGGAGGGACGGCAAGGCCGACCGGAGCGCGGTATCGCCCTCGATGCCGGAACCGACGGATGAAATGATCGACCGGTTGGTGCTGCCGATGTCGAATGTCTGCGTCGCGGCCTTGCGCGAGGGCATCGTCAACGATGCCGACGCGGTCGACGGCGCCATGATCTTCGGCACCGGCTATGCGCCGTTCCGCGGCGGTCCGCTGAATTATGCGCGCACCCGTGGACCTGAGAATGTGGTGTCGGCCCTGCATGCGCTGGAAGACAAATTCGGCGGCCGCTTCGCGCCGGATGCGGGCTGGGAAACGTTCAAGTGACCGTCAACCGACCGTCCCGACGAATTGCTGCAATTCCGGCGTCCGGGGTGCTGCGAACACTTCCTTCGGAACGCCCTGTTCATGCACCTTGCCATGGTGCATGAAGACGAGCTTGGTGCCGACGTCCCTGGCAAAACGCATTTCATGGGTGACCAGGATCAGCGTCATGCCCTCGCGGGCCAATTGCTCGACCACGCGCAGCACTTCGTTGACCAGCTCGGGGTCGAGCGCCGAGGTGATTTCGTCGCACAGCAGTACCTTCGGCCGCATCGCCAGAGAGCGGGCGATGGCGACGCGCTGCTGCTGGCCGCCGGAGAGCTGGCTCGGATAGGCATCCATCTTCTCGGACAGGCCGACCTTCGCCAGCACCTCTGCGGCGATGGCGCGGGCTTCCTTGGCTGAGGTCTTGTTGACGACGGTCGGCGCCAGCATGACGTTTTCGGCGGCGGTCAGGTGTGGGAACAAGTTGAACTGCTGGAATACCATCCCGACATGGCGGCGCAGCTCGCGCAGATTGGCATTGATGCCGCCGACCTCGATGCCGTCGGCCAGGATGGCGCCGGACTGATAGGTCTCCAGGCCGTTGATACAGCGCAGCAGCGTGCTCTTGCCCGAGCCGGAGCGGCCGATGATGGCTACCACGTCGCCCCTGGCGATTTCGAGCGAGACGCCCTTCAGTACCTCGTTCGCCCCAAAACTCTTCCTGACGTCCCGAATGCTAACGAGCGACATTGAGGCGGCTCTCCAGTTTTTTCGCAAACAGCGACAGCGGGAAGCACAGGGCAAAATAGATCAACGCGACCAGGGAATAGACCAGGAACGGCCGGAACGTGGCGTTGTTGAGCATGGTGCCGGCCTTGGTCAGTTCGACGAAGCCGATGATCGAGGCCAGCGCCGTGCCCTTGATCACCTGCACCGAGAAGCCGACGGTCGGCGCGATGGCGATGCGAGAGGCCTGCGGCAGGATGACGTAGCGCATCTGCTCGAGGTAGTTGAGCGCGAGACTCGACGACGCCTCCCATTGTCCTTTCGGGATCGACTCGACGCAGCCGCGCCAAATTTCGGCGAGAAAGGCGCTGGTCCAGAACGTCAGCGCCATGGTCGCCGCCATCCACGGGCTGACCTCGACGCCGAGCAGCGCGATGCCGAAGAAGAACAGGAACAGCTGCATCAGCAGCGGCGTACCCTGGAATATCTCGATGTAGATCTTGGTGAACCCTTCCAGCGTCGCGACTTGCGAGGTGCGCATGAACAGCAGGATCAGCCCGACGATGCCGCCGCAGACGAAGGCGATCAGCGACAGCACGATAGTCCATTGCGTGGCGATCAGGAGGTTCGACAGGATGTCCCAGAAGCTGAACTGCAGCATGGCTCATTTCGCCTTGAACAGGAGGCGGCCGAGGCCGCGCAGCAGCGAACGCGTCAGCATGGCGAGCAGGAAATAGGCCAGCGCCGCCAGCAAATAGACCTCGAAGTTGCGGAAATTTCTGGATGCCACGAAGTTGGCGGCATAGGTCAGGTCCTGCGCCGAAATCTGCGACACCACCGCCGAGCCCAGCATAACGATGATGATCTGCGACGACAGCGCCGGGTAGATTTTCTGGAACGCCTGCTTGAGGATGATGTGGCGCAGCACCTCCCACTTGGTCATGGCGAGGCTGACGCCGGCCTCGATATGGCCCTTCGGCACCGCCTCGATGCCGGCGCGGATGATCTCGGTCGAATAGGCGCCGAGATTGATCACCATGGCGAGGAACGCCGCGGTCGATTCGCTGAGTTTGATGCCGGCGGCTGGCAGCCCGAAGAAGATGAAGAACAATTGCACGATGAACGGCGTGTTGCGGATCAGCTCGACATAGGCCGCGACAAGGCCGCCGATCCATTTCGGCCCGAAGGTGCGCGCCGAGGCGCCGGCGACCCCGACGGCGATGCCGGCGCAGGTCGAAACCGCCGTCAGCACCACGGTGAACAGCAGCCCCTGCAGGAGAACGTCCCAGTAGGGCAGCAGCTCGGCGAATTGCAGCTGGTAGGTCATGACGGGGGCGGCCCGCGCGACGCGTTAGAAGCCCGGCGGCAACGGCGCCTTCAGCCACTTTTCCGACAATTTCGCGATCTCGCCGGAGGCCTTGGCCTGCGCGATGATCTCATTGATCTTGGCGAGCAGCTTCGGTTCGTCCTTGTTGAGGCCGATGTAGCAGGGGCTGTCCTTGATGACGTATTTCAGCGTCGGCGCCCGGGCCGGCACTTTCTCGGCGATGGCGGCGGCGACGGTGTTACCCGTCGCGATCAGGTCGACCTGGCCGGAGACGAAGGCGGCGATGGTGGCGTTGTTGTCCTCGAACCGCTTGATGGTGGTCTCGGACGGCGCGGCGTTGGTCAATTCCTGTTCCTCGATCGCGCCGCGGGTGGCGCCGATCGTCTTGCCCTTGAGGTCGGCCGGCGCCGCCACCTTGATGTCCTTGGTGCCGAACACGCCGGAGAAGAATGGCGCATAGGCGACGGAGAAGTCGATCACCTTCTCGCGCTCGGCATTCTTGCCGAGGCTGGAGATCACGAGGTCGGCCTTCTTGGTCTGCAGATAGGGAATCCGGTTGGCGCTGGTGACCGCGATGATCTCGGCTTTCACGCCCAGGGCCTTGGCGATCAGATGGCCCATGTCGATATCGTAGCCCTGCGGCTTCATATCGAGCCCGGCCGAGCCGAACGGCGCGAAATCCTGCGGCACCGCGATCTTGATGACCTTGGCCGCCATGATGGTGTCGAGCGCTTCGGCATGCGCCGGCGGAGCCGGCGCGGTGGCGGCGAACATGAACGCGGCGGCAAGCATCGCTTTGGTGAAATGCATTCTCGATCCCCAGGATTGCCCATCCCGCTGCCGCGATATCGCTGTCGGCGCGCGCCATGCGGCTGGTATTGCGACCCCACGTCGCAATCAAAATCCTGCCCGATGCCTATCGTTAAGGCAATGCTTCGCGTTGCCTCGATTGTTGCCATCACTTGCTATGAAATTAGTCTGCTCCGAGGTGTAAGCTTGAGGGCTCCGCTATCGCACCTGTCCGGTCGTGATATCAGGCGCGTAGTGCGCGTGTTCTTGCCGGCTGGTGCTTTCAATTCGGCGCGGCGTCAGGACTGCGATCTGATGTGGCGAGGCCATCGCGGATGTGACAGTGGTCAGTCCCTGCTCGGCGTCGGCCGGCCCGAGCGCCACAAACTGGTGCGGCGTGACCGGAAAGCCCGTGACTTCGTAAGTGGGCATTTCCGCGGCCGCGCTCCCGATCCCGCCGAGCATCAAGACTGCGGCGACCGTGATTGACCATCGATATGACATGGCATTCTCCATTTCTAAAAAATTGGCGAAGTGCTTGCTTGCCAGGATGCGCTGTTCGCTAATTCGTCATCGGAGGCTGATCCTTGGTTCAAGCGCCGTTCTGCGCTAGCCAGGGAGCAGTGATGCGATGATTTATTGCCGGGGACGGGATCGAGCCGCCGGGCGTGTCATTACCGGGGGGGTTGTTTCAGGTCGCCTTCGCTCGGCAGGATATTGGTTTCGTCGGCGTGCAGAAGTGTTTCATGGCCCGGGCGATGAAACGCTTCGCGGAACCGTGATAGCGGGATCAACTGCGATTTTATCGAAGCGAAGCTATCCAGCAAGCGCCATAAGTTGCGAACATCGGTTGGGTGGCGCGGATGTGCGCGCGTCACAACGCCTGCGCTCACCCTTGCTCCGGAATTCGCGCAGCTTGAATTTCTGGATTTTTCCCTAACCCGTCAGCGGAAACGCCCCGACCACGAACCAGTGCCGCGGCGCGTCGGTCGAATTAGTTCGAAGGCTCAGGCGGGAAGCCGCGATCTCCTACGGGCAGGGACGCTCGTAACCGTCGCGGCCGATAAAGGTGCCGGTACGCGGATTATAGGAACGGTAGCGCGTGCAGGCCGGCGCCTCCTCGTAATATTGCTGCCGGGGAGCGTATTGCTGGCGGGGAGCGTATTCGACCGTCTGGCAATAGCGCGGCGAGACGCCGACCCAGGAGCCGTCGCCCTGCTGCACGTAGCAGCCGTTCTGGTAATAGCGGTAGCCGCCGGGCCGCGGCTCGCCCTGGGCGCCGATCGCGGCCCCCGTGGCAGCGCCGAGCACCGCGCCTGCCGCAGCACCGCTATTACCGCCGAGCGCGCCGCCGACAATCGCGCCGGCCACGCCGCCGAACAGCGCGCCGCCGAGCGTGCTTTCCTGCGCCGCCGCCTGTCCGGCCGGCGCGCAAACCGCCAGCGCGAGCAGTACCGTCACCGCGAATTTCGATATCATGTCCGTTCTCCAGCCGTTTCGATCGAGTCACCCTCGCAGCCACCATTGCGGCCCGCCTTGCCGCCGGTCAAGGGGCCGCAGCCCCGCACTCCCTGGAACGTTTCCGTCCCTGCGCGGTTATTGGCCCGGACTGAGGAATGAGGGCTGAAGGCAATGTCTGACACCTACATCATCGAAGTCGCCTCGCAGACCGCCGGAATCGTCGTGCGAAATCCGGACGGCTACCGCTTCTTCGCCGCCACCCATCGTTTCAATCCGCTGGAAGGCCAGCTATTCCGCAACGCCCGCGAGGCCGAACGGGCCGCCCAGCTTCTCGCCAATGGCGGTCTCACGCTCGCCGCGTAACGGTTCTGTCATTGTAATTGCATTGCACATTGGGGAATCCCGAGATCCCCGATGCGCAATTGCGTACCTGTGGTTGTCCTCCGGACCATCCCGGAATGACGAAGGTGGATTAAAGCTTCGTCGCCCCACGCGACAGCAGCTTCCAGTCGTTGCCCTGCTTCTGCCAGTTCATCAGAATGTGCAAGTTCTGCGGCGTCTTCTTGCCGTCGGTAAATTCCTGCTCGCCGACAAAGTTGAACCGCACGATAGCGGCCGGGCCGACGATGCGGATCGTGGGGTTCTTGTATTCAAGCGATGTCCATTTGTAGTTCGCGTTCTTGACGCCGGCAAGCAGCTTCGCCTTGTCGTCGACCGCGCCGCTGGAGTGGCTGTAGCTGAGTTCTTCCGCGCAGAGCGGGGCGATCCCCTCGGCATTGCCGGCCAACTGCGCCACGCGGAACGCCTCGACGCCCTTGGCGACGGCATCCTCGTCCGCGCCGGCGAAGGCCGGGACCACGCCCAGCAGGCCAACGGCAAGGGCGGGCAGCATCAGCATGCGACGATTGATCTTCATCGTTTCCTCCATGTTTTTGGTTGCGGGCAGTGTTGCAGCCGCGCGCGGGCTTGTCGAGCGTCACGCATGATGCTGCATGTGCGAACGCCATCGGCTGTCCTTGCGAGAAGCGCAGCGACGAAGCAATCCTTCGCGCGGCAAAGCTGGATTGCTTCGCTCCGCCGCAATGATGGTGGTGTCTTTGAGCGTCTTGGCGCTCAATCCTGTTTGGTCTGATACGCCGCCAGAAATATCCGCGTCGCGCTGCCGACCACTTGCGCGATGCGGTCGGCCGAAGGCGCCGGGGCTGCCTGGAACACGAACGGCATGAACAGCGAGGCCTGGCACATCTGCATGAACTGCGTCGCCGCCAGCTGGCAGTCCTCGATGTCGAGATCGCCGGACCGCACATGCGCCTCGAGATAGGCGGCGAGCCTGGCAATGGTGAGCGCCACCACGTTGTTGTAGAAGCGCCGGCCGACCTCCGGCATCCGCTCGGCGATCGCCATCACCGTCCGGATCGCCGATCCGCCGCCGGGCCGGCACAGCAACTGGATATAGGCCTGGCCGAAATCCAGCAGCGTGACGGAGACATCGCGCTCGGGATCGAAATTGAACGCCACTTTGCCCTGATCGAGCGATTCCTCTTCGACGATGGCCTCGAACAGCCGGCTCTTGTCGGCGAAATAGACATATAGCGTGCCCTTGGAAACGCCGGCGGAGCGGGCGATCTCGCCCATGCTGGCGCCGTCGAAGCCGAGGTCCATGAACACCTTGCGAGCGCCGTCGAGAATCTGTCGCCGCTTCGAGGAATCCTCCTCGCCGACGAGCTGGAGGGATGGGGGCTTTGTTGCAACCATTGGTTTAGGTTTTCCGGAAAGAATTTTCCGCCGGATACGCCACGGCAAGTATCCGCATTGTAGTGTCCAGCGTGATTTTTATATCTTGACCGAACCGTTCGGTCAATGCTAATTTGAGCGTCTGGTGAGGCGGGATGCCGATTTTGGCTGCGTCGGCGCCGAGAATTTATAGTTGGGGAGGCCGTGATGGCCGCAGCGAGAGACCAGGCCGCCCGCATCCTTCGTCCCGAACCGAACGGGGCGGAGGGCTCGCACGACGCCACCGTTGCAGCCGACCGCCCCGGGTCGCCTGGCCTGGAAGAAAGCGTCCCGCGCCGCATCGCCGAAGCGCCGGCCAACCCGGCGGTCGCAAAGCCGGCCACGGCGTCCGCTGCCACTGCCGCGCCCAAGTCAGGCAAGCGCAAACTGTTCCTGATGGGCGTGGTTGCGCTGCTGGCGCTCGCCGCGGCCAGCTATGCGGTTTATTTCGTTCTGGTCGGCCGCTTCTACGTCTCCACCGACGACGCCTATGTGCGCGCCAACAACACTACGCTGGGCGCCCGGGTGTCGGGCCACATCGCGGCGATCCTGCCCGGCGACAACGTCCTGGTCCGAGCCGGCGAGGTGATCTTCCGGATCGATGATGGCGACTATCGCATCGCGGTCGACGCGGCGCGTTCCAAGATCGCCACCCAGCAGGCCACCATCGACCGTATCGGCCGTCAGATTGCCGCGATGGAAAGCGCGGCCGAGCAGTCCAAGGCGCAACTCGCCTCCGCGGACGCTTCCCTGAAGCGGGCCGGTCTGGATTTCGAACGCCAGCAGGCGCTGAGCACAAGGGGATTTGCCTCGCGCGCCACCTTCGAAGTCTCGGAAGCCGGCCGCGACCAGGGGGTCGCCGCGGTCAAATCGGCGCAGGCGGCCTTCGATGCCGCGCGCGACAATGTCGAGGTGACGAAAGCGCAGCAGAACGAGGCCCGTGCCCAGCTCGTCGAACTGCAGTCGTCGCTCGCCAGGGCGCAGCGCGATCTCGATTTCACCTCGGTGCGCGCGCCGGTCGACGGCACCTTCTCCAACCGCATGGTCAACACCGCTGACTTCATCCAGGCCGGGCAGCGTCTCGGCAATCTGGTGCCGCTCAACAGCGTGTTCATCGACGCCAATTTCAAGGAGACGCAACTCAAGCGCATCCGTCCGGGCCAGCCGGTGAGGATTTCGGTGGACGCCTACGGCCATCGCAAGTTCGCGGGCTTCGTCGACAGCATCGCGCCCGCGGCTGGCTCGGTGTTCACGCTGCTGCCGCCCGACAACGCCACCGGCAACTTCACCAAGATCGTGCAGCGGCTGCCGGTCCGCGTCCGCGTGCCAAAGGACGTCGCCGGACAGAACCTGCTGCGCGCCGGCATGTCGGTCTACGTCACGGTCGATACCAATGAGGGCGCCGCCGATGCCGACAGCGAAGCCGACCTCGATGCGGCGCCAACGCTTCCTCCGAAATAGCGATGCGGCGATCGGGCGGCGCGCCCGGTTCAAGTACCGTCCTGACTCGAGCAGACCATGGCCGACGCCGCCACCGCCCCGCCTTCGACGCTGAGTGCCGCGGCCGTGCCGTCGGAGCGGATTCCGCCGCGGCGGCTGTTCGCGTTTCTCATCATGGTGTTCGGGATGTTCATGTCGATCCTGGACATCCAGATCGTCTCGGCATCGCTCGCCGAGATCCAGGCCGGGCTGTCGGCGAGTTCGTCCGAAGTGTCGTGGGTGCAGACCGCCTACCTGATCGCCGAGGTGATCGGGATTCCGCTGTCCGGCTTCCTGTCGCGGGCGTTCGGCACCCGCCTCTTGTTTGCGATTTCCGCTTCCGGCTTCACCGTCGCCAGCCTGTTGTGCGGCTTCGCCTCGACCATCGAGCAGATGATCGTGTGGCGCGCGATCCAGGGCTTCATGGGCGCCGGCATGATCCCCACCGTATTCGCCTCGGCCTATACGGTGTTTCCGCGTTCGAAATTCTACATCGTCGGCCCGATCATCGGCCTGGTCGCCACCCTGGCGCCGACCGTCGGCCCGACGGTGGGCGGAATCATCACCGACTGGCTGTCCTGGCACTGGCTGTTCTTCATCAACATCGTGCCCGGCGTCGCCATCACCGTCGGCGTGCTGGCGCTGGTCGATTTCGACCAGCCGAACTTCAAGCTGCTGGAGCGGTTCGACTGGTGGGGCCTGATCTTCATGGCGGGCTTTCTCGGAACGCTCGAATATGTGCTGGAGGAAGGGCCGCATTCGCAATGGCTGCAGGATACCTCGGTCGCGATCTGCGCCGCGATCTGCGCGGCCGCCGCGGTCGCCTTCTTCTGGCGCGTGCTGACGGTCGATGAACCGATCGTCGATATCAGGACCTTCGCCGATCGCAATTTCGGCATCGGCTGCCTGATTTCGTTCTGCGTCGGCATCGGCCTGTACGGCCTGACCTACGTGTATCCGCGCTATCTGGCGGAAGTGCGCGGCTACAGCGCGCTGATGATCGGCGAGACCATGTTCGTCTCCGGCGCCGCCATGTTCCTGACGGCGCCGATCGTCGGCCGGCTGATGGTGAAGGTCG
>Ga0307294_10000185_pt1 | contig 15333 bp, 22 predicted proteins | sample ER_DNA_151_FD_194468 | JGI IMG/M metagenome (GOLD analysis project Ga0307294, IMG submission 194468) | Bulk soil microbial communities from the East River watershed near Crested Butte, Colorado, United States - ER_DNA_151 | ecosystem: Environmental > Terrestrial > Soil > Floodplain | place... | reverse complement strand
GACCCCGCCTCACCGGGCGGGGTCGTGGGCGGCGACGCGTTCACCGGGACCGCCATCCCCGAGGACATCCTCGCCCACGTCCGCCACTACTTCGCCGGGCACCGCCGGTCGTTCGGGTTCGCATGACCGCCGCCGAGCTCCTCGAGGTGATCCGCTCCGCGTTTCAGGCGGGCACCTCGGCCGTCACCGCCTCGCACGGCGCGCCGTCCGAGGTGACCGCCACACCCGCCGTGGTGCTCCGGCCGGCGGATCCGTTCGTCGTACCGAACCGGCGGGCCGGCCCGGTCGCCGAGGTCCGCTGGATGGTGCAGGTCCTCGAGGGCCGGTTCGACCTCGAGGCCTCCCTCACCCAGATCACCCTCGGCTACCTCGCCGCCGTCAAAGGCCTGCGGGCCGCGGGGGTCGGGCAGATCGGCCCGCTCGGCCAGATCGAACCGACCTCGATCGCCGATGTCCCGGTGATCGCCGGCACGTTCCTCGTCACCATCGACCACACACCGGGAGGCCCGTGAGATGGGCAACTACTTCGATGACGTCACCCTCACCCTCACCGCCCCCTCCGGGTCCGGTACCGCGGTCGACGTGTCCTGTGACGTCACCGCCGCGACGCTCACCCCCGACACGCCCGAGGAGATCCGCAAACGCCTGTGCGGGCAGAAGACCGTGACCGGTACCACGACGTGGTCGCTCGAGCTCACGTGGGATCAGAACTGGGCGACCGGCGCCACGGGCCCCCCGGTGGTCGACCCCGGCCTGTCGACGTTCCTCATCGAACACGACGGCGAGCTCGCCGACTTCTCCATCATCTGGCCACTAGAGGCGACCGAGGCCACCGGGATCCTGCGGTGCAAACCCGGGGCGTTCGGCGGGACCGCCGGCGAGATCGCCGAGGCGAGCCTCACCCTCGGCCTCGACGGGCCGCCCTCGTTCGGGCCGATCACCGTCGCCACGGCCGAGGCGCCACCCGGCGACGAGGACCGGGCCGACGACGAGACGACCTATGAGGAGAGCGCGGCGTGACGACCGAGCTCTCCCTCAGCTTCACGTTCGACGTCACGATCGACGGCAAGGACCTGCGGGTGGTGAACCGCCCGGGTGACGTGATCCGGCTACGGGCCCTCGCCGGCGGTGGCGGCCGCCTGGACGAGGAGCTGCGCTCGGCGGGGATCGCCTCCTATGAGGTCATGTTCGACTTCGCCTGGCAGGCGTTGAAGCACCACCCGGACTACCCGCTCATCGAACGGGACGAGTTCATGGACCGGTGCGAGGCGTGGTCGATCGTGCGCGAGGAGGATTCCCAGGCCCGCCCTACCGACGCGGATCCGTCGAGCGCACCGTGATCGAGCTCGCCATCGCGACGCACACCGCCCCCCGGGACTGGTGGGACGAGGATCCGCGCTCGATCGCCACCGCCGCCGCGGTGCTCAAAGCCAACAACGCCCGCCAGCGCCAGGCCCAGGGGCGCCGACGGTGAAAGTCCAGGTACAGGTCGAGGGCCTCGACGAAACCCTCCGGGCGTTCAACAAGTACGGCAAGGACGCCAACCGCGAGCTCCGCCAGGCCGCCGGCCAGCACGTCGACCGCATCATCGGAATGCTCAACACCGCCGCCGCCAACGCCGGCAAAGGCGCCGCCCTCAGTGGGGGGTCGGTGAAGCGCAAGTCGGACCGGGTCCCGGCCCTCACCGCCGGCGGGTCCCGCAAGGTGAAGTCGTCGACGGGCAAGGTGACCGCCGGTGATGTGTTCTTCGGCTACGAGTTCGGTGGCGGCGCCCGCCCCACCACCCAACAGTTCCCGCCCTGGCTCGGTAAGACCGGGTACTGGTTCTGGCCGTTGCTGCGCCGGGAGATGCCCGCCCTGCGCCGCGCCTACATGAAGACCCTCGACGAGCTCGCCCAGAAGTGGGCCGCCGGCGGGAACCTCCCCGACTGAGGAAATGAGGGTTTGAGTGGCTGATCGGGATATCGCCGTCAAGTTCACCGGTGATACCCGCGACCTCGAACGCGCCTCGGACAAGGCCGAGAAGTCGGTGGACGGCACCGGCAAGTCGATGGGCGGCGCCCTCGCCGGGATCGCCGGCCCCGCCGCCATCGCCGCGGGCGCGGTCGCCGGGATCGCCGCGGTCGGCTGGGACCTGGCCCAGGCCGCCGCCGAGGACGAGGCCGCCGCCTCCCAGCTCGCCCAACAGTTGCGCCAGGCCGCCGGCGCCAGCGACGAGGCCGTCGCCGGCGCCGAGAACTACATCGAGGCCCTCTCGAAAACCGCAGCCGTCGCGGACGACGAGCTGCGGCCCGCCTTGGCCACGTTGGCCACCGCCACCGGCGACACGGCGAAAGCCCAGGACCTTCTCGCTCTGGCCACCGACATCTCCGCCGGTACCGGCAAGGACCTCGGCACCGTCACCCAAGCCCTGGCGAAGGCCCAGCTCGGTTCGATCGGTGGGCTCTCCAAGCTGGGAATCGCCACCGAGGACGCCGAGGGCAAGAGCCTTTCGCTCGAGGAGACCCTCGACAAGGCCCGCAACACGTTCAAGGGCGCCGGCGAGGCCGCCGCCAACACCTCGGCCGGCGGCCTGAAGAAGGCACAGATCGGGTTCGACGAGCTCAAGGAGAGCATCGGCGCCAAGTTGCTGCCGGTGATGGGCGGGATCGGCGCGTTCATCAACGACAAGGTCCTCCCCGGGTTCGAGGCCCTCGTCGCCTGGGCCGAGGAGGAATGGCCGAAGGTGATGGAGGCCATCCAACCCACCCTCACCCAACTACAGGACGTGTTCGAGCAGGTCCTCGGCGTGATCATGGACCTCTGGAACGAATGGTCCGACGAGCTGTTCACGATCATCGGGTTCGTCGTCGGCCTCTACCGGGATGTCCTGGCCAAGGAGATCGAGATCTTGGCCCTGGTCATAACCACGGTGATCGAGCGGCTGAAACAGTTCTGGGCCGACTGGGGCACCCAGATCATGGCGACGGTGGCCACGATCATCGAGACGGTGCGCAACCTCGCGACGACGATCATGGAGATCGTGACCACCGTGGTCACCACGCTGCAGGAGTTCTGGGCGGCGCACGGTGATCAGATCATGGAGTTCGTGCACGCCGTCATCGACCTCGTCACCGCCCTCGCCGACCGGGTCACCGCCATCATCACCCCGCTCGTGCAGTTCCTGATCGACTTCATCGGCACCGGCCTCCGGATCCTGTTCACGATCATCGGGTTCGTGCTCGGGATCATCCAGGCGATCTGGGCGAACTGGGGCGACACGATCATGGCGGTCGTGCGCACGATCTTCGACATCATCGCCACGATCATCGGCGGGGTGCTGAACGTGGTGATGGGGATCATCAAGACCGTCACGTCGATCATCAAGGGCGACTGGTCCGGCGCGTGGGAGAACGTGAAGGACACGGTCCGCAAGGGCATCGACTTCGTGATCGACCTCATGGGCAAGATCGGCGGGCTCATCACCAGCGCCCTTACCGGCCTGGCCGACCTCATCACCAAGCCGTTCAAGATCGCGTTCAACGCCATCGCCGACCTCTGGAACAACACGATCGGCGCGCTCAGCTTCACGTTCCCCGAGTGGATCCCGGGCCTCGGTGGCAACCGGATCGACGTCCCCGACATCCCCCGCTTCTCAACCTTCGGCGCGCTCACGATCGTGATGCCCCCCGGCTCCGACGGCTACGACGTCGCCCGCCAGGTCACCAGCTTCTCCCGCAACGTCGCCCCCATGGGTGGCCTCACCGTCGCGGTCCGCTAATGGGCATCCCCTGGCCGGTCATCCCCCCGCCGGCGGCCGGCACGGCGCTGGGCGCGGACCTCGTGCACGTCACCCTCGCCCTGCCCCAGGCCAAGGATGTCTGGGACAAAGCCAAATGGGACCAGGACAAATGGGACAGCATCGACTACGGCAACTTCGTCGACGTCTCCTGCGACTGCTCCGGCGTCACCGTGGAACGGGGCCGCGGCGGCCCCCTCGAACACGCCGCCCCGGGCCGGGCCTCGCTGCAGCTCGACAACCCCGCCGGCACCTACTCGCCGTGGAACACCATCGACTCCGCGGGCTCCGATATGGGCCGGCCCGTGTTGGGCCCGGACGTCCCGATCCGGGTGGCCACCGCCACCGGCCCCCTCTTCACCGGGTTCATCCGCACCGTCGCCGAGACCGACGACGGCGGTGAATCCACCGTCAGCCTCACCGCCACCGACGCCCTCTCCTACCTCGGCGACGCCAACGGGCTCGAGCAACCCTCCCAGGGGGCGAACGAAACCGCCGGTCCCCGCCTCGGACGGATCATGGACCAGGCCGCCCTGCCCGCCCTCGTCGACCGCCAGCTCGCCACCGGCGTCACCCCACTGCAGGCCACCACCCTGGCCAAAGGCGCGCTCGAGGAGGCATGGCTCACCGCCGACTCGGACGGCGGGGTCCTCTGGGCGACGTCGGCCGGGGTGATCCGTTATGTCGACCCGAACGGGTTGCAGGCCCCCGAGTTCGCCGAACCGCTGGCCCTGTTCACCGACGAGGCCAACGAGGCCCCCGGCACCCTGTGCCCCATCAGCTTCACCGTGACCAGCGACCGGGACCACGTGAAAAACGTGATCGGGGTGGCCCGGGCGGGCGGCACCCTGCAGACCGTGAGCGACCCGATCAGCGTGTCCCGCCACGGGGCGAGGACGACCCAGCGCGCCGACCTCATCCACACCACCGACGCCTGGTCGACGACGATCGCCCAGTTCATGCTCGCCCGGTTGTCGAACGCCGAGGTGACCATCTCGCCGCTCGACGGGGTCCCCACCGACGACGACGACTGGTACCACTTCGCCCACCTCGTCGACCTCGGCTCACGGATCGCCCTCATCCGCTCACGCTGGGGCGAGACCCTGCAGGTGCTCGCCACCGTCGACGGGCTCTCGCATCACATCACCCTCGACCAGTGGACCCTCACCCTCAAGTGCGCCCCCGGCGAGCAGGTCCAGGGCTACAGCCGCTGGGACTCCGCGCTCTGGGACCAGTCCCCCTGGGACCACCGATAAGGAGACCCGATGGCGCCCATCGTCGTGCCCACCCCCAACACCACGATCACCTCCGCGTGGGGCAAGAGCGTCGCCGACGCCATCAATGGCGCCATCCCCGGCGAGGTGTTCTACAACCAGATCACCGCGCCGGTGCTGCTCACCAATGGCGCCGCCAGTGCCGCCCAGATGGTCATCGCCGGGTCCGCCACCGTCTATGACGGGCGCCCCGTCATCGTCGAGTTCTCCTCACCGGGGATCCTCACCCCGAACGCGGCCGGCGCCTCGGTGATGCTCAACCTCTGGGATGGCAACACCGACCTCGGCTACTTCGGGCAGGTCCTGGCGACATCCCCTCAGATTCAGGTGGGGGCCACGTTCCGCCGGCGGATCACCCCGACGGCCGGGACCCACACCTACCAGATCGTCGGCTGGCGCACCGTCGGCGGCGCGAGCGGCACCGTGCAGGCGGGCCCCGGCGGCATCGACCAGTTCTGCCCGGCGTTCCTGCGGATCGTCCGGGCATGAGCGGGTGGACGCCGCCGCCGCGGTCGCCGTCGGCCTCGTCGCCCTGGGCGTCGTCCTCGCCGGGGTGGTGTGGCGCCGGCGCCGGGGCGGGATACGCATCGACCTGCGAATCTGGTGGAACGACCTCGACGAGGGAGACCCCTCAGATGAGGAGATGAGTGAATGAGAGAGCTGACGTGGTTCCCGCTCCTCGAGTCCTACGCCAAGACCTCCGGCTACGGGCAACGCATCGATCCGATCACCGGCGCCGCCGGGTCGTTCCACGGCGGGGTCGACTACGGCGCCCCCTACGGGGTACCGCTCATCGCCCCGTTCGACGGGCACGTCACCACGGGCAACGAGCCCGGCGGGGCGGGGTGGTGGCTGTGGATCGACAACGGATCCGATCGGTTCAAGTCGTTCCACCATTCCGAGTTCGCGGTCACCGGCGGGTGGGTCGACGCCGGGCAGGTGATCGCCTACATCGGCTCGACCGGCGCCTCGACCGGCGCCCACGCCCACCTCGAGCTGTGGGAGGCCGGCGCCCGGATCGACCCCACCGGCTACCTCGACCGCGCCCCGCTACTGGGCTACCCCCCACCAGGAGGTGGAGACGAGATGACCGACGACGACTGGAACCAGATGCGCTCGATGCTCTCGAACGCCATCGTGTCCAAGCTGGCCACGCACTCGACGCCGACGGTGCTGTTCAGCCAGCAGGGCGGCCAGTTCACCCTGGTCCTCCGCGACGGCCGCCCCCACAAGCTCCCCATGGGCTCACCCCCGGAGGTGAACCTGCTCAAGCGGGTCGGGTGGATCGCCGTCGAGAAGCCCACCAACCCCCCCGACCCGTCACCCGGCGCCATCGAGGTGGCAGCCCTGCCGGCCGAGGAGCGGGAGGTCCTCGACTCCTACCCCTGGGTCTGACACACTCATCCTCTCAAGTACTCAAATGAGAGGATGAGTCTATGAGTCCACCGGTGATCGTGGTCGGGAACGTCAAGGGCGGCACGGCCAAGACGACCACGGCGGTACAGCTCGCCCTGCACGCCGGCGGCGCCGGCAACCGCACCCTCCTGATCGACGCCGACCCCGGCCGCTCGGCCGAGTCGTGGGTGACCAGGGCCGGGGCGGACTGGCCCCACGCCATGGTGCCGGTCATCTCCTACCACGCCCCCGACCTGCCCCGGCGCCTCGCCGGCCTGGCCGAGGGCTACGACCTCGTGGTCATCGACACCCCCCACGATCCCGCCGGCGGTGCGAGGGTCGGGGCCATGCTGGTCGCCGCCCTCGCCGTGGCCGACCTGCTCATCGTCCCCTCGGCCCCCGCAGGTGCGGACCTCGACCGCCTCGAGGACCTCCTCGCCGCCATCGCCGCCGAGGAGGCCCGGAGGGACCTCGCCTGGGCCATCGCCCTCGTCCGGGTCGACGGCCGCCGCCGGGGCCTCGCCGAGTGGATCGCCGCGGGCCTCGACGAGCGCCAGCTCCCCGTCCTCGACATCGCCGTGGCCGTCCCCGAGCGGGCCGCGGTCGAGGACGCGTTCGGGTCCCCGGCCGTGCTCGTCGAGTACGAACCCCTCGCCGGCGCCGTCCTCGCCATGCTGGCCGAGACCACGGGGGTGAGGGCATGAGCTCACCCAGGCGCACCATCGCCCACGCGCCGCGCCCTGCGCTCTCCGCGCCGGCCTCGGCCAAGCCTCGGCTCAAGCGGCTCAACGTCGACGTCGTCGAGGCCGACCACGTGGCGCTGAAGCGATGGGCACTCGACGCCGGCGTCGAGGTCTCCCAGCTCGTGCGGGCCATGCTCGAGCTCACCCGGACCTCGGACCGGTGGCAGGCCGAGGTCGAGGGCCTCGCCGTGGTCCTGGCCGAGGGCGGCCGGGGAGCGCGGCCGTGAGGGCCGGGGGAGGGCCCCCGGTCCTGTCGGTCGACCCCGATCCCGGTGAGCTCGCCATCGTGGCCATCGAGGCCCGCCAGAACCCGCACATGCCCGACACGGTGACGCTCAGCCTGCTCGACCGGCCCGGGGGCCAGCCGGTGGCCGTCGTCTACGGCACCCCCGAGGGCCTCAAGGCCATGGCCGAGGCGGTGCTGGGGGCGCTGGGCCTGCTCGAGGTGGCGCCGGAGGGCTCGGTCGATTACGTGGCCCGGATCGGCGAGCCCCGCCGGGACTGAACGGCCGCCGGGCCCGGGCTCGAGGTGACGGGTTCGTCACCCGGGCCCGGCGGCTTCAGGCGATCCGCATGATAGGACCTGAACCGCGGTTCATGCTTGGCCACGCTTGACGTAAGAAAGGTTATGGGCGGGTGACCTCGGTGCACTCGCACGCCCAGGCGTCGTCCTCGCTCGTGACCATGCAGTTGCCCGTCTCGTGCCAGTGCCTCGACACGGGGTGCCCGCAACGGCACGCCTCGGCCTCGAGGCGGGCGATCCCCCGCTCGAACGCCTCGCCCGTGCGCACGGTGATGTTGGTCATCACCGCCCAGATGTCGTCGAGCTCGTCGGTGATCGCCTCGGCCTCGGCTTGTTTGTCTTCGGCCAGCTCGAGGCGGTTGACCAGCGCCCGGGCGATCCGGTTCGTGGGGCCCAGGGCGTCGAGGACGGTCGAGATGAAGGTCGCCGCGTCGGTCATCCCGGGACGGTAGCAACCCCTCAGGCACGCTTCAGCATCCGGGCCCAGGCATCTGTAACAACAAGCGTCTACGGTGCGAAGATGCCCACGCGCCCAGACGCGTACCGACCCGGCCCGAGCGGATGTGCATCCGTCGCCCTGGGCCGGGCCGGTTCAGAACAGTCCCCACAGCCCCGACCAAGAGGAAGCAGGTGACCTCGCGTGCACTCTAGAACAGCACGGCTCCGTCTCCACAAGGGCGGCCTCGCGCCGGACCCGTTGCCCACCGCCGAGCAGCTCAAGCTCGGCGAGAACAACCACCGGGTCCCCCAAGCCCGCATCCGCGCCGTGCGCGCCGCCGTGCGCGCCGGCACCTACCGCGGCCGCGACGGCCGCTCGCACCCCTTCACGGCGCGGCACCTCGACGTCATGACCGAGCTGGCCCTCGCCGCGAACCAATACGGCGAGGTGCACCCGAATGTCCTCACCGTCGCCGGCCTGGCCGACGAGCTCGGCCGCGACCGGTCCGGGGTGCGGCGCGACGTCCGCGACCTCGAGGCCGCGCTCCTGTTCTGGCGCCGGCCCGTCGACGACGTCTACGGCCGCCGGTTCGTCTACGTGATCCCGGGCATGGCCGCCCCGCTGAGCGACCGGCCGCCGCCGTCCCCAGGGCCGTCGAGGTAGGGGTGCTGGGGCACCCCCAGGTAGGGGTGCTGGGGCACCCCCAGGTAGGGGTGCTGGGGCACCCCTCTAAGAGAGAAGACAGGGGAGAAGACAAGAGAGAAGACATCCGCGGTAGTCGCGCGTTCCAGCAAGAGGCATGTGGGTAACCACCCTGGGTAACCTGCAGCCGTGGCTCAGGATGGGTTGTTCGATCTGCGGGGCCAGGCGATCGCCGAGGCCCGAACGGCGGTGCGCCGGGCCCGCGAGCGGGCCGGCACGGCGGTGCCGGTCCCGTCGTTGCCGGGCCCGCATCCCCGTTCGGTGTCAGTGCGCGGCAATACGATCGTCCCCGTGCCCCGCGGCTCATCGCCGGACCCCGCCCCCGCCCACGGCACCCGAGCGCGGTACAACCTGCAGCGGGCCCCCTGCCGGTGCTCGGCCTGCTGCCAGGCCAACACGCGGTACATCCGGGCCTACCGCGAACGCACCCGCCACGAGGGCCTCACCCCGCTCCTCGCCGGCCGCGACGTCGTCGAGGTCAAGGTCAAGGGCCGCGTGCTCTGATGGCCGACGTGTTGACCCCGGCCGAGCGGGCCTGCCTCGTCGAAGTGCTCGTGTATCACCAGCGCGTCGAGGACCCGCCATACACCGGGGTGTGCGCTTGTGGCTGGGGGGTGCTCGGCGCCTCGCACGCCGAGCACGTCGTCGAGGTGTTCGAGACGTCGGCCGCCGAGCGCCTCGAGGCTCGCCCCCGATGAGGCCCTACGACGAGCCCGAGCACCGGGCGCTCCTGGCCACGCTCAAGCTCGGCCCCGTCCTGTGCTGGCGCGGTTGCCATCGGCGAGCGACCACCGTCGATCACGTGCCACCATTGGCCCGTCACGCTCACCGGGCCGGGACCCGATGCTGTGAGCTACGTCCTAGCTGCAGCCATTGCAACTACAGCACCGGGTCCCGCCTGGCCCGCCGTACCCAGCGGCCCGCCGCTACCTCGAGGGCGTGGTGATGGACGAGCTGGCCCGGTTCGTGACCGACGATCCCCCACCTGAGAAGGTCGGGCGTGGTAGCTGGCAGCGCCGGTTCGAGCAGATCATCGGGCAGGGGTTGACCGGGCGATGGATCAACGCGACCGCGGCGTGGGGCACGAAGACGAACGGCAGGCAGGGCGCCATGAACGCTGCCGATCGGTGCGGGATCACCCTGGAGTGGCGGACCGGCGATCGACAGGCGTTCATCCGGATCAAGGGGTGAGATCGTGGGTCGCTTGTCGCCGCGACTTTTGGGGAGGGGCCTACCGACCGCTGCCTCCGTCGAAAATCTCTCTCCGTCCCCATCACGTAACCCTGAGCGTTCTGTTACATGAGCTCCCAGCTACGCCTCCCGGGCACCGTCACACGACGCAGAACCGGTCGAATCCGTCGAGGATTGGACGAAACCGTTCGAGCCATGCGGGATACGGGCCGATTGGAAGCGATCGACGCGGGACTGCTCGCCCTGGCCCGGGTGGCGGCCGACGAGCTCGACGCGGCGTGCTGGGACACCGAGGAATCCCGCTACACGAGGGCCACGCTCATCGGCCGGTACGCCACCGTCCTCGACACCCTCGTGAACCGTGACCCCGGCGACGACCTCGCCGATCTCGCCGACCTGTTCGCCGAGGACCTCGACACCCCGCCGCGACCGTCCGAGTAGGGGCGCCGGCGCCGCCCGGATCGCCGCGCTCCTCGGCCGGCCCCTCGCTCCCTGGCAGCGCGCCGTCGCCGATGTCGCCGGCGAGCTCCTCCCCGACGGCCGCCTCGCCTACTCGAGGGTGGTGCTCATCGCGCCGAGGCGGGCCGGGAAGTCGGTGCTGCTGCTGGCCGAGGGCCTCGACGCCGGCCGCCGTGGCCGGGGACGGCGGGCCTGCTACGCCTCCCACCGCCGGGAGACCGCGGCAGCGATGTGGCGCGACGACTGGCTCCCGTGGGTCAACGAGAGCGCGCTCGACCGGTTCGTGGCCACGCGGCGGGCGAACGGATCCGAATCCATGACGTGGCGCCACACCCGTTCCGCCCTGCGGCTCCTGCCACCCGACGGCGACGCCATGCGCTCGCTCGCCGCGAACCTCGTGATGGTCGACGAGGCCCGCGAGTTCACTCTCGGCCAGGGCCTCGCCGTCGAGGCCGGCGCCCTCCCCACGTTGGCCACCGGCGCCGGCGGCCAGTTCTGGGTCACGTCCTCGAGCGGCGACTCCGACTCCGAGTGGTTGATCCGCTGGCGCGACGCCGGCCGCCAGGCCGTCGCCGAGGAGCGTGACCGGGGGATCTGTTACGTCGAGTACGGCGCCCCCGACGGGGCGGACCTCGACGACGAGGCCACGTGGTGGGCCGCGCACCCGGGCCTGGGCCACCACGTGCTCATCGACGCCCTGCGCACCGACCACCAGCTCATGACCCCCGACACGTTCGCGTCCGAGTACCTGGGCGTCTGGCCGAGCGCCCGGGTCGATCACGAGCTCGTCGACGCCTGGGCCGCCTCCACCGACCCGGCCGCGACGCTCGAGGGGTGGCCGGCGTTCGCCGTCGAGACGACCCTCGAGCGCGACCGCACGGTCATCACCGCGGCGGGTACCGACGGGGCCGGCCGCCTGGTCGTCGAGGTCGTCGACGACCGCCCCCATGGCCCGTGGCTCGAGGAGCGCCTCACCGAGCTCTGTGAGCGCCACCACCCCCTCGCCGTCGCCTGGGACGCCGGCGGGCCCGTGGCCGCCAGCCGGCGGGCCCTCGACGAGCTCCCCGCCGCCACCGCCCCGCTCAACACCCGCGAGGTCGCCGCCGCCTCCGGGCACTGGCACGACCTCGTCCTCGCCGGCGCCGTCACGCATCGCGACGACGACCGGCTCACCACCGCCGTCGCCGCCGCCCGCCGCCGGGCCGCCGGCGGCGGCTGGCTCTACGACCGCCGCCAGCCCGAGGCCCTCCCGATGCTCGCCGGCGCCCTCGCCCTGTGGGCCTACACGGACCGCACGAGAACACCCCCCACGATCACCTAGCCCATGACGTGACAACACCGTGTGTTACACAGGGCCGTCCAATGCCCCGGGGGCCGAGGCGGGCACGATCCACCGTCTCGGCCCCCACCCGGCCCGTAGGCGGCCACAGGGGCCGGTAGACGGGACCATTCGGTTACGTCATGGTGCGTGCCATGGCGCGATCCCGCCGCTTCCTGCGGTCGCTCCCACCGCCACCGTCGCTACCGCCGTCGCCTGCCGCGGGCGCGCCGGGCCGGGCACCGTTGACCGGCCCGGCACCTTCGATGAACCCCGTCGAGGCGGCCATCGCCGCCGTGCTCGCCCAACGGGCCCGGGGCTACGAGCTCCTCGACCCCTACTCGCTCCCCGTCGTCGTGGCCTGCCGGGGCCTCCTGGCCGACACCCTCGGCCAGCTCCCCCTCGTGACCCTGCGGGGACGCCGGCCGCTCCCCCGCCAGCCCACCCTCACCCTGCGCCCCAACCCCGGTGAGTACCGGTGGCTCACGTTCCACCGCATGACCAACAACCTCACCCGCTGGGGCTACACGTTCCTCCGGGTGACCGACTGGACCGCGGCCGGGAACCCCGCGGCGGTCCGCGTCCTCGACCCGTCCTCGGCGTCACCGGTGTGGGATCCCGTGTCCGGGGGCCTCGACACGGTGTGGCACAACGGCGAGGAGCTCACCCCCGGCCTCGACGTGATGTGGATCCCCTACCGGGTCGAGCGCGCCGGGTCCCTGGGCGAGGCCCCCCTCGACGCCTGCGCCGAACCCCTCCGCCTGTTCGGGGAACTGTTCTCCATGGCGGGCTCGTATTGGGAGACGGGGTTCCCGAGCCTGATCGTCGAGGTCGCCCAGCGCCTGGCGCCCGGGCAGGCCCAGGCCATCAAGCAGCAGATCATCGAGTCGATGGCCGGCCGCCACGAACCCGCCGTCGTCGACCAGGACGGCAAGGTCTCCTCGATCGGGTCGTCCGCGGTCGAGGCCCAGCTCGTCGAGTCGATCGCCGTAGCGAACGCCGAGATCGCCCGGGCGTTCCTCATGCCCCCCTCCCTCGTGAACGTGGCCAGTGGTGACAGCCTCACGTATTCGACGGTCGAGGGCGAGATGAGGAGATGGCTGGCCACCGGGCTCGGCGCCTACCTGAACCGGTTCGAGGCCGCGTTCGATGACCTCACCCCCCAAGGGCAACGGACCCGGTTCGACACGACCGAGCTCCTCCGCGCCGACCTCGCCGGCCGGGTCGAGGCCTACTCCACGGCACTGGCCGGCGAGGCCTGGCTCACCGTCGACGAGGTCCGCGACCTCGAGGGCCTCGACCCCCTGCCCGAACCCGACACCCCGCCGGCGCCCGAACCCTCGACGACCACGCTCACCGACGCCGTCCCCGGCGCCTAGACCACCGGAGGCCCCATGGCCACTCAACCCCTCATCACCTCAGCTACTCATGTGAGGGCGCTGGCTGAGCTGCCGGTTCGTCCCCTCGTCGTGCACGCCCGCCGGGCGTCGGCCCCCGCCCTGGTCGACGAGGCCGGCAGCCTGCACGGGCGCCTCGTCCCCTGGGACACGCCGGCCGAGGTCCGCGACGAGGCCGGCCAGCCCTACACGGAGTCGTTCGCCGCCGGCGGTCTGCAACCCCCCGCCGGTCAGATCATCCCCGTCTACGCCGGCCACCGGGCCACCCCCCGGGGCATCGAGCGCGGCCCGCTCGTGGGGCGGGTCGATGACGTCGAGGCCCGCCTCGACGGCCTCTACGGCCGGGTGGTCCTCGCCGATGTCCCCGCCGCCACCGAGCTGCGGGCCCTGGCCCGCACCGTCGGCGCCACGTTCTCCGTCGAGTTCACGGACACGGCGCCGCCGGCCGAGGTCATGGTCCGCACGAACGCCGTCCTCGAGGGCCTCGCCGTCCTCACCCTCCCCCACCGGGGCGCCTACGCCGAGGCCGTCGTCACCGAGGTCCGCGCCGCCCCCACCGACCCCGACCCCGACGAGGACGACGACGAGGAGGAGGGCCAGGGCGACGGGCCCGGCCCGGGTGAGGGTGACCTCGACGGAGGCCTCGTCGAGGGGGGACCGCCGCCGGCGGCCCGGGCCGCCATCCGCCGGGAGGTCGCCCGGATCATGGGCCGCGGGATGGCCCGCCCCATGGCCCACCCGCTGGCCCGGTACGCGGGCCCGTTCGAGTTCTACGAGGCCGCCCGGGCCAGCTCGTCCGATGAGCTCCCGCTGCTGTTCCGGGACGCCTACCTCGCCCACCGCGACCGGGTGTCCATGGCGAGGGCGTTCGTCGATCAGGTCACCACCGACAACGCCGCCCTCGTCCAGCCCGGCTGGCTGAACGAGATCTTCGGGATCCTCGACACGGGCCGCCCGGTGATCAACGCCATCGGCACCCGGCCCCTCCCGCCCAACGGCATGGAGGTCGACTGGCCCTACTTCGACGGCGACCTCCACGCCCTCGTCGGCGAACAGACCGCAGAGAAGGGCGACGTCCTCTCCGTCAAAGTGTCGTTCAAGAAGGCGTCGACGCCGATCAAGACCTACGCCGGCGGCTCGGACATCTCGTGGCAGTTGATCCGCCGGAGCCAGCCCGCCTACCGCGACGCCTACCTGCGGATCCTCAACCTCGCCTACGGGGTCGTCACCGACAACGTGGTGGGTGACCTGCTCCCGGCGGTGCCCGGCCACCAGACCGTCACCTATGACGTGGCCGCCGCCGATCCCGACGGCGCCGCCCTCAAGGCCGCCATCTTCGAGGCCTCCTCCAAGGTGCAGGTGGCCACCGGTTCCCCGGCCACCTGGGTCCTCGCCGCCACCGACGTGTTCCTCGCCTTCGGGGGCATGCCCTCGATGGTGGCCTCGCCGTACGGCACCCAGAACGTCCCCGGCACCGCCACCGCCTCGACGCTCGACGTGAACATCTCCGGGCTCAAAGTGACGCATGCCCCCGACCTGGCCGCCGGAACCGCCATCGTGTCCAACTCCCAGGCGTGCGCGTGGATGGAGGACGGGCCGTTCGTCGTGGCGGCGCCGGTGATCCCGAAGCTGGGCGAGGACGTCGCCATCTGGGGGATGGGGGCGTTCGCCGCGTTCATCCCCGCCGGGATCGTCCTCCTCGACGACGGGCTCCCCCTCGCCGCCAGCTCGTCCCGCTCGAGCAAGAAGAGCGGTGACTGATCTGGAGATCGCCGCGGTGGTGGCCGGTCGCATGGCGGCCGTCCTCGGCCTGCGCGACCCGATCCCCCCGGCCCGGGTGACCGAGGCCGCCGGCGCCGCGGTGGCGCTCGTACGCTGGTTCATCTACGGCGACGTGCTCATCGCCGGCGCGCCGCCGGTGCCGGACCTTCCCTCCGGCGAGGACGCGCTCGTCGGTCTGACCGCGCTGGGCGTGCGCGTCTACCACGACCCCGCCTCACCGGGCGGGGTCGTGGGCGGCGACGCGTTCACCGGGACCGCCATCCCCGAGGACATCCTCGCCCACGTCCGCCACTACTTCGCCGGGCACCGCCGGTCGTTCGGGTTCGCATGAC
>Ga0307294_10000184_pt1 | contig 15343 bp, 13 predicted proteins | sample ER_DNA_151_FD_194468 | JGI IMG/M metagenome (GOLD analysis project Ga0307294, IMG submission 194468) | Bulk soil microbial communities from the East River watershed near Crested Butte, Colorado, United States - ER_DNA_151 | ecosystem: Environmental > Terrestrial > Soil > Floodplain | place... | reverse complement strand
GAGTTGCACAGGCAGACCTCAGGAGCGCATCATCATGATACGAAGATTTACCAATTCGGCATTGAAGTCACTCTTTGGGGTCATCACAGGCATCATGCTCCTTACGCTTCCGGCGATCGGTGCGCCCTTGGCCGCTCCCAAGGGTATCCTCGCGGTTCCGCAGGATGACAGTCAATTTGTGCAAGTCAGGGCCGCTCGCGGCGGCTACCGAGGCGGGTCGGTTCACAGAGGCGCCGCAGTTCACCGCAGAACGACCGTCTATCGTGGCGGAGCGGTGGTTCGACGAGGGGCCGTTGTAGGCGGGTACTATGGCGGCGCCTGCGATCCCTACTACCAGGATTGCGGAGGCGTCGGTTATTATCGTGGCGGCGCAGTCGTCAGAGGCGGAGCCGTCGTAAGAGGTGGCGCTGTCGTCCGAGGCGGAGCCTATCGAGGGGCCCACGTTTCTCACCATCGTGCTGGCGGGCGCCGTCGCTAATTGACGGGAACCGCGACGGAAACCTCCTCAGGTTTGGACGCCCGCGGCGTGGCTGTGCAAGTAGCGGCGCGCTAAGCCCCTACTCCGCCGGCGAATGCGCGGTAGTGGGCGGTGGCTTGTGGCCGCCGGGATGAGCGCCCGGGCCCGGCTCGTTCTCGCCGCTGGAGGCCAGCAGCTTGCTGCCGAAGCGCCAGATCAGCGCGCCCAAATCGTCCATCAGGATGAACATCGCCGGCACGAACACCAGTGACAGCAAGGTCGAGAACACCAGGCCGCCGATCACCGCCAGCGCCATTGGCGAACGGAATTCGCCGCCGGCGCCGAACGCCAGCGCGCTCGGTATCATGCCGGCCGCCATCGCGATGGTGGTCATGACGATGGGTCGCGCGCGCTTGATGCCGGCGTCGATGATCGCGTGATCGCGCGGAGCGCCGTCGCGGATCGATTCCACCGCGAACTCCACCAGCATGATGGCGTTCTTGGTGACGATGCCCATCAGCATCAGGATGCCGATCCATACCGGCGTCGTCAGCTGTTTGCCGGTCAACAGCAATGCCGCGATGGCGCCGCCGATCGAGAGCGGCAGCGAGAACAGGATGGTGATCGGCTGCAGGAAGGTGCCGAACAGCAGCACCAGCACCGCATAGACCATCATCAGGCCGGTGGTGATCGCGGTGGCGAAACCTTCCGACAATTCGTTGAGGCTTTCGGCGTCGCCCGAGGGGCTCACCTTCACGCCCTTGGGCAGGCTCTTCATGACCGGCAGGTCGTAGATCAGCTTGGTGGCGTCGCCGAGTGCCGCGGAGCCGACGAGGTCGGCGGCCACGGTAGCCTGGCGCTCCCGGTCATAGCGGTTGATGCTGGTCGGGCCCTGGTCGAGCCTGATGTCGGCGACCACGGACAGCGGCACGCCGCCTTTTTCGCCGCGCTGGCCCAGCGGCACCCGCAACTGCTCGAGGATCTGCAGGTCGCCCCGCGCGCCATCCTCGAGCTGGACCCGGATCGGCACCAGCCGGCCGCCGGCGTCGAATTTTGCCAGCGCCGGCCCGACGTCGCCGATGGTGGCGACGCGGATGGTCTGCGACAGGCTCTCGGTCGAGACGCCGAGCCTTGCTGCCAGTTCCGCCCGCGGCTGGATGCGAAGTTCCGGCCGGTCGAGCGAGGTTTCTGAGATCACATTGGCAATGATCGGAATCCGCTTCATCTGCGTCGCCAGCTCGCTGGCGACGTTGCCGACGATGTTGCTGTCGACGCCGGTGACCACCAGCGAGACCGCGCGCAGGCCATTTTCGTCGAGGAACCAGAACCGGATGTCCGGGACGTTCTCGAGATCGCCTGATATCGCAAGCTCGAGTTCGCGCTGGGTGATCTTGCGGTCGCCTTTCGGCGTGTAATTGATGATCAGCGCGGCGCGGCGCACCTCGAACAGGCCCGGCGGCACCCGCCCGCCATCGACGAATACGCTGCGGATCTCGGGCCGCTTGCGCAGCCGTGCCACGATCTCCTCGGTGATCTTCTCGGTATAGGCGAGCTGCGATCCCGGCGGAAGCTCCATCGCCAGCAGCGAGCGCGCGGTGTCCTGCGCCGGCAGGAAGCCCTGCGGCAGCAGCGTGATGCTCCAGATCGAGACGGCGAGGGTGCCGAAGCCGAACAGCACGGTGATGAAGTAGTGTTTCACCGACCAGGTCACGAGTTTCTTATAGGTATTCAGGATGCGTCCCGGCGGCGGGTCTTCGTGCGGATGGTCCTTCAGGAAGTAGGCGGCCAGCACGGGCGTGACGAAGCGCGCCGCCAGCAGCGAGAAGAACACCTGCACCGACACCGTGATGCCGAATTGCTTGAAGAACTGCCCGGCGATCCCGGACATGAAACTGGCCGGCGCGAAGATCGCGATGATGGTCAGCGAGATCGCGATCACGGCGAGGCCGATCTCGTCGGCGGCTTCCAGCGATGCGCGATAGGGCGACTTGCCCATCCGCATGTGGCGCACGATGTTCTCGATCTCGACGATGGCGTCGTCGACCAGGATGCCTGTCGACAGCGTTATGGCGAGGAAGCTGACCAGGTTCAGCGAGAATCCCAGCATGTCCATCGCCCAGAACGCTGGGAAGATCGACAGCGGCAGCGAGACGGCCACGATGATGGTGGCGCGGATGTCGCGCAGGAACAGCAAGACGACGATGACCGCGAGGATGGCGCCTTCGAACAGCGTCGAAATCGCGGCTTCATAATTGCCCTTGGTGAAGTCCACCGAGGTGTCGATCAGCTTGAGGTCGACGTCCGGATAGGCGCTCTTCAGCACCTCGATGCGCTTCTGCACGGCGGCGGCGACGACCACGTCGCTGGCGCCCTTGGAACGCTTGATGCCGAGCGCCACCACCGGTTCGCCGTTGAGGCGCGCGAAGGTGCGGCGGTCGGCGATGGTGTCGGTAACGGTGCCGAGGTCGTCGAGGCGAACCTCGCCGCCGCCGAACAGCGGAATCATGGTGCCGGAGAGCTCGTTCAGGGTCTTGGCGCCGGCGAGCGTGCGGATCGCCTGATCGTTCTTGCCGATCTCGGCACGGCCGCCGGCAAGATCGACATTGGTGCCGCGAAGGATCTGGCTGACGTTGACGGCGGTGAGGCCGGCAGCCTGCAGCCGGTCGGGATCCAGCGACACCAGGATCTCGCGCTCGACACCGCCGATGCGCTCGACCTGGGCGACGCCGCGCACGCCCTGCAGCGCCCGCTTGACGACGTCGTCGACGAAATAGGAAAGTTGCTCGGGCGTCTTGCCGGGAGAGATCGCGGCATAGGTGACGATCGGCAGGCCGATCACGTCGACGCGCTGGATCAGCGGCTCGTTGACGTTCTGCGGCAGGTTGGAGCGCACCCGGGTGATGGCGTCCTTGACGTCGTTCAGCGCCCGGTCGGTATTGGTCTCGAGCGCGAACTGGATCGTGGTCAGCGACAGTCCGTCGGTGATCGACGACGAAATGTGCCGCACGCCCTCGACGCCGGAAACGCCGTCCTCGATGGTCTTGGTGACCTGCGATTCCAGCTCGGCAGGCGCTGCCCCGAACTGCGACACCGCGACCGAGATCACCGGGATGTCGGCGGAGGGCAGCCGCGTCACCGCGAGTTTTGTAAAGCTGACCCAGCCCAGAACCAGCAGGATGATGGAAAAGACGATCGACGGCAGCGGGTTTCGGATCGACCAGGCGGAGATATTGAGAGCCATCAGCGCACCCGCGTTCGATCTAGTTCCTCGGCGAATATGGTCTTGATCTGGTCGCCGTCATGCAGCGAGGTGCCAGCGTCGGCCACGACGATTTCGCCGACGTCGAGGCCCTCGAGGATTTCCGTTGAGGTGTCGGACACCAGTCCGACCTTGACCTTCCGCGTCTCAACGATGTTTCCTTTGACCACCTGAACGGTCAGATGGTCAATGGCGGTGCGCGGGACGGCGACGCCGCAACTGCGCTTGGCGTCGATGCTGGCGCGGGCGAACATGCCGATCTTGAGCGAGGGGTTGTTGGTCAGCGAGATCCGGATATGGCCGAGCTGTGTGGCGCGGTCGATTTGCGGCGAGACCAGCCGCACCCGCCCGATCAGATCGGGCACATTGTCCCGGCTGATGCGCGCGCCCGCGCCGGGATTGAGCTTCAGCATATGGATCGCCGGCACTTCGGCATCCAGTTCGATTTCGTTGTTGACGGAAATCCGGAACATCGGGCCGGCCTGCGGCGAGGCGGGAGCGCCCGCGATGGTCCTGACTTCGGTGACGAGGCCGGCCGCCGGCGCGCGCAGCACGGTCGGGCCGGGTCGCACGCCGGGCTGCTGCGGTGGCGGCGTCAGCCGCGCCAGTTCCTGATTGTCGGTGACGGTGTCGCCTTCGCGCACCAGCACCTCGGAAACCTTCGAGCCTTCCTGGTCGACGCCGACCACGGCTTCCCGGCGCGGTACGATGAAGCCGGTGACCCGGACCAGATCGGAGAAACAGGCGTTGGTGCTCTTCGTGACGATGACCAGCGCGTTGGCCGGAATTTCCTTTGCCTCGGGGCGGGGACGGTGGCCGAGCCAGTAGTACACCCCCACCGCGACGACGACGACCACTCCGATCGCAGGCTTGAGATATTCGGAGAGCTTCATCGCCGGATCAATCCAGACCTATCGGGTGGGACGGGTGACACCACGTTTATAGCGTTTTCCGGCACAGTGGATACCGGCCCGCGCCAGGAAAATGCGTCATATAAACACGGAGCCTCCGTTCCGGGCTGACCGGAACGGAGGCTCCGCTTGGAAAATTTGCACGGCGTCACGATCCGCTTTGGGCGACTACCTCGATGCGGTGGCCTTGTTTGCCATGTTGACGACCTGGACGCGGCGGTTGGCTTCCGCCAGCGGATGGCTGGCGTCCTTGAGCTTGCTCTCGCCGTATCCGACCGTGACGAGGTCGGCGCCGGCGATGCCGAACTTGTCGGTCAAATAGCGCTTGATCGAATCGGCGCGCCGCTCCGACAGGTCCTGGTTGTAGGCGTCGCTGCCGGCGGCGTCGGTGTGGCCCGCGACCACGAAGGTCGAACCCTTCAGGTCGGGATTGGTGAGGGCCTTGCCGAGCGCCTGCACCGAGGGCAGCGATTTGGCGCTGATCTCGGCCGAGTTGTAATCGAAGGTGATTTCCAGATCGATATTCGGCTTGTCCTTGGCGAGGGTGGCGATTTCCTCGCGCTCGCTCGCCGACAGCGAACGCGTCGACCGGCCCCGGATCTTCTGGACGAAACGCCCTTCTTCGGCGGAAACCACCGGTTCGGCCGGCGGCCCCACCGACAGGCCCCGGGTCAGCGGCTTCTTGGCCGGCGGCGCGAGTGCCCGCAGGATCTGGTCCTCGGTGACTTCATCGGCGGCGACGGCCGGGGCCATTGCGAACGAAAGCGCTGCGCCGATCGTCACGATCGAAAGAATTGCGGTGAGATTCTTGGTTTCAGACATTTTTGACATTGCCAGTCCCCCTTGCGCGGTTGGCGCGGTTCCAATCAATTCTCAAATGCTGCCGGATCGATCAGACGCCGTCCGGCGCCCTCGCGATCGGGCTACTTCCCTAAGGTATGTATCTGCGGCCCGCCCCGGGGTTCAGGCTACCCCGGTCGCCTTGCTGAAATAATTGCTAGCGTATGCCGTAACTTGCGAATTCCTTGACGATGTTCGGGTCCATGGCCTTGGCGTTGGAAATGTCCAAATCGCCCTCGGCAACCGAGCCGTTGCGCTGCTTGGCGAGGCCGCGGCCGTACAGCGACGAGGTCAGCCGCGGGTTGATCTTGAGCGCGGCGTCGAAATCGGCAATGGCATTCTTGGTCTGCCCGCTCTTCAGGTTGACGAGGCCGCGGCTGTCGAGGGCGTCGACGAAATTCGGGCGCAGCCGCAGCGCCTCGTTGCAATCCTTCAGGGCGGCCTGCAGGTCGCCGATCACGGCGCGGGCCCAGCAGCGATTGTTATGGGCTTCCACGTCCTTGGGGTTCAGCCGCAGCGAGTTGTCGAAATCCTTGATGGCGAGGTTGTAGGCGCCCTTGCTGGCATAGACCTGGCCGCGCCGGTACAGCGCGCCGCCGTCGTCGGGATTGGCGGCCAGCTTCGCGGTCAGGCTCTTGATGGTCGGATCGTCGGCCAGCGCGACCGCGGTCGGCGCTTCGGTCCTGTCGGCGGCGGGCGGGTCCGGCGGCGCGACGGCGACAACGTCGGCCGGTTTTGGCGGCGGCGGGGGCGGCGTTTCGACTTTTGGCAGCGGCGGAGGTTCGACGCGCGCGGCCGGCGGCGGCGTTGTCTGGGGCTGGGCCGCCGGTGGGGGCGTCACTTGGGGAGCCGGTGGTGGCGTAACTTGAGGCGTTACCGCCGCGACCTCACCGCCCGGCTTGGCGCCCGGAATAAAGGAAAAATCCTCGGCCAGCGACGACGAAATCCACGGTACCTGCTCGCCGCGGGAGGCGCGGGTCACGCCGACGCGGGTCTTGTTCAGCGTTTCCTCGGCCATCAGGTCGGGAACGCGAATTTCCTTGAGCAATTCCCGCACGAACAGGCTGCGGTCGCCGCCATTGTCGCTGACCACCGAAGACAGCGCGGCTGAATACATTACCAGCGTTCCGTTCGGCGCGATGACAGGCGCAAGGCCGGCGGAAAAGCTGCGGAACCGGCGCTCGAACGGGTTGCGCCTGGAGGCGTCGATCAGGGCGATCTTGACGCCGGCGCCGCGGCTGTTGATTTCGCCGAGCACCGTCTCCAGGCTGAAACCATCGCGACGAACGTCCGGTTCGGTCCAGATCTGGGCGTCAACCGGGATCATGTAGCTCTGGCGGCCGGACTGGACGCCGAACCCGCTGAAGAACACCAGTGCGACCGAGCCGGGCTTGATGCGGCCGTAAAGCTTGTCGAAGGCGCGGCGCATCGCGTCGCCGGTCAGGTTCTCGCCGACCTCGACGCTGAAGCCGTCGCGCTTGAGCTCGTCGGCGACGGCGCGGGCGTCGTTGATCGGCTCCTTGAGCGGCGCTTCGGCGTCGGGATATTTGGCGTTGCCGATGACCAGCGCCAACCGTTCGGCCGCCGCGGCCGCCGGCACAATCGGGAACACCGACAAAATCGAAATCAGCAATAATGCGAGGCGGGTTCTCATAAAATATCAGTCCAGCCAACAGGGCGCCGATACCAGCTTGCGCCTCGGCGACCTTACTCCACGCAAACCGCATTATCAAACCGGGCCGGCAAGCCCTGTCAACCGTTTGCGATGCCAATCGTATCAGCGACAATTAACCGCGATGCGTCCGGGGAATAAATCTATCCGGACCGCGCAGCCTGCGGCCATGGCGATGCGCGGGTTCCGCCCGCAGGTGCAGTGCACAGGCCAGGGGATCGACGCTGTCGCGATGCGCGAACCATCGGTTTGACCTTTCCGGGCGGCGGTGGCTTAGGTTGCGGGGATCGGAAATCGCCACAAAGAAGAAGCACAACCGATGGGAAATGCCTACGAAATCTACGCGCTGCGCTACGCCACGATGTCGCCGCGCACGCCCCACATGAATTACCTGCTGCCGGACCCGCACGAGACCACGGCGCAGGATCTCGATTACTTCGTCTGGCTGATCCGAGGGCACGGCCGCGACATTCTGGTCGACACCGGTTTCAATGCCGAGGAAGCGCAGGCGCGAGGCCGCAAGCTGACGCTCAATCCGGTCGACGCGCTGGCGCGCTTCGGCGTCGACCCCGGCGCTATCGAGGACGTCATCGTTACCCATCTGCACTACGACCATGCCGGCAATCTCGACCGCTTTCCCAAGGCGCGGTTTCATCTGCAGGACCGTGAGATGAGCTTCGCCACCGGGCGCTGCATGTGCATGGGCACGCTGCGGCATCCGTTCTCGGTGGAGCATGTCACGCTGATGGTGCGCCACGTCTTCAGCGAGCGCGTCACCTTCCACAACGGCGATGGCGAGGTTGCACCGGGCGTCACCCTGCATCGCGTCGGCGGTCATTCCGACGGCCTGCAGGTGGTGCGGGTCGAGACCGCGCGCGGACCTGTCGTGCTGGCGTCGGATGCCTCGCATTACTACGGCAACATGCATCGCCGCAGCCCGTTTCCGATCATCTACAATGTCGGCGACATGTTCGACGGCTGGGATACGGCGCACCGGCTGGCCGGTCACCCCGACCGCGTTATCCCCGGGCACGATCCTGTCGTGACCGAGATCTACCCGCGCGCCAGCGACAAGGTCGATGCCTGGTCGCTTCATTTGGCGCCGTCGCGCTCGTTCGTTAAGTAGGAGTTGGTCATGATCACACGCTTTCCCGGCCTGACGCCGACCCGCAGTCGCGCCGTCGTTCATGACGACCTCGTGATGACCGTGGCGGTGGCGCCCGATCCGGTGACATCATCGATGTACGAGCAGAGCGCCAGGGCGCTCGCCCGCATCGACGAGAGCCTCGCGCTGTGCGGCTCGGACAAGAGCAAAATCCTGTCGGCGATCGTCTACATCGCCGACATGAAACTCAAGGGCGAGATGAACCGCGCCTGGGACGAGTGGGTCGACACCAAAAATCCGCCGATGCGCGCCTGCCTCGGCGTCGACCTCGAGCCGCCGCATATCGTGGAGATCGTGGTGACGGCGGTGAAGTGACTCCCGTCCTCATCCTGAAGGAGCGGCGTCTTCGCCGCGTTGCGAAGGATGGCGGCATACGGGCTGCTCATGGTTCGAGACGCGCGCAAGGGCGCGCTCCTCACCATGAAGCATAGGCCTAATACGCCTCCTTGACGCCCGCTTCCTTCGCCGTCTGCACCAGATCGAGGCTGCTCTCGATCTTGCCCAGCAGCGTCGCAAAATCCCTGCGCTCCTGCGCCGAGAGGCAGGACAGAATCTCCTGCTCCCGGCGCAGCAGCCGGGGAATCAGTTCCTCGTACAGCGCCTTGCCCTTCCGCGTCATGCGCAGTGCGAATTCGCGGCGGTCGTCGGCATTCTCGACGCGCTCCACCAACTGCCGCTTCATCAGCGCCGTGACGGCGCGGCTGATGGTGGATTTGTGGGTGCGGGTGCAATGCGCAATGTATTGCGCGCTACACGCTCGTTTGCGGAAGCCCAGCGTCGCCAGCACGCGCCATTCCGGAATGTCCAGCCCATAGCGTTCCTGGTATTCGACCGAGAGCGCGGCGGAAACCTCGGCCGCCAGCCGGTTCAGCCGGAACGGCGCAAACCTGAAGAGGTCGAGTGTTGCCAAAAGGCACTCCAATTTGAGTTGACGGCCGGATGCGCAGGGCGTTTAGATAGTTGCAGATGCGACTATCTTAAGCCGGGCGCGGTCGCTTGGCCAGAGCTTGCGAGCGCATGACGCAGCAGTCCAAAATCCAGTTCGGCTACCGCCGTCATCCTGACCAGGATCGGGATGCCGGCGCCGCGGCGCATCATCCGATCGTGGTGGTGGGCGCCGGACCGGTCGGGCTGTCGCTGGCGATCGACCTGGCGCAGCGTGGGCAGCGCGTCGTGCTGCTCGACGATGCCGACAGGATCGGCGAGGGCTCGCGCGCGATCTGCTTTTCAAAACGCTCGCTGGAATACTGGGACCGGCTCGGCATCGGCCAGCGCATGGTCGACAAGGGCGTGGTCTGGAGCGTCGGCAAGATCTTTCACGGCGACTCGCTGCTCTATCAATTCAACCTGCTGCCGGAACAGGGCCACAAGCGGCCCGCCTTCATCAACCTGCAGCAGTTCCATGCCGAAGCCTATCTGGTGGACCGGGTGCAGGAGCTTGGCGCCGTCGACCTGCGCTGGCGCAACAAGGTGACGGCGCTGGAGCAGCGCAACGATCATGTGCTGCTGACGGTCGAGACGCCGGGCGGACCGTATCGGATCCATGCCGACTTCGTCGTCGGCTGCGACGGCGCGCGCTCGTCGCTGCGGCAGATGGTCGGCGCCGAATTCGCCGGTCAGGTGTTCGAGGACCAGTTCCTGATCGCCGACGTCAGGATGACGGCGGCATTTCCGACCGAGCGCTGGTTCTGGTTCGACCCGCCGTTCCATGCCGGCCGCTCCGCGCTGCTGCACAAGCAGCCGGACGACATCTGGCGCATCGACCTGCAGCTCAGCCGGTTTGCCGATCCGGCGTTCGAAAAGCAGCCGGAAAATGTGCGGCCCCGGATCGCGCGCATGCTCGGGCATGACGCGTTCGAATTCGAATGGATCTCGCTGTACAAGTTCCAGTGCCGCCGGATGGACAGGTTCGTCCATGGCCGCGTGATCTTTGCCGGCGACGCCGCCCACCAGGTTTCGCCATTCGGCGCCCGCGGCGCCAATTCGGGCCTGGAAGACGCCGAAAATCTCGCCTGGAAGCTCGATCGCGTGCTGCGGCGGGCGTCTCCCGAAGCGCTGCTTGAGAGCTATCACATCGAACGCAGCGCCGCTGCCGACGAGAACATCCGCGAATCGACCCGTTCGACCGATTTCATGGCCCCCAACTCGCATCAGGAGGCGCGGCTGCGCAAGGTTGTGCTGTCGCTGGCGAAGGAGACCGAGTTCGGCAAGCGCATGGTCAATGGCGGACGGCTGTCGGTGCCATCGGTCTACCAGACGCCATTGTCGACCGCCGATACCGAACCGTGGCGCGGCGGACCGCGGCCGGGTGCTTCGATGCTCGACGCGCCGGTGGGAACGCGAACGGGTGAATCCGGCTATCTGACCGACGCTTTTATCAAGGCGGGAAAACGCTTCACGCTGCTCGCATTCGCCAATGGCGCTGATGTCGAGGCGCCCGACGACTTCGCCGTGATCCGGATCGGCGGCGATGACGGAATTGCCGACCCCGCCGGCCTGGCCGGCACGCGCTACGATGCCGCGCCCGGCACAGCCTATCTGCTGCGTCCCGACGGCTATGTCGCCGCGCGTTTCCGCCAGCCGACCCGAGCGGCGGTCGACGCCGCGCTGGCGCGCGCCACCGCTCACAACTGAGGTTTTGTCATGGCCTTGTCCACCAGTTCGAATTTCGCCAGGCCGGACGATGCGTTCCGCGCTGTGGTCGAAGCGCATCGCGGATTGAGCGAAGAGCAGAGCGCCGATCTCGACGCCGCGCTGGTGCTGATTCTGGCCAATCACATCGGCGATCTCGACGTGCTGCGCGAGGCGATCGCACTGGCGCAGCGGCGGATGGCGGATGCGAGTCAGCAACAGCAGCAACAGCAGTAAGCACACAGGAAAGTTGAATTGATGGCAAAAGGTTTTGCGTCCACGTCAGACATGGCCGAGAAAAAGGTCACCTTCTCCGAGATCGGCACCGACCTTTATGCCTTCACCGCCGAGGGCGATCCCAACTCGGCGGTGATCGTCGGCGACGACGGCTGCATCGTGTTCGACGCCCAGGCGACGCCGGCGATGGCGAACAAGGTGATCGAGCGGGTACGCACGGTCACCGACAAGCCGATCAAATATGTCGTGCTGTCGCATTACCATGCGGTGCGCGTGCTCGGCGCTTCAGCCTATCAGGCGCAAGCCGTGGTCGCCTCGTCGGAAACCCGTCGGCTGGTCGAGGAGCGCGGCCAGCAGGACTGGGATTCCGAATTCGGCCGGTTTCCGCGGCTGTTCCAGGATGCCGAAAGCATTCCCGGCCTGACCTGGCCGACGCTGACGTTCGAGGGCGAGATGTCGCTCTTTCTCGGCAAGCGCGAGGTCCGCCTGATGCAGCTCGGCGCCGGGCACACCTCCGGCGACATCGTCGCCTGGGTGCCGGATGCCGAGGTGATGTTCTCCGGCGATCTGATCGAATATCACTCGGCCTGCTATTGCGGCGACGCGCATCTGCGCGAATGGCCGGCCACGCTGAACGAAATCCGCGCCTTCAATCCCAGGGCGATCGCGCCGGGCCGCGGTGACGCGCTGAAGGGCATTGCCACCGGCCGCGACGCCATCGCGATGACCCGCGATTTCGTCACGTCGCTTTATGGCGCGGCGGAATCGGCGGTCGCCAAGGGCCGCGATCTCAAGCAAACCATGGCGGCGGCCCGCGAGGTGATGGACCCGAAATTCTCCAGCTTCGCCATCTACGAGCACTGCCTGCCGTTCAACGTTTCGCGCGCCTTCGATGAAGCCTCGGGGATCGACGATCCCGTGATCTGGACCGACAAACGCGACCAGGAAATGTGGGCCGCCCTGCAAGGAGGATGACCATGAACATCAATACCTCGCCTGACGTAGTCAGCCGCAGTTCCGTCAACATCACGCCGGGCTACATGTCGGGCTTCGGCAACAGTTTCGAGACCGAGGCGTTGCCGGGCGCGCTGCCGATCGGACGCAACTCGCCGCAACGCTGCGCCTACGGGCTCTACGCCGAACAGCTGTCGGGTTCGCCCTTCACCGCGCCGCGCGGCAGCAATGAGCGCTCCTGGTTGTACCGGATCAGGCCGTCGGTCAGACACTCCGGCCGCTTTGCGAAAGTCGATGCCGGGCTGTGGCGCACCGCACCGTGTTTCGAGCAGGAAATATCGGTCGAGCAATTGCGCTGGGACCCCGCGCCGATCCCGAAGGAAGACAAAACCTTTCTGCAGGGCGTGCAGACCATGACGACGGCAGGTGACGCCAACACCCAGGCCGGCATGGCCGCGCATGTGTTCCTGATCACGAAATCGATGGTCGATCAGCATTTTTACAATGCCGACGGCGAGATGCTGTTCGTGGTCCAGCAGGGCAATCTGCGGTTCGTCACCGAATTCGGCCGGATCGATATCGAGCCCGGCGAAATCACGGTGATTCCCCGCGGCGTCAAGTTCCGCGTCGAACTCACCGGCGGTCCGGCGCGCGGCTATCTTTGCGAAAACTACGGCGGCGCCTTCACGCTGCCGGAGCGCGGTCCGATCGGCGCCAATTGCCTCGCCAATGCGCGCGATTTCCTCACCCCGGTCGCGGCCTATGAGGACAAGGACATGCCGACCGAACTGTTCGTTAAATGGGGCGGACAGCTGTTCAGGACCACGCTGCCGCATTCGCCGATCGACGTGGTCGCCTGGCACGGCAATTACGCGCCCTACAAATACGATCTGCGCACCTTCTCGCCGATCGGCGCCATCGGCTTCGATCACCCCGATCCGTCGATCTTCACCGTGCTGACAGCACCGTCGGAAACGCCAGGCACCGCCAACATCGACTTCGTCATCTTTCCGGAACGCTGGGCGGTCGCGGAAAACACCTTCCGGCCGCCGTGGTATCACATGAACATCATGTCGGAGTTCATGGGGCTGATCTACGGCGTCTACGACGCCAAGCCGCAGGGATTTACACCGGGCGGCATCAGCCTGCACAACATGATGCTGCCGCATGGCCCCGACCGCGAGGCTTTCGACCATGCCAGCAACGGCGAATTGAAGCCGGTCAAGCTGACCGGCACCATGGCCTTCATGTTCGAGACCCGCTTTCCCCAGCGCATCACCGCGCATGCGGCGAATTCGGCGACGCTGCAGGACGACTACGCCGATTGCTGGAACGGACTGGAAAAACGGTTCGATCCGAACAAGCCATGATCCTTCCCCTCCCTCCACTGGAATGGGGGTCGATGCGTGCAACGCGCGGCGGGGTGGAGTGACAGTCTCTCGCCTCGAACCGTGCGAGGCAGAGAGAGACTGTCACCCAGCCCCGGCATGCTTCCGTCGCAGCGAGCCAGTGCTTGTGCAGGAGGACGCGAATTGTCATCCTGAGCACTCTGAACGCCGCTTCGCTTCTTTGAATTGGAAGGTATGCCATGCGCGCTGGCTTTTTGAGGGAACTGATTCACCTGCGGCGCAGCTACAGTGATTGGCTCCTGACGCTGCTGACCATCCTGTTGCTGGCCATCATGTTTGTCATCCTCCCGCTACAAGCCGCCGGTGTGAAGTTTTTTCAAGGGTTTGGGTTGCTTGTATTTCTTGCGATCATTGCCGGTGCAATGGTCATTTCGATCAATCCCATGGCGCTGGCAGTCATGTTGCTTGCCTTCATCACAAACCTTTTTGCCATCGGCTTCCGGCCCTTTTCCTACGACGTGCAGATAGTGGCCGCTTGTTGGTTGATCATCACGCTGACTCTCGGAGGAGTGGTCGGGCGAGCGGTGTTCGGCCGCGGACGCGTTACCTATCACCGGATAGTGGGTGCGGTTCTGTTGTACTTGTTGATTGCGCTGGTCTTCATGATGCTGTTTTCATTTATCGGGGCGTCGTTTGACGATGCGTTCAGGGGATTGACATTTGAATACGATTCCGCCCTCGCCAACCGGCTGATGTATTTCAGCTTTGTCACGTTAACGTCGATCGGTTACGGTGATATCGTCCCTGTTCATCCGCTTGCGCAAAGTCTGTGCAGCCTGGAAGCGATTATCGGTCAGCTTTATCCGGCGATCCTGTTGGCCAGGCTCGTGACGCTCGAGACGGTTGCCAATAACGCGCAAAATCAATGAATTGAAGAGAACCGCGGCCGCGTTCGCATTCAATCGCATATCGGAAACACGATGACCCATCCCAACGATCCCTCCCTCCGCTCCTTCATCCCGGTCGATCCCGCGTCCGATTTTCCGATCCAGAATCTGCCTTACGGCGTGTTCTCGGCCAGGGATGGCCTCGCTCCGCGCGTCGGTGTCGCGATCGGCGATTACGTGCTCGATCTCTGGCAACTGGCGCAGGATTGCCGGATCGACGTGGTCGAACCCGGCGTATTCGCCGCCTCGACACTCAACCCATTCATGGCATTGGGGCCAAAGGTCTGGACCCGGACCCGCGCCCGCATCAGCGAGCTGTTGCGCCACGACCATCCGGAGCTGCGCGACAACGAAGCGCTCCGCCGGCGCGCGCTGGTGCCGATGGCCGATGTCCAGTTGCATCTTCCGATCGCGGTGGCCGGCTACACCGATTTCTATTCGTCGAAGGAGCACGCCACCAATGTCGGCGTCATGTTCCGGGGCAAGGACAACGCGCTGCAGCCGAACTGGCTGCATATGCCGATCGCCTATAACGGCCGCGCGTCGACCGTCGTGGTATCCGGCACCAAGGTGCGGCGGCCGCGCGGCCAGCTGAAACCGCCGAGCGCCGAGCTGCCGAGTTTCGGCCCGTGCAAGCGGCTCGATTTCGAGCTGGAGATGGGTGTCGTGATCGGACAGCCGTCGCCGATCGGCGGGATGCTCAGCGAGCAGCAGGCCGAGCAGATGATCTTCGGCTTTGTCATTCTGAACGACTGGAGCGCGCGCGATATCCAGCAGTGGGAATATGTCCCGCTGGGGCCGTTCCAGGCCAAGGCCTTTGCCACCTCGATCAGCCCGTGGATCGTTTCGCGAGAGGCGCTGGAGCCGTTCTGCGTGCCGGGCCCGGTGCAGGATCCGGTGCCGCTGCCGTATCTGCAGCAG
>Ga0307294_10000183_pt1 | contig 15359 bp, 13 predicted proteins | sample ER_DNA_151_FD_194468 | JGI IMG/M metagenome (GOLD analysis project Ga0307294, IMG submission 194468) | Bulk soil microbial communities from the East River watershed near Crested Butte, Colorado, United States - ER_DNA_151 | ecosystem: Environmental > Terrestrial > Soil > Floodplain | place... | reverse complement strand
GTGACCGTCCGGATTGGCCACGAGAATCCATATAAGGAGCTGCAGTCCACTTCGGTTGTCGCCAGCGGTTACGGTAGCCAAGTCGACACGTTCGCAACTCTCGGCGTGGTCGGGCCAACCCGGATGGACTATCCCTCGACGATGGCGTCGGTCCGAGCCGTTGCTCGCTACGTCGGCCGATTCCTCTCCGAAGGATGAGCACACCTCGCATGAGCACCGACTACTACGAGATCCTCGGCGTACCGCGCGATGCGACACCTGAGCAGATCAAGAAGGCTTACCGGCAGCTGGCCATGAAGCTTCATCCCGACGTTGCCACCGAACCGGATGCAGCCGAGCGTTTCAAGAGCGTCGCCGAAGCGTACGAGGTGCTGCAAGATCCCAAGAAGCGTGACCTGTACGACCGTGGCGGTGATCCACTGGGCGGCGGCTTCGGCGGGTTCAACGGTGGCTTTGGTCCGGGTGGCTTCGACTTCACCAACCTGGTCGATGCCATGTTCGGTCAGCCGACGTCGCGCGGCCCACGGTCGCGGGTGCGGCGTGGACAGGACGCCTTGGTCCGACTCGATCTTGAGCTTGCGGAAGCCGCCTTCGGCACCACGAAGCCGCTCCGGGTCGATACCGCGGTGCTGTGCCCACGCTGCAACGGCTCGGGTGCGTCTGAAGGTTCCCGCCCGATCAGGTGTGCCACCTGCCACGGTCAAGGTGACGTCACACATGTTCAGCGGTCCTTCATCGGTGATATCCGGACGACGCAGCCGTGCCCTACGTGCCACGGGTACGGCACAGTCATTCCGGATCCATGCGTGGAATGCTCCGGAGATGGCCGCGTACGCGCGACCCGCACTATCAACGTGAAGATTCCGCCCGGCGTAAGCACGGGTAACCGCATTCATCTGGCCGCTCAGGGTGAGGTTGGTCCGGGCGGTGGTCCGGCCGGTGATCTTTACGTCGAACTGCAAGTTGCCCCTCACGAGATATTCCGCCGAGACGGTGATGATCTCGAAGTCGTCGTCAAGATCCCGATGACCGCGGCAGCGCTTGGTACCGAGGTCACCGTGGCGACCCTCGAGGCCGACCTAGATGACTCTTCTGTCGAGTCCAGGACGGTGCGGATCCCAGTCCCGTCCGGGACGCAGTCCGGCACCCGGATCGCCATGGAGGGCAAGGGCGTTCCGCGATTGCGCGGCAGCGGGCGCGGACAGCTCGGAGTTACCTTGCTCGTCCAGACACCAATTCGCATTGACGACGAGCAGCGAGAGCTATTGCGACAGTTGGCCGAGCTGCGCGATGAAACCCGGCCCGAGGTCACCGTTCAAAAGCACAGCCGCGGCGTGTTTGGGCGGCTCCGGGACGCGTTTGCCGGCCAGTGAGGCGTCCTGAGCCGCAGCGAGCTGAGCGAGCAATCAAACCCCGGATCGCGCCCCGCCGTGCTGAGGAGAAGCGAGGGGACACGTTTTTCGTCCCGGAGCGCCGACGAAGTAGGCGGACCTTAGAGCGCGATCCGCAGCGAGCGGAGCGAGCAATCAAACCCCGGATCGCGCCCCGCCGTGCTGAGGAGAAGCGAGGGGACACGTTTTTCGTCCCGGAGCGCCGACGAAGTAGGCGGACCTTAAAGCGCGATCCGCAGCGAGCGGAGCGAGCAATCAAACAGAGCCGCCGACAATGACGGAGCCGAGCAATCAAAAAGAGAGCCACCGACAATGACGGAGCCATTGTTCCTGCTGGACCATCTCGCCGATCCGCTGCCAATGGTGGGCGCTCAGCTGACGCTCGGAGGCGATGAAGGCCGGCACGCCGTAGTCGTGCGGCGAATCCGACCGGGCGAGATGATCATGATCGGAAATGGTCGAGGCCTAGGTGTACGCGGTGTGGTCCTCGATGTTCGGGGGTCAGATCTGGTCGTTGAGGTGGTGAATCATCTGAAAGCGGCGACCGAATCTCGACGCTTCGTGGCGGGCCAGGCGTTGGCCAAGGGCGATAGGTCGGAGCTGGCAATCGAGATGATGACCGAGATAGGTGTTGACGAGATCGTCCCGTGGCAGGCGTCGCGTTCCGTCGTGCGTTGGTCCTCGGACCGGACTGAGCGCTCGTTGGCTAAGTGGCGATCCACCGTACGCGAGGCGGCCAAGCAGTCACGTCGCCTCAACGTCCCGCAGGTGTCGGATCCCGTGACCACTCGACAGCTGGCTCACCGGGTAGCGAGCGCTGATCTTGCTCTGATGCTGCACGAGGAGGCCAAGGAATCCCTTGCCGAAGTTGATCTTCCGACAGCCGGCACCGTGTTGATCATTATCGGTCCGGAGGGTGGTATTTCCGCTGAGGAACAAGACGAGCTGATTGCGGCGGGCGCGCGGTCCATCTCGATCAGCGACGCAGTGCTCCGGACGTCCACGGCAGGCGTTGTCGCCCTTGCCGGACTCAAGCTGCGGCTGGGAGTCCTGAATGCGCCCTGAGCCTGTGGAAGGGCGCAGAGCGGGCTTGGACGAGCTCAGCCCGCATCCGGCCGTGCGCACTGAGCCGCCCACTATGCGCCATGAGCCTGTCGAAGGGCGCTTCGGTTTCAGATCGGTCGCATCGCTACCAGGGGGCCTTGGCCGCTCCGGAGTGATCAACACTGCACACGGAACCATCAGAACGCCAGCATTTGTTGCAGTCGGCACGAAGGCGACCGTGAAAGCCGTACTTCCCGAGAGCATGGCAGCACTCGGCGCCCAGGCCCTACTTGCAAACGCCTACCACCTCTATCTGCAGCCGGGTCCAGATGTCATCGAGGCCGCAGGCGGTCTCGGTCGCTTCATGAACTGGCCTGGGCCAACGTTTACCGATAGCGGTGGTTTTCAAGTGATGTCGCTCGGTGCCGGCTTCAAGAAGATTCTCGCCATGAATACCGAGGGTCTGGAAGACGACGATGTGATCGCCGCGGGAAAGACTCGGCTCGCGCAGGTCGACGAGGATGGGGTGACCTTTACCTCGCATCTGGACGGGTCGCCGCATCGCTTTACGCCGGAACACTCGATGCGGATTCAGCATCAGCTGGGTGCGGACGTCATCTTCGCTTTCGACGAATGCACCACGTTGATGAACACTCGCGATTACCAGGAGCGATCAGTTGCCCGGACCCAGCGGTGGGCGGTGCGCTGTCTCACCGAACACCAGCGTCTGACTGCCGAGCGCACGGCACGGCCGTACCAGGCCTTGTTCGCCGTGATCCAGGGCGCGCAATATCAGGACCTGCGGCGGCAGGCGGCTCGTGATCTTGTCTCATTGCAGGTTGCTGGAGCTGGCTTTGACGGTTATGGCATCGGGGGAGCGCTCGAGAAGGACAACCTCGGGACGATTGTGCGTTGGGTCTGCGAGGAGCTGCCGGAGGACAAGGCGAGGCACTTGCTCGGCATTTCAGAGCCGAATGACATTTTCACCGCGATCGAGAACGGTATCGATACCTTCGACTGCGTCTCACCGTCCCGCGTGGCGCGCAATGCCGCTGTTTACACCACTCACGGCAGGTTCAACGTGAATGCGGCATCGTGCCGCCGCAACTTTTCGCCGATCGACGAGGACTGCGACTGCTACACCTGCGCCAACTACACCCGCGCGTACCTGCATCATCTCTTCAAGGCACGCGAGATGCTCGCCTCGACGCTGTGCACCATCCACAATGAGCGGTTCGTGGTTCGCCTGGTTGATCACATCCGGGCCAGCATCGAGGCCGGAACCTTCTTCGACTTCAAGATCGACTTCCTGAGCCGCTACTACGGCTCGGCCTAGCTACGACTGCAATGGCTCACCGGTACGCGCAGCATCCACGACCTGACGGACGCTCTCCACCACTAACGCTGGCTGCTCGAAATGAACAGAGTGACCGCTCGAGGCAACGACCAGGCGGCTGTTCGACGACAGACCAGCCATGGTCTGTTGGGCTTCCTTCCAGAAGGGCAAGTGATCAATGTTCTGCGACGACGCCAGAACGACTAGCGGGGTATCGCCAAGCGGCGCCGCCGATGAAAGCGAACTGTTGCTTTCCAGGCGGCCTTGACCCTCAGCTAGAGCCGTGTCGATCTGCTGGGGGCGCGCCTGCAAGATGCCGATAGTGGTCCGGGTCTCCGGTGGGAGGTTTTGGGTCCCCGGCAGCACCCTCGGCCACGCCGGCGCCCACAGCAGCCGCACCAGCCCAAACCTCGCCGTCCACTTGATCATGTCCTGGAAGTGCCGTTGCTGGGTGTCCTCCGCCGCTAGCTGTTCGGGTGCCAAGTGAGCGTCAACGGACTCGTGCCGCGCATCGATGAGCACCATCCCCGCAACATTGTTCGAGTGCTGGCTGGCAAAGAGGCGTGCCGTCTTGCCTGAGATTGAGTGGGCGACGAGCACGTACGGACCTTCGACGCCGGCATTGGTCAGCAGCACCTGCAGCTCGCTGGCGAACTGCTGCGGGTTGCGTGGCGAAGGGCCAGGTTCGCTCCAACCCAGGCCGGCGCGGTCGTAGGCGCAGACGCGCGTCGACGTGCCGAGTTGAGACTGGACCGCAGCCCAGTCAAGCGAGAACGAGCCCAAGCCGGCATCGAGTACGACGGTCGGGCTGCCCTGCCCGACGCAGTGCAAGTGCAGGCGGTAGCCGCCGACATCCACCAATTGGCCGGGAGGTGGATAGCGCTTCGCGTCGCCGGCCCTCATGATCGCCTCGTAGGTTCCGCCGCTCACTGCGAGCAACACGATCAGCGCCAATAGCCCGAGCAGAATACGTCCAGTCCACAGGAGCCAGCGGTTCCGGCGCCGCTGCGGTTGCGGCGATGCGACTGTGCTCGATGACGAGGTCATGGTTTCCATGAGTCAGTCCTCAACTGGCGTCGTTCAGCCCTCACAGATGCGGTTGGCCTCGCTGCGCTGTTCGAGCAAGAACGCATCCATGGCTGACTTGGCGCAGTCTGAGGTAAAGACCGAGGTATGACCGTCGCCAGTGCGCGTCAACAGTGCGCTGCCATCGATCTGTGCTGCTAGACCGTGGGCCCAGGTATAGGAATCGGATGGATCGTGAGCGGCGTGAATTAGTAGCGCCGGCACTCCCCGTACGTTCAGCGTCTTGGGCGGGTTGACCGGCTTGACGGGCCAGTCGATGCAGAAGTTGGCCTGCCACGTTTCTGAGGCACCTTGCAAATGGGGGGCGAGCTGGCGGCCCATTTCGAGGCGCTGCTGCATCTCGGCATAGGTGTGCACCTGGGGCGCGTAATCCAAACACGCGTTGGCGAGCAGGGCGTGGTATCCATATTGTGGTTCCCCTGCTGGGCCGACGGCGAAGGCGGACGCATCGCCGTCGATCGCCTTCTGTAGCACCCGCGACAGCCCGTCCCATGACTTATCAACGCCAAAGATCGACGGTTCTTTGAACCGCAGCATGCCCTTGGTGCCCATCCGGATGTCCTCGCCAGTGACTGGCCGCAACGCACCTTCGACCCGAATCGGATTCTGTTCTGCCTGCTGAACCAGGCGATCGAAGACTGCTCGTACGTCTTGGCCGCGTAATGCGCAGCTCTCCTGGGTCGGACACCAGTCGGCGAACCGGTTGAAGGAGTCCTCGGCGGCAATGATTTCGTCGGCAACCTGGTGCACCTCGGCCTGGCTGTGCTCCAGCGGCGCATCGAGGACCATTGCCCGAGTGCGGGTGGGATACAGCTGGGCGTAGTTCGCGGCCAGCTGAGTGCCGTAGGAAATGCCAAGCCAGTTGATCTTGTTCTCGCCGAGGGCAAGTCGTAGAGCTTCATGATCGCGAGCGACGCTGACCGTGTCCATGTGCCGGACAAGGTCCCCGGCCTTGTCCAGGCAATTGAGGCCGACCTCACGATTGTGTTTGAGCAACTGCTGGAATTGCTGCTCGGTCTTGGGAAACAACGTGGTCTCCGGAGTGATCACCGGCAGCGCGCAGCGAACCTGTGAGCTGTTCTCCATGCCACGCGGATCCATCCCCACGAGGTCAAATCGCTCGATCAGGGTAGGAGTAAAGACGGTTTCAGCCATGACGATGTATTTCGCTGCGCCGTCGCCAGGCCCACCCGGATTAAAGAAAAGCGTGCCTACGCGGTGCTGCGGGTCCTTGGCCGGTCGGCGCGCGATCGCCAGTGAAATGGTTGCTCCAGACGGCTTAGACCAATCAAGCGGCACCTTCAAAGTGCCGCATTGGGTCTGCGGCGATTTCTCGCATGCCGACCAGGCGATCTTGAATCGCGTCTGACCAGGATCAGCGGAGGCTTGAGTGCCACCGATGATCAGTAAGATCGCGGCAAGCAACGCAACATGCAGGCTGCGTAAGCGGAGTACTGACGTCACACGACCGGTCATAGCGGACTCCTTCGAGTGCAAACCACAGCACTCTCACCGTGACATCGGTACGCGGAGCCCGACAGGTGGCGGTCTGGCGACCTGCAGGGGCGGGTTTCTGGTGGATTTAGCGGTGGCAGGTCAGCTTGCACACCCGGCGCTTTAGTGAACCACCGCCTTCTCCGCTCCTGCCCCCGTCAGTGCCCGTACGGACAGCTCGTCGTACCGCTCCACGGAGTGAATCTCCTTGCTCATCAAAGTTCCGATGAAGCCGCAGAGGAACCCGAACGGGATCGAGATCAGCCCAGGATTGCGCAGTGGGAACCAATCGAAGTTGGCACTCGGAAACAGCGACGTAGGCGTGCCAGATACAACAGGTGAAAAGGTCACCAGCAGCACCGCCATGATCAATCCGCCGTAGATGCTGAAGACCGCGCCCATGGTGTTGAACCGCTTCCAGAACAGGTTGTACAGCAGCGCCGGCAGGTTCGCCGACGCCGCGACGGCAAACGCCAGCGCTACCAGGAATGCAATGTTCAGCCGCTGTGCTGGAATGGCGAGCAAGATCGCAATCGCTCCGATGCCAAAGGCGGCAATCCGGGCCACCATCAACTCGCTCCTCTCCGACGCCTGTCCCTTCTTGAACACATTGGCGTAGAGATCATGGGCAACCGAGGATGCCGACGTCAGGGTCAGTCCCGCAACCACTGCGAGGATGGTAGCGAAGGCGACCGCTGAAATCAGCGCTAGCAGTACCGATCCGCCGACGGTGCCCTCGCCGCCACCGACCGCCTGCGCCAGCAGCGGTGATGCCGCATTTCCGGCCGATGTCTGGATCTGGCTGCCCTTGCCCGTGGGCACCAGCGCTGCGGCACCGAAGCCCAGCACCAGCGTCATCAAGTAGAACGAACCGATCAGCCCGATCGCCCAGAGCACCGACTTGCGCGCCGCCAGGGCCGTAGGTGTGGTGTAGAAGCGAATGAGGATGTGCGGTAGGCCCGCGGTGCCGAGGACCAAAGCCAAGGCAAGCGACAAGAAGTCGATCTTGCCGACCAGGTCCTTGCCGTAGAGCAGTCCAGGTTGCAGGAAGGCCTCTCCCTTGCCCGACTTCTCGGCTGCCGCGCCAAGCAGATCGGACAAGTTGAAGCCGAACTGGACCAGCACCAAGAACGTGATCAAGATTGTGCCGACCATCAGCAACACGGCCTTGACGATCTGCACCCAGGTAGTGCCCTTCATCCCACCAAAGGTCACATAGATGATCATCAAGACGCCGACCAGGACGATCACCAGGTTCTTCACAGCCGGGCTGGTGACACCGAGGAGCAGACCCACCAGGGCTCCGGCGCCGACCATCTGGGCCAGCAGATAGAAGATCGAGACAACGATCGTCGATATAGCCGCCGCACTGCGGACCGGCGTCTGGCGCATCCGGTATGCCAGCTGGTCGGCCATGGTGTACCGACCGGAGTTGCGCAGCAGCTCTGCGATCAGTAGCAGGGCTACCAGCCAAGCCACCAGAAATCCGATGGAATAGAGAAAGCCGTCGTAGCCGTAGAGGGCGATTGCGCCGGAGATCCCAAGAAATGATGCGGCTGACATATAGTCCCCACTCACCGCCAGGCCGTTCTGGAAGCCGCTGAAGGAGCGGCCACCGGCGTAGTAGTCAGCGGCAGTCTTGCTCTGCCGTGAAGCCCAGAAGGTGATGTAGAGGGTGACTGCGACAACAGCGAGAAACAGGCCGATAGTCAGGGCACGGTTGCCGACGGCGAGCGGCATCAACATTGCGGCGCTCATCGGCCGGTCTCTCGCTCGAACTCGTCCCGTAGCTCCGAAGCCAGCGGGTCTAGCGACTTCTTGGCATGCCGGGCGTAGAAGTAGGCGATGGCGAAGGTCGAGACGAACTGCAGCAACCCCCACACCAACGCGATGTTGATGTTCCCGACGACCTTGGTGTCCATGAAGTCGCGTGCCCAGTTCGCGCAGATGACGTACAGGAGGTACCAGGCCATGAACGCGATCGTCGCCGGGAAGGCGAAGCTGCGATATCTACGGCGCAGCTCCACAAAGTCGCCTTCCTGAGCGATCGCGTTGTAGACCTCGTGATCATGAACAGGAAGTCGGTCAGCTTCTCCCGAGTCAAAGACCGGGGTCGAGCGGTCAGACATGAGAAACCTCCATCGCAGGATCCTGCACAGGACCATAACCCTCGCTGGTCTGGTCGGGAAGCGCGGTTGTGCGTGTCTAGAGATTCATCTGGGGGGCATGGCCGCGGTTAGTCGTCAAGAGCGGAGGAAAAGCAGTACGGCCAGCACCCGCCGCGACTCACTTCCCGTCGCAGGAATGCCCAGCTTGGTGAAGATTGTCGACACGTACTTCTCGGCCGCACGCTGGGTGATCACCATGGCATCGGCAATGCCGGCGTTGGACGCTCCAGTCGCCATCAGCTCCAGCACCTCCCGTTCCCGCGGTGTCAGCGAGTCCAGCGGGTCTGAGCTTCGGTGCCGTTTCAGCATGGTGGAAACGATTGTGGGATCCAGCGCTGAGCCTCCGTCGGCGACGCGGCGGAGTGCCGCAATGAACTCCTTGACCTCGCTCACCCGGTCCTTCAGAAGGTAGCCGACACCTTCGGCCGAATCGGCGAGCAGCTTCATCGCGAGTCCAACTTCGACGTATTGGGAAAGAACGAGGACGCCTACATCTGGATATTGCTGCCGGATCATCAGGGCCGCCCGCATCCCTTCATCGGTGTGGGTCGGCGGCAGCCGGATGTCGACGACGACCGCATCGGGCGGGTCCTCTGCGACGCGTATCAGTAACTCATCGGCTGTGCCGCAGCGAGCCGTGACCTCGATGTCGGCGTCGGTCAGCAACTGCGCGACGCCCTCGCGCAACAGCACACTGTCCTCTGCGATGGCTACCCGCACGGAATCTCCGCTCGTACCCGGGTGCCCTTACCGACCGAGCTCCAGACTCGCAGGTGGCCGTTGAGTGCCTCGATACGATCGGCGAGTCCACGCAGTCCGGTCCCACGTTCACTGTCTGCGCCGCCGATCCCGTCATCGACGATCTCGACTATCAAGGTGTCGGTGGTAACGCCGACCTCCACAGTGACTGTGTCCGCCTGCGCATGCTTTGCGGCGTTCGTAAGACTTTCGGAAACGACGTAGTAGGCAGCGACTTCAAGCTGCTCTGGAAGTCGTGGGAGTCCATCAGTCTTCAGGTGCACCTCGAGCGGCGTCGCGGCCGCCAGTGATTCCAAGGCGATGGCGAGTCCATGTCCGCTGACGACCGCCGGATGCAGGCCGCGAGCTATATCCCGGAGCTCGTCAAGCGATTCGGCCACTTCGCCCCGCGCGCGCTTCAGCCTCTCCCGGGTAGCAGGATCATTGTTCGCCTTCTCGGCAAGGAGGCCCAGTTCGAGGGCCAGGGCAACCAGCCGCTGTTGTGCACCGTCGTGGAGATTTCGTTCCAAGCGACGACGCTCGTTCTGCTGGGCCTCGACCACCCGGCTACGCGAACCCTGAAGCTCCTGCAGACGAGCCCTAAGTTCGGCTTCCAGCCGGCCGTTTTCCAACGCGATGCCGGCCGCGGCACTGACCGCCTCGACCAGCTCGGGCTCATCGCCGAGCCCGGCGTCGTAGATCAGCGCGGCGATCTGCTCCCCGTTCTGCTTGACGAACGTGACCCGCCGACCGTTGTCAGATCTTGGGAGTGATGTCGGATTGCCGTCCTGATCAGCCCAGCTTCCGTACTGGGGTAGCCAGTAAATCAAGGACAAGGTCGGGTCCCGCAGCGCCTGGGCCAGCAGCTGCTGAATGTCCGGCGTTGGCTCGGCGCGCAGTTGTACCAGCAGTTCCCCGACACCCGCTTTCGCCAGCCGAGCATCGAGCAGTCCCGCGAGGAAGGCAAGCGGCGCCAATCCGACGACCGCGAAGGTGGCCAGCCTGAGGATCTCAAAGCCCGGCAGCTGGAACGCGCCCACAATCAGCAGCACTGCGAGCATCACTAAAGACAGGCTGAAGCAGTTGATCACGATCTGTACCGACCGTCGCCGTTGCCACGCCGGCAACCAGCGCCAGCGGCGCCAGCGCAGCACCACGCCGACGAGCGCGAGCCCACTCAGCAGCAGGAGCAGCAGATCCTGCACAGCCTCCGCGGCGGCTTGCCGCTTAACCACTGTCAGCAAGTGGCGATCGTCGAAGCCGCCCAACATCAAGATCACCAGCTGAAGTCCTAGGGCGGCTACATATGCGGTCACGACGACAACTCGCTCTATCCGACTACCTAATCGACCTGACGGATAGGCGAGAAACAGGTGCAGCAGCAGGGCCGCGCTCAAGAGGTCACAGAGTTGGCCAACAGTGTTGAGCAACGGCTGCTCTGTCCACTCGAAGATGGTGAGTTGGGTGGCGAACCCAGTGACGATCATCAGTGGCCCGAAGGCGCTGTCGGGCCGCCTTCGCCACGCCACTATTCCGGCGAAGATATACGGCAGTGTGATCCACCAAACGAGCAGCACGCGCAGGGCCGGTTGATAGAGCTCCTCATTGGCCGACGCCAGGCCAGCGGTTACCACGCAGGCTGCCACAGCCACTACACCGAGAGCCCACAGTAGGGCTGGCCTAGGAGCCGCTCTGTGCCGTTCGGGCATCAGCGGGAGAACTGCAGCCATCCAAACCTCTTCTCCCCAGTTCACGATAGTGCTGAGACTCGACCGAATTACAGGACCGCCGCTCAATTCACCAGAAAACCGTCTCTGAATTGACTGGTCTGCTGTCTGTCGTATCACCGTCGTCGATGGGAGGTTGTGAGCGTACCTACACCAGGTGAGGAACTGAGATGAAGACCCGAATTGAACAGAACGAGCCGAACGATCCGGCCTCCGGAGAGGCGTCTGGAACGCCGACAAGCCAAACCGTCGAGGTGAACGGAAACTCCGCGACCGCTCCGACAAACGGATTTCGAGCTTTCGTACGTCGACGTGAGTTGGTGATCTTCTTCGTCCTCTCATACCTGATCGCGTGGTCGACGCTACCGATCGGGACCTTCATTGCCTTTTCACCACTTGTGTCGGCGATCGTCGTCGTCCTGATCGCTGAGGGATTGCCGGGGCTGGCCCGTCTGGGTCGCCGCGTCATTCGTTGGCGGGTGAACTGGATCTGGTACGCGGCTGCCATCGGCCTGCCGCTGTTGGTCCACGCAGTGGGGACCGGTCTGAACATGGCGGCCGGCGCACCTGCACCCTTACTGGATCAGTTCCAGCCTTGGTACACGCTGTTTCTGGTGTTCGGCCTCGGAATGGTAAATCCCCTCGAGGGCCCATTGGGGGAGGAGCCGGGCTGGCGCGGCTTTGCTCTGCCGCGGCTGCAATCGAAGTGGTCACCGCTGGCGTCGACCGCCCTGCTCGGACTGCTAATCACGGGGTGGCACCTGCCACTGGTCTTCATGCCGCAGTTCGACCTCAGCCTGCCGGATATCGCGACCACCGTCGCGGTCACCTTCTGGTACTCATGGCTGTTCAACCGGACCGGCGGCAGTGTGTTGCTCACGCTCATCGCGCACGTCACGGAGGGCAGTGTGAATTTCCAAGGCCTGTGGCCTGCAGGACCTGACGCCGACCGGACAACCTGGACCTGGTTGATCACCTGGGCTCTGCTGGTCGTTGCCCTATTGATCTTCGATCGCAAGTCCTGGCGCACCGCGCCAGAGTCGGCAATAGATCGGGTGCCTGGCCGGATCAGTTGATCACGGGCCGAGCTGTACCCAGTTTGTTTGTTCGCGCTGTGCATGGCATGCACACGCCATGCACAGCGGCAACATCCCACGCAGCGTGGGATGCCGACAGCTGCAAGTGATGAGGTGAGACAGCTACTGAGTGCGCGATGCTCCGACGTAGCGGTTTAGCCAGTCAGTGAGATCTGCGCACCTTTCAAAGGTTTCCACCACGAAGCTGCGGACCCGGGTACCGTTCTGCAGCTCCGATGGCGGCCGAGTACGCATTGCAATGATGCCTTTCTGACGCAGCAGATCCGCTCGAGGATGGTCCCGCGGAAACCCTCTCGGCGCAGTCTTGAGCGGCTTCGCTCCACCCGGGCCCACCTGCAGGGATCGACGTCGCCTGAGCGCGGCAAGAATCTCAGTCAACTCCGCGCCGCTGGCGTCGGCGACGACCGCCTGCCGATAGCGGTCAAGCTCATCGGGCTGCATCACATAATTTCCGCACGCGACCATCAGACCCGAGGCGTCGAGGTGCAGATAGTGCACGGCGCCAGGCAACCTGTGAGCCGCACCATGCGCAGTCTTGTAGGGCGACTTGTCGGCAGCAAATCGGACATCTCGGTTCATTCGGAAGACCTTGAACGGCTGATACTTCTCTGGGAGAGAGTCCAACAACGCCGCCATTGGCTCCCGCACTTCACGCTCGAAGACGTCCTTGTGACCCAGCCAGAATTCCCTGGTGTTCTGATCTTCAAGATCTTCAAAGAATTCGGTTGCTGCTGAGCCAAAGCCGGTCGTACTGGTCGATGTGATCATGATTGCTCCGCTGGAACCTTCGTCGTTCCAAGCTCAGTGAAGAGCGTCAGCTGCACCTCGGCAGGCCCCTGCAATCGAGCATTCACCGAGTTCCACGGCGTTACGACAGGTGGTGCGATCAGCTCAGCACCGGCAGCGGTCAACCGATCGGTGACGCCCGCTGAGTCATCGACCTCGAAGGCCACCCGGTACTTTCCGCTTACTCCAGTTCGACCGACCTCCACGGTGTCGATCAGATCGATCTGCGGCCTGTTGGAGAGCTCGAAGGTCGCGCGGCCGGCACCCAAGATCATGACCCGCGCCCCATTCTCGCCCTCATAGGTTTCCTCGAGCACCAGGCCAAGCTCATCGCGATAAAACCGAACGGCAGCGTCATAATCGTCGACGGCCACGACCAGCCGCATCTGACGCACGGCAGTGCCACCTTGCGACGACGATGGTGCATACCCCGGCTCCCGCCTCTTGATCGCTCTAATCACGGCGTAGGTCACCGGCAGCATGATCACCTCTACTAGCACCTTGTAGATGTAGCCAGCAACGGCGTAGCTGATCAGCCCGCCCCAGGTCGGGAATACTCCGACGAAGGCAATGAAGCAGAACAAGACGGTGTCGGCGAATTCGCCCACCACGGTCGAGCCGATGAGCCGCGCCCAGAGATGTCGTTCCTTCGTCCGTTCCTTGATCTTGACCACAACATAGGCGTTGAGGAATTGGCCGGCCAAGTAGCCCGAGAGACTGGCCAGCACAATCCGCGGTACAAATCCCAGCACCGCAACGAAGGCTTCCTGGTTCTCATATCCCGGTCCAGGCGGTGCCGCGCCGACCGCTAGAAAGGTGAGAGAGGCGAGCGCGCCGAGCCCGAAGCCAACCCAGATCGCGCGCTTTGCCTGGCGAAGCCCATACACCTCGGCCAGAATGTCGCCGACGATGTAGGTCAGTGGAAATAGGAACGCTCCACCATCGGTGAAGATGCCGCCGCCGACGAATTTCGGTAGCCCGTTGACGACGGTGATCGTCTTGGTCGCCGCAATGTTAGAGATCAGCAGCAGGCCGCAGAAGACGGCCACGATGACGGCATATGTGCCGCTCGGCGCAGTCGCGAATGATGCAGTGGAGGGCGCCTCTCGCGGCTGAGTGGCGTAAACCGTGGTCACGCGCAGCGATCCTAGTTTGATTGCTCCGCAACCTTTTGCCAGCCCACGCGGATCCCCCGCAGTCGATGAACCGCCATGGCAGGCTTGGGCTCATGAGCCAATACTGGAATGAGGTGCCCGAGGAGTCCGAGCAGCTGGACCAGCTCGAGGAGCAGCGATCCCTGGTGGATCGCGGCGTAGAGGACCCACTGGACGAGGGCTACTCTCCACCGGAGCGTTACTCCCAGCTCATCCGAGAGGGAGAGCACGAGACGCTTGATGAGCGGCTGGAGGACGAGATTCCGGAGCCCGATCCGTACGCCCCACAGGAGGAGGAAGTCCTCGATGACGGTGAGGTCGGCGAAGAGCGGGCCGGCCGCCTGGTCGACCCGAACGAGGGTATTGGGCCAGATGTTGAGTCAGACCTAGTCGGAATGGATGTGGGGATTGACGGCGGCGCGGCCAGCGCAGAGGAAGCAGCGGTCCATATCGTCCCTGACGACGAGCAAGCCAGTTAATTGTCCCAGGAGAGCGGCGGTGCCGACCCGCTCTATCCACCGATCGAGCCGTACGCGACTGGAATGCTGGATGTCGGCGATGGGCATCAGATCTATTGGGAAGAGTGCGGCAACCCGTCCGGTAAGCCGGTCGTCTTCTTGCACGGCGGCCCCGGAGGAGGCATCCAGCCCAAGGTTCGGCGGCTATTCGACCCGGCGCGCTATCGCATCGTGCTCTTCGACCAGCGCGGCTGTGGTCAGAGCCGTCCGCACGCTAGCGCGTGGGGAGTCGACCTCAGCGCCAACACCACCTGGCATCTGGTCGCCGATATCGAGCGGCTACGGGAGTACCGCCGCATCCCGCGGTGGCAGGTGTTCGGTGGCTCCTGGGGCAGCGCTTTGGCGCTGGCATACGCCGAGCAGCACCCTGACCGGGTCACGGAGCTGGTGCTGCGTGGCATCTTCACGCTCCGACGGAGCGAACTCGACTTCTACTACAACGGTGGTGCCGGACAGCTGTTTCCGGAGCGCTACGAGACGTTCTTGGCTCCGTTGGGCGGCCGCTCCTTTGCCGGGGATACGATTGCGGCCTACCACGAGTTGCTGTTCGACCGCGATCCTGCCGTGCACGAGCCGGCCGGCGTGGCCTGGAGCAGCTGGGAGGCTGCCACCATCACGCTGGAGCAGGATGACAGCCTGATCGCAGAATTCAGCGATCCGATATTCGCACTTGATTTTGCGCGCATTGAGAACCATTACTTCTTCCATCGCGGCTGGTTCTCCGAAGGTCAACTGATCGCGAACGCGGCCCGACTCGCTGGCATTCCCGGAGTCATTGTGCAAGGCCGATATGACGTCGCGACACCGGCTGTTACCGCGT
>Ga0307294_10000182_pt1 | contig 15437 bp, 10 predicted proteins | sample ER_DNA_151_FD_194468 | JGI IMG/M metagenome (GOLD analysis project Ga0307294, IMG submission 194468) | Bulk soil microbial communities from the East River watershed near Crested Butte, Colorado, United States - ER_DNA_151 | ecosystem: Environmental > Terrestrial > Soil > Floodplain | place... | reverse complement strand
GCGGGTGCTCGTCCTTGTCCACCGTGATAGGGCCGGCCTTGCCGCCGGGCACCGATACCGGCGTGATTTCTTCCGAAAAATAGCCCGACGCGATGGCGGCGCCGGCGCGCTGCTGCGAGCGGATCGCGAACGCGTCCTGATCGGCTCGCGACACCTGAAACTCCTCGGCGACGTTTTCGCCGGTCTCCGGCATGGCATCCACGCCGTATTGCGCCTTCATCAGCGGATTGATGAAGCGCCAGCCGATGGTGGTGTCGAAAATGTCGGCCGAACGCGAAAATGCTTCCGCTGCCTTGCCCATCACGAACGGCGCCCGCGTCATCGATTCCACGCCGCCGGCAATGGCAAAATCGATCTCGCCGGCCCGGATCGCACGGCCGGCAGCGCCAACGGCATCGAGACCGGACGCGCAGAGCCGGTTGAGCGTGAGACCGGGAACCGATTCCGGCAGGCCGGCCAGCAACAGCGCCATCCGAGCCACGTTGCGGTTGTCCTCGCCGGCCTGGTTGGCGCAGCCGAAATAGATTTCGTCGACCTGGGTCCAGTCGAGCTTGGGATGCCGCGCCATCAGCGCCTTGATCGGGACCGCCGCCAGATCGTCGGCGCGGACTTTGGCGAGCGATCCGCCGAAGCGGCCGATCGGGGTGCGTACGGCATCGCATACAAACACATCGCGCATTGAATCTCTCCCTGAATGCCGCGTTTTCGCGTTGAACGGCCGGATTTGATGGCGAGTTTTAGGAGCGCCTTCGCGGCAGGTCAATTGACCGCTGCCGTCCCGGCGCTGCTTTGGCGTGAGGTCAGGCATGCCGATTCCGGTCCCGACAAGCGAGCAGGGAGAACGTGGAAAACCCACATTGCCGCGGCAAACCGATAGGATCATCCGGGGAAATTTTGTAGGTTGCGGCCCGCAATGACGATCCAGCAATCCATCCCTGTTCCGGCCGAACCCGCTACGTCTGCGGAGGACACCGCGCGCGTGTCGCCGATGATGGAACAGTTCCTCGATATCAAGGCCGCTCATCCCGGACTGCTGCTGTTCTACCGGATGGGCGATTTCTACGAATTGTTCTTCGAGGACGCCGAGATCGCGTCGCGCGCGCTCGGCATCGTGCTGACCAAACGCGGCAGGCACCAGGGTGCTGATATCGCGATGTGCGGCGTGCCGGTGGAGCGCTCGGAGGACTATCTGCATCGCCTGATCGCGCTCGGCCATCGCGTCGCGGTGTGCGAGCAACTGGAGAATCCGGCCGAAGCGCGCAAGCGCGGCAACAAGAGCGTGGTCCGCCGCGGCGTGGTGCGGCTGGTGACGCCGGGCACGCTGACCGAAGACACGCTGCTGGACGCCAAGGCCAACAACTACCTGCTGGCGATCGCGCGGGCGCGCGGATCTGCGGGTAGCGATCGCGTCGGGCTTGCCTGGATCGACATTTCCACCGCCGAATTCATCGTCACGGAATGCTTGACCGGCGAACTCGCCGCCACGCTGGCGCGGATCAACCCCAACGAGGTCATCGTCACGGACGCGCTCTATGGCGATCCCGAGTTGGGGCCAAGCCTGCGCGAACTGCCGGCGGTAACGCCGCTGACCCGCGATGTGTTCGACGGCGCCACCGCGGAGCGGCGGCTGTGCGATTATTTTGCCGTCGCCACCATGGACGGGCTCAGCGCGATGTCGCGGCTCGAAGCCACCGCTGCCGCCGCCGCCGTCACATATATCGACCGCACCCAGGTCGGAAAGCGTCCGCCATTGTCGCCGCCGTCGCGCGAGGCCGCCGGCACCACCATGGCGATCGACCCCGCCACCCGCGCCAATCTCGAATTGACGCGCACGCTGGCCGGCGAACGGCGCGGCTCGCTGCTCGACGCCATCGATTGCACCGTGACCCCGGCCGGATCGCGGCTGCTGGCGCAGCGGCTGGCGGCGCCGCTGACCGACAGCGCCGCGATCGCGCGGCGGCTGGATGCGATCGCCACCTTCGTCGCCGACAGTGCGGCGCGTGACGACCTCAGGACCACGCTGCGAGCGGCACCCGACATGTCGCGCGCGCTGGCGCGCTTGTCGGTCGGACGCGGCGGCCCGCGCGATCTCGCTGGCCTTCGCGACGGCATCCTGGCCGCCGATGCGGCGCTGGCGCGGCTCGGGCAGCTCGAAGCGCCGCCGCCGGAAATCGCAACCATCATGGAGGCGCTGCGCCGCCCGTCCCGCGATCTCGCGCGGGAATTCGAGCGCGCGCTCGCTGAACAACTGCCTCTGATCAAGCGCGACGGCGGTTTCGTGCGCGAAGGCTATGAGGCAGCCCTCGACGAGACCCGCAATTTGCGCGACGCTTCCCGCCTCGTCGTCGCCGCGATGCAGGCGCGCTATGCGGACGATACCGGCGTCAAGGGCTTAAAAATCCGGCACAACAATGTGCTCGGCTATTTCGTCGAGGTGACCGCGCAGCATGGCGACAAGCTGATGTCGCCGCCGCTCAATGCGACCTTCATTCACCGCCAGACGCTGGCCGGACAAACCCGTTTTACCACGTCAGAACTTGGCGAGATCGAGGCCAAGATCGCCAACGCCGGCGACCGCGCGCTCGGGCTGGAGCTGGAAATTTTCGAGCGGCTTTCGGCGATGGTGCTGGAAGCCAGTGACGATCTGCGTGCCGCAGCCCACGCCTTCGCGCTGCTCGACGTCGCGACCGCATTGGCAAAACTCGCGATCGACGACAATTACGTCCGGCCCGAGGTCGATGGCTCGCTGGGCTTCGCGATCGAGGGCGGCCGCCATCCGGTGGTCGAGCAGGCGCTGAAGCGCGAGGGGCATCCCTTCATCGCCAATGCCTGCGATCTTTCCCCCGGCCCCGCTCAGAAATCAGGTCAGATCTGGCTGATCACCGGCCCCAACATGGCCGGCAAATCGACCTTCCTGCGCCAGAACGCGCTGATCGCGCTGCTGGCGCAGACCGGCAGTTTCGTGCCCGCCACACGCGCCCGGATCGGCATCGTCGACCGGCTGTTCTCCCGCGTGGGTGCCGCCGATGATCTGGCGCGCGGCCGTTCCACCTTCATGGTGGAGATGGTGGAGACCGCCGTGATCCTCAATCAGGCCAGCGAACGCTCACTCGTCATCCTGGACGAGATCGGTAGGGGCACCGCGACCTTCGACGGATTGTCGATCGCCTGGGCGGCGATCGAGCATCTGCATGAGTCCAACCGCTGTCGTGCGCTGTTCGCCACGCATTATCACGAACTGACCGCGCTCTCCGCCAAACTGCCGCGGCTGTTCAACGCCACGGTGCGGGTCAAGGAATGGCAGGGCGACGTCGTGTTCCTGCACGAAGTGCTGCCGGGATCGGCCGACCGTTCCTACGGCATCCAGGTGGCAAAACTCGCGGGGCTTCCGGCGCCTGTCATCGCGCGGGCCAAATCGGTATTGGCAAAACTCGAGGCGCAGGACCGCGGCCAGGCTGCCCGCGCGCTGGTCGACGACCTGCCGCTGTTCGCGGTCCCCTCACGCGCCGCCGCGGAAGCTGCCGCGCCGAGCGAGGCCGAAGCGCTGATCGAGGCGTTGAAGGCGTTGCATCCGGACGAGATGTCGCCGCGCGACGCGCTGGAAGCGCTGTATGCGCTGAAGGCGAAGCTGCGGAAGGCATAGTCGGAACGCTCCGCGGCGGCGTCAGCAGCGCGCGCCGGCGAACGGCCGGATCAGCTTCAGCGTCGCGGCGAAGCGGATGCTGCGCTTGCCGGCCAGCGCGGTCGCCTCCATTTCGGCGCCGCTGGCATCGCAGCTACCGGAGAAGCCGATGCCCACCTGGTAGCCGCCGAACAGCGGATGCTCACTCTTCGCCGGGGTGTGTTCCTGATTGACGAATTCGCCCTTCCAGCGGCCGTTCGCCGAGGAGTAGGCGCCGAGATAATAGAAGAAGGCATCGCCGCCGAGAATGCGGCCGTCATGCAGCAGCATCACCCCGGTTTGGCCCCCGGCAATGCCGTCCAGCATCCGGATGTCGATCGAGTATAGTCCGCTGACGATACCGCCGTCGCCGACCGCACCGGGCGGCGGCACGTCGTCGTCGCCGAGCGGCGTCATGACAGCGAGAAACACCGAACCTAAGTCCTCCACCACCTCGCCCGCGAAGCGGTAGTGTTGACCGTCCGCCCTGCCGCGCATGCTGATGGTGACCTGGTCGGAACTGACCAGCGACCGGTGCTGCGGCGAGGCGCTGTGGCGCCGGGTCCTGAGCCTGGCAACAATTTCGCCGCCGACATCCTGGTAGTTGCCGAAATGGGCGAATGCCGTGTTGCCGCCCAGCATTTCGCCATCATGGGCGTACAGCACGCTGCGGCCGGAGCCCTGGTTGATCTCGTATTCGACCTTGTACAATCCCTCCACCGCACGCCCCAGTTCTGCTCGGCTGCCAACCTAGCGGGTCTGCCGGGATGGGTAACCATCAATCTTCCGCATAGTTGCAGCCGAAGCCCCCGTCGTCATTCCGGGGCGATGCGAAGCATCGAACCCGGAATCTCGAGATTCCCCGGTGCGCAATTGCGCACCTGAGGTCTGGTCCTTCGGACCATCCCGGAATGACGAACTAATGCGTCAGCTTCCGCCGGCTCCACCACCACAGCCCGAGATTCCAGCTCACGCAGATTGCCAGCGCGATGCCGAGGCCGACCGCCGAGCCGAACCGCAAGGCCGCGACATTGATCATCGCGATCGCGATGCCGAGCCCCATCAGGCCGCCGGCGCTGTTGGCGATCACGGCGGCGGTCGCCTGCCCGCCGATGCGTGGATGCAGGATCAGCATCATGCTGGTGAACACCACCGGAAACAGCGCCATGATGCCGCTGACCTTGGGGCCGACCCAGCCCGACGCCGTGACCACCGTCGCCACCAAAGTGGCGACCAGCGCGGCGCGCAGCGGGATGTCGTACCAGCGCCGCGTGATCAGCGGCATTTTGACGTGGCGGAAGCGCCGCAGCAGCGGCACGCAGATCGCAAAGGCAATCGCATTGGCGATCAGGCCGCCGGCCAGCGTCCACGATACCGAACGGATGATCGAGGCCAACGCAATCCACACCGCGACCGCGCCGAGGCAGCTGACCAGCGCGTTGTGGCGCTGCGCCAGCACCACATAGGTCAAACCCAAAAGGATCGTCGCCGCGTTGATCGGCAGGCTCGCCAGCGCGCCCTCGGCGATGAAATCAGCATCGTGATCGAGTGCCAGAAACACGTAGGACGGCCCGGCCGAAATCGGCAGCGTCGCGACCAGCGCGCCGATCACCGGGCCCGAGCGCTCGGTGATCACGGACGCCGTGACCACGAACGCCGCGGTGATCGCCATGCGCAGCGCCAGCGTCAGGATGAAGGCGAGTTCGGGGGACATTTTCACTTTCTTACCCTCCCCCTCCAGGGGAGGGGTAGGCGAAAAACTCACACCCGCTGCATCGACACCGACACCTTGGGGCCGTTCTTGATGGTCTGGTAAACCACGCAATAACGCTCGGTGAGTTTCAGCAGCAGGTCGAGCTTGTCCTGCGGCGCGTCGGTGTCGACCTCGAACTTCAGGCGGATTTCGGCAAAGCCGACCGGCGCTTCCTTGTCGACGCCGAGCGTGCCGCGGAAATCCAGGTCACCCTCGGCGGTGACATCGCCTTTTTTCAGAGGCACTTCGATGGCGGTCGCCACCGACTTCAGGGTTACGCCGGCGCAGGCGACCAGGGCTTCCAGCAGCATGTCGCCGGAGCACAATTCAAGCCCGGAGCCGCCGGTCGCCGGGTGCAGGCCCGCAATCGCCAGCGCGCGGCCGGTCTCGACCTTGCAGGCGATCCCTTCGTTCTCGATCGAGCCCCTGGCGACGAGCTTGATCATCGCGGTCTTGGGATCGGACTTGTAGCGTTCCTTGATCGGGGCCTGGGTGGCGCGGAGTTCGGCGGCGTCCATTTTTTCTCTCCCGGATGGCATTGCCGGCCGGATGTACCGGCTCAAGGACCCGATGTCACCACCACATCGCTTCACCAGTGGTTGATTTCGCGTCCCTGTCGGGCACGTTGCGGTCGAGCGAGCGATCCAGTGCCGTCAACACGCGGCGTTTGAAATTGTCAAAATGCGGCGAGGCGCGGTCGCGCGGCCGCGCCAGGTTGATCTTGATCTCCTCGAACAGCCGGCCGGGCCGCGGCCGCATCACCAGCACGCGGTCGGCCAGCACCACGGCTTCATCGACATCATGGGTGACCAGCACCAGCGTGGGCCGCGTATCGGCCCAGAGGTCGAGCAGGTGATCCTGCAGATCCCGCCGCGTGAAGGCGTCGAGCGCCGAGAACGGCTCGTCCAGCAGCAGCACTTCCGGCTGCGGCACCAGCGCCCGCGCAATCGCCACCCGCTGCGCCTGCCCGCCGGACAGTTCGCGCGGCCAGGCACCGGCCTTGTCGGCGAGCCCGACCCGGGCCAGCGCTGCGGCGACTTTTTCGCGCCTGATATTGGCCGGCAGATCCGACAGGCCAAAGCCGATATTGTCGGCGACGCTGAGCCAGGGCAGCAGCCTCGGCTCCTGAAAGATGATGCCGATTTTAGCGTGCGGCGCCGATATCCTGATGTCGTCGAGCGTCACCGTGCCCGAGGTGGCGCGGTCGAGCCCGGCAATGGCGCGCAGCAGCGTGGACTTGCCGCAGCCGGAACCGCCGATGATGGCGACGATCTCGCCGAGCCGGATGTCGGCGGAAAACCGCTCCAGCGCGTTGACGCCGTTGGGATAGATTTTTCCGATGCGATCGAGTGCCAGCATCAGGCGGCTCCACCCTGGCGGCCGAACGCGTCCTGCCAGCGCAGCAATGGCGCGGTGGCGACTTCGATCAGCCAGTCGGTGGTCTTGCCGAGAATGGCGAAGATCACGATCGCGGCCAGGATCTGCGCCGGTTTTCCCAGTTGCTGGCCGTCGATCAGCAGATAGCCGAGGCCCTCCGACGCGCCCATGAATTCGGCGGCGACAACGAACATCCAGCCCAGCCCAAGTCCGACGCGCAGCGAAACCACATAGGCCGGCAGTACAGCGGGCAACAGGATGCGCCGGATCATCGCCGGACCGGAGAGCCGGAACGTGCGGCCGACTTCGACGATCTTGCGGTCGACCGACAGGATCGCGCCCATCACGCCGAGATAGACCGGGAAGAACACGCCCACCGCGATCAGCGCGATCTTCGAGGTCTCGAAAATGCCGAGCCACAGGATGAACAGCGGCACCCAGGCGATCGACGGGATCGCGCGCAGCGCCTGCACGGTGGGATCGAGCAGTTGCCGCGCCAGGCCCCAATAGCCGGAGACGGCGCCGAGCAGCGTGCCCGCGACCACGCCGAGCCCGAAACCTGCGAACACGCGACTCAGCGTCGCCGCGATATGGCGGGTCAACTCGCCGCTCTTGGCCAGTTCCACGATGGTCGCGAACAGTCTTGACGGCGGCGGCACCAGTCGGCCATTGGACCAGCCCAATGCGACCACGACCTCCCAGCCCAGCGCGAGTCCGACCGGCAGCAGCAGACCGAGCGCCGGCCGCGCATAGCGGCGCAGCCGCCCGGCCGGCGCGGGGCTTGCGATGGGATCGGTTCGTTCGGGCGCGGATAGTTCAACCGTCATGGTCCTAGCAAAACCGCGTCTCGCCTGGGATTGCAAGGTAGCGAATGGGACGACGTCATTTGACGGGCCCGCCCTTCCCTTCTGCCCTTGTGGGAGAAGGTGGCGTGGACGAAGTCCGCGCCGGATGAGGGGTCTCTATCCGCGGAGACAACCCCTCACCCGTCCGCGATGCTGCGCATCGCGTCCACCCTCTCCCACAAGGGAAGAAGGGAAGAAAGGTGCCCCTCAATTCGTCGGCAGCGGAACCTGGTCGTCGATCAGGGCGTCGATCGTGGCCTTGACGTCGACCTTGGGGTCGACCACGCCAGCCTGCTGCAGCGCCAACCCGGCGGCCAGGATGGAGGCGCGTTGCGGCGCGCCGATCCGGCTGTGGGTCAGTTCGGTGCGCTCCTTGAGCTGCTTGTCGACCACCGCTTCCGGCAGTTTCGTGACCCCGATGAAGGTCTTCTTCAGGTCGTCGTAATTGGCCAGCGAATATTTGCGCGCCTCTTCGTAAACGGCGAGCACGCGGCGGACCGCTTCAGGATAGTCCTTCAGGAACTGCTCGCGCACATTGAGGATGCCCCAGGTGTTGGCGTCGGGCTTGCGGAAGAACAGTTTTGCGCCGTCTTCGACTTCGGCCTGCGCCATCATCGGATCGAGGCCGGCCCACGCGTCGACGTCGCCGCGGATCAGCGCGGTCTTGCCGTCGGCGTGCTGCAACAGCACCGGGGTAATGTCCTTGCCGGTCAGGCCGGCATCGAGCAGCGCGCGCACCAGGAAGATGTGCGGATCGGTGCCCCGGGTCACCGCGACGCGCTTGCCCTTGAGGTCGGCGACGGTGGCGATCTTGGAATCCTTCGACGTCACCAGCGCGGTCCACTCGGGACGGGAATAGACGTAGATCGACTTGATCGGATTGCCGTTGATCTTGGCGACCAGCGCCGCGGAGCCCGCGGTGGAACCGAAATCGATCGAGCCGGCGTTGAGGAATTCGAGCGCCTTGTTGGAGCCGGCCGACTGCACCCAGACCACGCTGATGCCGTCCTTGGCGAATTCCTTCTCGAGCAGACCCTTCTGCTTGAGGATCATCGACACCGGATTGTAGGTCGCCCAATCCAGACGAATTTCCTTGAGCGGGTCGGCTGCATAGGCTGCGCCGGGCACCAGCGCCGCGACGGCGATGATGGCCGCCAGTGCGCGCCGTGAAATCCTGGACATCGTCGGGTCTCCATGAAGTGAGATGGATTGGATCGAGAAGCGGGAAGCCTCGGTACGACCAGCGCTGATCGCTTGGCCGCTCGCCAAAAACACGCTGGTATTTCAATTAGTTAAATGGGCGCGTCAACGAGAAAATACATACTGCGAAGGCGCGGCCCTCAGAACAGCCTTGCCCAAACCCGGGCCAAAGCAGCATGGACCTGCTGTTATCCAACGGGAATCTCCCGTGACAGCATCGGCGGCGTCCGATATCGGGTTAGGATATGGATAATCTCGTGACCCAGCCTAGCCTCGAAATTGACGACCGGTTCAATACCCCGCGGATCACTGCGGCGATAGACGCGCTCGCCGTCACCCATGCCGGCCGCGAGGATCTGTTTCGCGCCGCCATGGCGCAGCTGCTCAAGGCGGAAATGATCGCGGCCCGCGCGGTGGCGCAGGCGGTGCTGCTGAAGGATCGGCACGGGCGGCGCTGCGCCGAACGGCTCTGCTTCGTGCAGGACGAAATCATCCGCATCCTGTATTCCGCCGCCACCCGCCATCTCTATCGCTCGCCGGTTCCTTCCGGCGCCGAGCGCATGGCGGTGGTCGCCACCGGCGGCTATGGCCGCGGCCTGATGGCGCCGGAGTCCGATATCGATCTGCTGTTCATCCTGCCCTACAAGCAGACCGCCTGGGGCGAACAGGTGGCCGAGGCGATCCTGTATTGCCTGTGGGACATGGGCCTGAAGGTCGGCCACGCCACCCGTTCGGTCGATGAATCGATCCGGCAGGCGCGCGGCGACATGACGATCCGCACCGCGATCCTCGAGACCCGGTTCCTGACCGGCGACCAGCCGCTCTACGACGAACTGGTCGAGCGCTTCGACAAGGAAGTCGTGCAGGGCACCGCGGCCGAGTTCGTCACCGCCAAACTCGCCGAGCGCGAGGAGCGCCACCGCCGCGCCGGGCAGTCGCGCTATCTGGTCGAGCCCAACGTCAAGGACGGCAAGGGCGGCCTGCGCGATCTGCACACGCTGTTCTGGATCGCGAAATACGTCTACCGCGTGCGCGAGACCGATGAGCTGCTGGAGCGCGGCGTGTTCGACGCGCAGGAATACCGCACCTTCCGCCGCTGCGCCGATTTCCTGTGGTCGGTCCGCTGCAACATCCATTTCTTTTCCGGCCGCGCCGAAGAGCGACTGTCATTCGACATGCAGCGCGAGATCGCGATCCGTCTCGGCTATACCTCGCATCCCGGCATGCAGGACGTCGAACGCTTCATGAAGCACTACTTCCTGGTCGCCAAGGAGGTCGGCGATCTCACTGCGATCCTGTGCGCCAAGCTGGAGGACCAGCAGGCCAAGCCAGCGCCGGTGCTGAGCCGGATGATGGCGCGCCTGCGGCCTTCCAACAACCGGCGCCGGGTGCCCGATAGCGACGATTTCATCATCGACCACAACCGCATCAACCTCGCCGGGCCGGATGTCTTCGAGCACGACCCGGTCAATTTGATCAGGATCTTCCGGCTGGCGCAGAAGAACAATCTCGCGTTTCACCCGGACGCGATGCGCACGGTGACGCGGTCGTTGAAGCTGATCAACACCCCGCTGCGCGAAAATCCCGAGGCTAACCGGCTGTTCATGGAGATCCTGACGTCGAACGACGCGGAAATCGTGTTGCGGCGCATGAACGAGACCGGGGTGCTCGGTCATTTCATCCGCGCCTTCGGCAAGATCGTGTCGATGATGCAGTTCAACATGTATCACCACTACACGGTCGACGAGCATCTGTTGCGCTGCGTCGGCTACCTGCAGGACATCGAGCGCGGCGGCAATGAGGAATTCACCGTCGCCAGCGACCTGATGCGCAAGATCCGGCCCGAGCATCGCGCGGTGATCTACATCACCACGCTGCTGCACGATATCGCCAAAGGCCGGCCCGAGGATCATTCGATCGCCGGCGCCAAGGTGGCGCGGCGGCTGTGCCCGCGGCTCGGCTTCAGCGCCGCCGACACCGAGCTGATCGCCTGGCTGATCGAACAGCACCTGACCATGTCCACGGTGGCGCAGTCGCGCGACCTTTCCGATCGCAAGACCATCGAGAATTTTGCCGCCGTGGTGCAGTCGGTCGAGCAGATGAAGCTGCTGACCATCCTGACCACCGCCGATATCAGGGGCGTCGGGCCCGGCGTCTGGAACGGCTGGAAGGCGCAGCTGCTGCGGACGCTGTATTACGAAACCGAACCGGTGCTGACCGGCGGCTTCTCGGAAGTAAACCGCGCGCGGCGCATCGCGGTGGCACAAGCGGAATTCCGCAACGCCTTCTCCGAATGGCCGGAAGCCGAACTCAATACCTATATCGGACGGCATTATCCGGCCTACTGGCTCAAGGTCGAACTGCCGCGCAAGATCCGCCATGCCCGCTTCCTGAAGGCCAGCGAACAGGCCGGACACAAGCTCGCGATCAATGTCGGCTTCGACGAGGCGCGCGGCGTCACCGAACTGACCATTCTCGCCAGCGACCATCCCTGGCTGTTGTCGATCATCGCCGGCGCCTGTGCCTCGGCGGGCGCCAACATCGTCGATGCCCAGATCTACACCACCACCGACGGCCGCGCGCTCGACACCATCGCGATATCGCGGGAATACGACCGCGACGAGGACGAGGGACGGCGCGCGACCCGGATCGGCGAGATGATCGAGGACGTGCTGGAAGGCAAGTTGCGGCTGCCCGAAGTGGTGGCGCGGCGCGCCAACGGACGCAAGGTGCGCCCCTTCGTGGTCGAGCCGGAAGTCATCATCAACAACCAGTGGTCGGACCGCTACACCGTGATCGAGGTGTCCGGCCTCGACCGGCCGGGCCTGCTGTATCAGCTGACCACCGCGATCTCGAAGCTCAACCTCAACATCGCCTCCGCGCACGTCTCGACCTTCGGCGAGCGCGCCCGCGACGTGTTCTACGTCACCGACCTGCTCGGCGCCCAGATCAGCGCGCCGACCCGGCAGGCCGCGATCAAGAGCGCGCTGATTCATCTGCTCGCCAGCGAAGAGAGCGTGGCGCAGCCGGCAGCGTAGAGTGGTCCGTTAGCGCGCATACTGCTCCCAATCCGGCGCGCGGAGGCGAAGTACTATCCCGATGGCGATAGGGACTCGAGCTTCAATTCCTACGGCTACCTAACTACGCAATTGCTGATCCACGTGCTCAGGGCATGCGGCGACGACCTGACCCGCGCGAACGTGCTGAAGCAGGCCACCAGCCTGAAGAACGTTCCGCTCGACCTGCTGCTGCCGGGCATCGTCGTAACACCACGCTTCGCAATCCGACCTCTCCCGGCAAGCGGGGCGAGGTAAAGTAAGCGCAGCGAGTCCTATTTCGGAATTTCGCCAAAGGTTTTTCCGACCGGCAGCACGGCGTGCCTGATCAGGCGCGAGTCATCGACCGCCGCCTGCCGATGTTTCACCGCCTCCTGGTAGACCGGGTCGCGGATCATCTCCACGAACGCCGCGACGCTGGGATATTCGGCGATGAAGCAGTGATCCCAGCGCTCTTCGGCCGGACCGATCAGCATCAGCTCGAAACGGCCCTGCCACACGATCCGGCCACCCAGCCGTTCGAACACCGGCCCGCTTTCGCGGCCATAGGCGGCATAGGCTTCCGCCCCGGTGGCCTGGCGGCCGTCGGGATAGGCGGCCTGCGCGCGCAGCCTGACGAGATTGAGCATGTGGATCGGGCCGGGTCGGTCGCTGGTCCGGAACTGCGCGAATACTTCCCTGGTCGGATCGACGTGCCCCATGCAATTCTCCCTTGGCGTTGCTTCGCTTTTAGCACGCGTCGCCGCACCTCCTAATTGCGCGTTAACCTCTCGCTAACCGGCCCTTAAATCCCGCCCGTTAGCGTGCGGCAGGACCGATGTGGGCGGCGTTGGCGTATGGCGTGGGGACAGAAAAAGAGCGGTGGACGCAAGGAGCCGCAATTCGGGCTCGCAGCATCGCTGAGCGAGCTGCGCCTCGGCCCGCAGGACCGCGTGGCCAGCGGCGACGACGAGTCGAAGAAGAAGCCATCCGCAAAACGCAAGGCCAGCGATTCCGGCGACGATGCGGCGCGCGAGCGCAAGCCGCGTGGGAAGGGCAGCAAGCGGAAGTCCAAGGCACGCGCCCGCGGCGGGCTCGGCCGCCTGGTTTACTGGGGCGTGGTGCTCGGTCTCTGGGCCGTGATCGCGGCAGTCGGCATCGTGATCTGGGTCGGCGCCCATCTGCCGCCGATCCAGTCGCTCGAAATCCCGAAGCGACCGCCGACCATCCAGATTGTCGGCTTCGACGGCAGCGTGCTGGCGACCCGCGGCGAAATGGCCGGCGCCAATGTTTCGCTGAAGGATCTGCCGCCGCATTTGCCGAAGGCTTTCATCGCCATCGAGGACCGTCGGTTCTATTCGCATTACGGCGTCGATCCCGTAGGCATCGCGCGCGCGGCCGTGACCAATCTCCTGCATCGCGGCGTCTCGCAGGGCGGTTCGACGCTGACCCAGCAGCTCGCCAAAAACCTGTTCCTGACGCAGGAGCGCACCTTCATGCGCAAATTGCAGGAAGTCGAACTGGCGCTGTGGCTGGAGCGCAAGCATTCCAAATCCGAGATTCTCGAACTTTATCTGAACCGGGTCTATTTCGGCTCCGGCGCCTACGGCGTCGAGGCCGCGGCGCAGCGCTATTTCGGCAAGGCGGCGAAGAACGTCACGATCGCCGAGGCCGCAATGTTGGCGGGCCTGGTGAAATCGCCTTCCCGGCTGGCGCCGAACCGCAATCCGGAAGGCGCCGAGAAGCGCGCCCAGACCGTGCTGACCGCGATGGCGGACGCCAACTTCATCACCGAAGCACAGGCAAAGGCCTCAATCGGACAGCCCTCCTACAACGTGAAGCCGGCGGGCGCCGGCACCGTCAATTACGTCGCGGACTGGATCGGCGAAGTACTCGACGATCTGATCGGCCAGATCGACCAGAACATCGTGGTCGAAACCTCGATCGACCCCAAACTGCAAAGCGTGGCTGAAGCCTCCATCATCGACGAGCTGGCGGCGAAAAGCGTGAAATTCAACGTCAGCCAGGGCGCGCTGGTGGCGATGACGCCCGATGGCGCGGTACGCGCCATGGTCGGCGGCCGCAATTATGCCGAGAGCCAGTATAACCGCGCGGTCACCGCGAAACGCCAGCCGGGGTCGGCGTTCAAGCCGTTCGTCTACCTGACCGCGATCGAAGCGGGATTGACGCCGGAAACGATCCGGCAGGACGCACCGCTCGACGTCAAGGGCTGGAAGCCCGAGAACTACACCCACGAATATTTTGGCTCGGTGACGCTGACGCAGGCGCTGGCGATGTCGCTCAACACGGTGGCGGTGCGGCTCGGCCTCGAAGTCGGCGCCAGGAACGTGGTGCGCACGGCGCACCGGCTCGGCATCTCCTCGAAACTCGAGGCCAATGCCTCGATCGCGCTCGGCACCTCGGAAGTCTCGCTCAACGAACTGGTCGGCGCCTATGCGCCGTTCGCCAATGGCGGCCGTGGGGCGACGCCGCATGTCGTCACGAAAATTCGCACTGGCGACGGCAAGGTGCTCTATGTGCGGCCCGCCGACCAGCTCGGCCAGGTGATCGATCCGCGTCATGTCGCGATGATGAACACGATGATGCAGGAAACCCTGCTCTCAGGTACCGCGCGCAAGGCTGAAATCCCGGGCTGGACGGCGGCCGGCAAGACCGGCACCAGCCAGGATTTTCGCGACGCCTGGTTCATCGGCTACACCGCCAATCTGGTGACCGGCGTCTGGCTCGGCAATGACGACAACTCGCCGACCAAGAAGGCGACCGGCGGCGGATTGCCGGTCGAGGTCTGGACCCGCTTTATGCGATCGGCGCATCAGGGCGTGCCGATGGCCAGCCTGCCGAACGCACGTCAGGGCGGCTTCCTGACCAGCCTCATTCAGTCGGCCACGCAAGTCAGCACGCCCGCGGCCTCGTCGGCGCAGGCTCCTGTGGCGCAAGCGCCGGTCCCGCTCGCGCCGATTTCCCCGGGTGGTGCGTATCGTCCACCGCCGCCGACGCGCGCAACGAGCCCTTCTGCGCGCCCCGAAGCGGCGGCAGGTTTAGACGGCTGGCTGGTGGATCGATTGTTCGGAAGATAAGGCTGTTGCCGCGGCGCGCCGCGGCACAACTCCCGTCAGTCCTGGATGCCGTAGCGATGCAGGTCGTTGCCGTGGGTGTCGAGCCAGGTCTTGGCGCGCTCGACGTGGGCGCATTCCCGGGCGACCACCCGCCAGAACCGCGCCGAATGATTCATCTCGACCAGATGCGCCACCTCGTGGGCGGCGAGATAATCCAGCACGTAAGGCGGCGCGAGGACCAGGCGCCACGAGAACGACAGTGAGCCGGCCGAGGTGCAGGAACCCCAGCGGCTCGACTGATCGCGGATCGACAGCCGCTTCACCTTGACGCCATACGCCCCGGCATAGGCGTGCGTGGCTCTTTGCAGATCGTTGCGCACTTCGCGCTTCAGATAATCGGCCACGCGGCGCTCGATATGCTCGGCGCCGCCGGCGACGCAGATGATCCGCTCGCCGCTGTCGCGGATTTCGATCCACACCGTGCCGCGG
>Ga0307294_10000179_pt1 | contig 15502 bp, 19 predicted proteins | sample ER_DNA_151_FD_194468 | JGI IMG/M metagenome (GOLD analysis project Ga0307294, IMG submission 194468) | Bulk soil microbial communities from the East River watershed near Crested Butte, Colorado, United States - ER_DNA_151 | ecosystem: Environmental > Terrestrial > Soil > Floodplain | place... | reverse complement strand
GACCGCCGAGGGCAATGATTATCCGGCCCATGAGCAGACCTATGAGGGGTTCATCATGCTGGTGAAATACGGCTCCGCTGCCGTTATTTTCATCGTTGCCATGATGGCGATTTTCCTGACCTGATCGCTGCCCCGATCGCCGCCCCCCGGCGGCGGTTGGAAATTGCCCATTTTCCGGTCGCAAAACCGGGTATCCATCCCCAAGCAATAAGCGCTAGTTTGCTTGCGCGCGCGCTGCTCGCGCCGCCGGAGGCCCCATGAAGATTGCCGTTGCCAAGGAAATCGATCTGTCCGAGCCCCGGGTCGCCGTTTCGCCCGACACGGTGAAAAAATTCAAGGCTTTGGGCGTCGATATCGCGATCGAGCCGGGTGCCGGCATCAAGTCCGGCCTGCCGGATGCCGAATTCACCGCGGCCGGCGCCACGGTCAGCGCGGACGCGCTCAAGGACGCCGACATCGTCATCAAGGTGAAGCGGCCCGAGGCGTCGGAACTGGCCAACTACAAGCGCGGTGCGCTGGTGATCGCCATCATGGATCCCTACGGCAATGACGCGGCGCTGAAGGCGATGGCGGACGCCGGCGTTGCGGCATTCGCGATGGAATTGATGCCGCGCATCACCCGAGCCCAGTCGATGGATGTGCTCTCCAGCCAGGCCAATCTCGCCGGCTATCGCGCTGTCATCGAAGGGGCGGAGGCGTTCGGCCGCGCCTTTCCGATGATGATGACCGCGGCAGGCACCATTCCGGCCGCCAAGGTGTTCGTGATGGGCGTCGGCGTCGCCGGCCTGCAGGCGATCGCGACGGCGCGGCGGCTCGGCGCCGTCGTCACCGCGACCGACGTGCGTCCCGCCACCAAGGAGCAGGTCGAAAGCCTCGGCGCCAAATTCCTCGCGGTCGAGGACGAGGAATTCAAGAACGCCCAAACCGCCGGCGGCTACGCCAAGGAAATGTCGAAAGAGTATCAAGCCAAGCAGGCCGCGCTCACCGCCGAGCACATCAAGAAGCAGGACATCGTCATCACCACTGCGCTGATCCCGGGCCGCCCGGCGCCAAAACTCATCAGCGCCGCGATGGTGAACTCGATGAAGCCGGGTTCGGTGCTGGTCGATCTCGCGGTCGAGCGTGGCGGCAATGTCGAGGGCGCCAAGGCCGGCGAAGTCGCCGACATCGATGGCGTCAAGATCGTCGGCTACACCAATGTCGCTGGCCGGGTGGCGGCATCGGCGTCGAGCCTGTATGCACGCAATTTGTACAACTTCATCGAAACGCTGGTCGACAAATCCACCAAGGCGCTTGCGGTGAACTGGGACGACGAGCTTGTAAAAGCCACCGCGCTGACCAGGGATGGCGCCGTCGTTCATCCGAACTTCCAGCCGAAAGCTTAAGGAGAGCCGCCATGGATCATATCGCGCAGGTCGTCGATCCCTTCATGTTCCGGTTCTCCGTTTTCGTGCTCGCCGTGTTCGTCGGCTACTTCGTGGTGTGGTCGGTGACGCCGGCGTTGCATACGCCGCTTATGTCGGTGACCAACGCGATCTCCTCGGTGATCGTGGTCGGCGCGCTGCTCGCGGTCGGCGTTCCCATGATCTCGAGCGGCAGCGGCTGGGCGCGGGGCTTCGGTTTCGTCGCGCTGGTGTTTGCCTGCGTGAATATTTTCGGCGGCTTCCTTGTCACCCAGCGCATGCTGGCGATGTACAAGAAGAAGGTGAAGTGAGCGGCGTGCACCTCGTGGTGACGATGACAATGGGGGCCTGAGATGAACGCCAATCTTGCTGCACTGTTATACCTCATCGCCGGGGTGCTGTTCATCCTGTCGCTGCGCGGGCTGTCGAGCCCGGCGACATCCCGTCAGGGCAACTTCTTCGGCATGGTCGGCATGGCGATCGCGATCGCCACCACGCTCGCCAGCCATCCACCGGCGGACGGCCTCGCCTGGCTGCTGGTGATCCTCGGTGTCGCCATCGGCGGCGGCATTGGTGCGGTGATTGCGCGGCGGGTGCCGATGACTTCGATGCCGGAACTGGTCGCCGCGTTCCATTCGCTGGTCGGCATGGCCGCGGTGCTGGTCGCCGCCGGCGCATTCTATGCGCCCGAGGCCTTCGACATCGGCAAGCCCGGCCAGATCCACGCCGCCAGCCTGATCGAGATGTCGCTCGGCGTCGCCATCGGCGCCCTGACCTTCACCGGTTCGGTGATCGCATTCGCGAAACTGTCCGGCCGCATGAGCGGCGCGCCGATCATCCTGCCGGCACGTCACATCATCAACATCGCACTCGCCGTGGCGCTGGTGGTGTTTGTCGTTCGTCTCGTGATGACGGGCGGCGCGCTCGATTTCTGGCTGATTACCATCATCGCGCTGGCGCTCGGCGCGCTCTTGATCATCCCGATCGGCGGCGCCGACATGCCGGTCGTGATCTCGATGCTGAACTCCTATTCCGGCTGGGCCGCCGCCGGCATCGGCTTCACGCTCGGCAATTCGGCGCTGATCGTCACCGGCGCGCTGGTCGGCTCCTCCGGCGCGATCCTGTCCTACATCATGTGCCACGCGATGAACCGCTCCTTCATCTCGGTCATCCTGGGCGGTTTCGGCGGCGAGACCGCGGCAGTCGGCGCCGGCGGTGGCGAAGTGCGTCCCGTGAAGCTCGGCTCGGCCGACGATGCCGCCTTCATCATGAAGAATGCGCAGAAGGTCATCATCGTGCCCGGCTACGGCATGGCGGTGGCGCAGGCGCAGCATGCACTGCGCGAAATGGCCGACCAGCTCAAGAAGGAAGGCGTCGAGGTCAAATACGCCATCCATCCGGTGGCGGGCCGCATGCCCGGCCACATGAACGTGCTGCTGGCCGAAGCCAACGTGCCCTATGACGAGGTGTTCGAGCTCGAGGACATCAATTCCGAATTCGCCCAGGCCGACGTCGCCTTCGTGATCGGCGCCAACGACGTCACCAACCCGGCGGCCGAGGACGACAAGACCTCGCCGATCTACGGCATGCCGGTGCTGCAGGTCTGGAAGGCCGGCACCGTGATGTTCATCAAGCGCTCGCTGGCATCGGGCTATGCCGGCATCGACAATCCGCTGTTCTACCGCGACAACACCATGATGCTGCTCGGCGACGCCAAGAAGATGACCGAGAACATCGTCAAGGGAATGTAGGCCACCCACGGGAAATCATGACCGTCCTGAAATGGCTCCTGATCGTCGTTTCGGTCGGTTATCTCGGCGGCCTTGCCGCGCTGTTCCTGCTGCAACGCTGGGTCCTGTTTCCGATTCCGCAGGTCGCGCGCACGACGCCGGCCGCCGCCGGCTTTCCAGCCGTCGAGGAACATCTGCTGACCACCGAGGATGGCGAGAAGGTCATCGTCTGGCACCTTCCGGCCAGGCCGGGACGCCCCGTCATTCTCTATTTTCACGGCAACGGTGATTTTCTGGCCGGCTTCTTCGAGCGTTTTCGCGATATCGTCGCTGACGGCACCGGCGTCATCGCGTTGTCCTATCGGGGCTATGCCGGTTCGAGCGGACGCCCGAGCGAGCAGGGCCTGCTGAGGGACGCCGCGGCGGCCTATGCCTTCACCGCCGCGCGCTACAGCGCCGACAAGATCGTGGTCTGGGGCTTTTCGCTCGGCAGCGGCGTCGCGGTGGCGCTGGCGGTGGAACAGCCGGTCGGCAAGGTGATTCTGGAAGCGCCCTACACCTCGATCGCCGAGGTTGCCGCGTCGGCATTTCCGATCTTCCCGGTCCGCCTCGTGATGCGCGATCCGTTTTACTCCGACCAGCGCATCGCCAGGGTGAAAGTCCCGCTCCTGTTCATGCACGGCGCTCGCGATTCCATGATACCGCTTGCCTCCGGCGAGCGCCTGTTCTCGCTGGCGCCCGAGCCGAAGCAGTTCGTCCGATTCCCCGAAGGCGGCCACAACGATCTTGACGATTTCGGTGCGATCGAAACGGTGCGGCGATTCATCGGGCTCCCGGCAGGCGGATGAATGCTATGGTTTGAAACGATGGAGGCCTTTCCGGCTTTGAGGATGGTTGTATGAGCGCGCACGGCCCGATGCCGCGATCGGCGTGGATGTTCCCGTCGCTCGCAGTGCTGTTTTTCGCAGGCGCCACCGCGCTCGGCTTCAGCTTCACGCCATCTGCCGCAGGTCTGGTGTTCGCTGCGGCGCTGCTGGTGATCCTGTTCGGCACCGTGTTCGCAGCCGTCCACCATGCCGAAATCATCGCCGAGCGGATCGGCGAGCCCTACGGCACCTTGCTCCTGACGATGGCGGTCACCATCATCGAGGTGGCGCTGATCGCCACCATCATGCTCGGCGAGAAGGAAGTGCCGACGCTGGCGCGCGATACCGTGTTCGCGGTGGTCATGATCGTGTGCAACGGGCTGGTCGGTGTCTGCATCTTTATCGGCGGACTTCGTTACCGCGAGCAGGATTTTCAGGTCAGCGGCGCCAACCTGTATCTCAGCGTGCTGTTCGTCATGGCGACCATCACGCTGATCCTGCCTAATTACACCCTGAGCACGCCGGGGCCGGTCTATTCGGCGGCCCAGCTCGCCTTCGTCAGCGCCGTCACGATCATTCTCTACGGCGTGTTCCTCTATACCCAGACCATCCGACACCGCGACTATTTCATCAGCGGCGGCGCCCGCGATACCGATGGCGGGCCGCCGACGTCGAACCGGATGCTGGGCCTGAGCGTCGCGCTGCTGCTGGTCTCGCTGCTGGCGGTGGTGCTGCTGGCGAAGAAGTTCTCGCTGGTGGTCGATGCCGTGACTGCGGCGATCGGCGCGCCGCCGGCGTTCGCGGGCGTCGTCGTCGCACTGCTGATCCTGCTGCCGGAAGGCGTCGCCGCCGTCGCGGCCGCGCGCAAGAACGATCTGCAGAAGAGCATCAATCTGGCGCTGGGCTCGTCGCTGGCGACCATCGGACTGACGATTCCGGCGGTTGCGCTGGCCGGCTACGTGCTCGACAAGCAGCTCGTGCTCGGGCTCAATGGCCAGGACACGGTGTTGCTGCTGTTGACCTTCGTGCTGAGCATGCTGACCTTCGGTACCGGCCGCACCAACATCCTGTTCGGGCTGGTGCATATGGTGGTGTTCACGGTGTTCATGTTCCTGGTGTTCGTGCCCTGAGCGGTATGCAGACATGAAACGGCCGGTCCCGGCACTCATCGCTGCGATGCTTGTCATGCTGCCGCAGGCTGCGCAGGCAGCAACGCTGGATGGCGCCGCCATGAGATGGCCGCTTGCGCTGCCGTTCGCCGGCCTGCTGCTGTCGATCGCACTCGGGCCGCTGCTGTTTGCAAAATTTTGGCACGCCCATTTTGGGAAGATCGCCGTGGCATGGTCTGCGGTGACGCTGGCGTTGCTCGCCCAGCAGGCCGGCGGCGCGGCGATGTTCGCAGCTTTCACGCATGCCATGCTCGGCGAATATCTGAGTTTCATCGTCCTGCTGTTCGCCCTCTACACCGTCGCGGGCGGCATCGTCATCAGCGGCGACATCAGGGGCACGCCATGGAACAATACGGCCTTTCTCGCGCTCGGCACCTTGATGGCCAGCATCGTCGGCACTACGGGCGCGGCCATGATTCTGATCCGGCCGCTGATTCGGGCCAATGTGGCGCGCCGCCACAATGTCCATGTCATGATCTTTTTCATCATTCTGGTCGCCAATGTCGGTGGCGCTTTGAGCCCGCTGGGCGATCCCCCGCTGTTCATCGGCTTTCTGAACGGCGTTGATTTCTTCTGGACCACCAGCAATCTCTGGATCCAGACCGGCGTCGTTGCCGGGACGCTGCTGGCGATGTTCGCAGCCTTCGACCTTTGGCGATTTCGAAGTGAGCCGGTCGAGCATCGCGTCGCGTCTTTGGCCCCGGTTCGAATTCGCGGCCTCGTCAATGTCGTGCTGATCGCGGCCATCATCGGCTGCATTCTGCTGTCGGCGAACTGGCGACCGGGCGTTGCGGTCGATATTTTGGGCACCAGGCTGGAGCTGCAGAACCTGGTGCGCGACGGGCTGCTGGTGGTGATCGCATTGCTGTCATTATGGTGGACCCGGGACGAGCATCGCGAGGCAAACGGCTTCACCTGGGAGCCGATCAGGGAGGTGGCCAAGCTGTTCGCCGGCATCTTCATTGTCCTTATTCCGGTGCTCGCCGTGCTCGATGCCGGGCCGAGGGGCTTCTTCGCATGGCTGCTGTCGGCGGTGACGGAGCCTGACGGCACGCCGCACGAGGTTGCCTATTTCTGGTATACCGGCGTGATGTCGGCCTTCCTCGACAACGCGCCGACCTATCTGTTGTTCTTCAAGCTCGCCGGCGGCGATGCCCGCGAGTTGATGGGCGCGCTTTCGGGAACCTTGGCGGCGATCTCCATGGGCTCCGTCTATATGGGCGCGCTGACCTATATCGGGAACGCACCGAACTTCATGGTCGCTGCGATCGCCGCCCAAAGCGGGATCAAGATGCCGAGCTTCTTCGGCTACCTGCTGCGGGCCGCCATCATCCTGGTGCCGCTGTTTTTGCTGCTCACCTTCCTGCCGATTGCCCCTGTTCTCAGGCTGCGGTGAGTGCGCTATTGATGGTTGGGATTTTGTCCGCCGCGATCTGGAGAACTTGACGATGACCAGCGCCAAATCAGACGTTCAGGTCGATACCCCCGAAGTCCGCGTCACCGAGTGGCGGCTGGCGCCGGGCAGCGCCACTGGCCATCACACCCATGCGATGGATTATGTGATCGTTCCCGTGACTTCGGGTGAAATGACCATCGTGGCGCCCAATGGCGACCGCTCCAAGGCGCAGCTCGGGGTGGGCAAATCCTATTTCCGCAAGGCCGGTGTCGAGCATGACGTGCTGAACGAGAGCTCCAGCGAAATCGTGTTCCTGGAGGTTGAGCTGAAGCCCTGAGCGCGCTGCCGGACCGCATCGCGATCTGCGGCCGGGCTGGCGCCGCCGTGAACGGTTTGTCACGCCGGGTAGCCGATTGCCACCGATCCGTCGCAGTTGATCCCTTAATGCGCCTCAAAGTTCCCGCATCAAATCCGATGCGGGGAGTGCCGGTATGCTGAAAAAGTATCTTGCGAAATTTACAGTCGACATTTTGCCGTCGGTGGCTGCGACCGTCATCGGGGCCTACATCGTCAATCATTACATCGTCAGCAAGCCCGGCCCGGGCGCTCCGGTCGCTGCGGCGGTTTCGAACGTCGATCCGAAGGCCAAGCCCGATTCCGCCAGGGTTGACGTCAAGGCTGACGATAAGGCGGCCGGGACGCCCACCGACGCCGTCACCAGCCGTGGCCCCGGCGTGAAGGCGAAAGGAATCTCGGAACGGGCGATCCTCGAGAAGACCGCCGCCGAAAGGCCGGCCGAGAACGTCACCGACAAACCCGCGGAAACCGCTGCCATCCCAACCGAGACGCGGCGGCACCCGCCGGCGCCGCGTGAAAAGACTGCCGCCAAGTCCGTTCCGGCCCCTGTTGCTGCCCCTGCACCGGTGGTATCGGCGCCTGCGCCGGTTGCCCCGGCTGAGACCGCGAGCACGTCGGAAGAGCGCCGCGACGCCAACGATCTTGCGCGCGCGGCGATTGAACGCCAGCGCGGTTCGAACGATGGTTCGCCACGTCCGCAGGAAGCGGCCCGCGCCCCGGAGGCAGCCCGCGCTCCCGATGCGGCCCGCATCCCGGAGGCAGCCCGTATCCCGGATGCGGCTCGCGCTCCGGATACTCCCCGTGTCGCGTTGGCGCCCGCGATCCGGCCGCTGCCGCCACCGATCCTGGTCTCGACGCCCGCGCGCGAGACCGTCGATTCGCCAACGGGATCATCGGAGATGAAGCCGCCTTATGCCGCCGCTGCACGGAACGACGATCCCCGCCGTCCGACGCCCCCGGCCGAGATACCCTCACCCCCGCTCGACCTGCGGGCCGAGGCGTCGGGGCCGTCAGCGCGGGCCGAGGGCTCGGGGCCATTGGCGCGGGCCCGCTCCACGGCCGAAGACGTGTTGTCGGCGGCCCGGTCGGTGTTTGACGTGGTATTGCCGAAATAGCCGAAGGCACGTCGCGGCGGTTGCCGGCTAGCCGCCGACCCGCGTCAGGCCGGTCCGCGCGGCTTCGTCCCTGGGACGGATGGAGAGGGCACGGCCATAGGAAGCCTTGGCCTTGTCCTTGTCGCCGAGGCGCTCATAGGCCTGTCCCCGCGTCGTCCAGGCCAGAGCATTTTGCGGGTCGGCCTGCACCGCCTCGTCGAGGTCGGCGGCGGCTTCCTTGAACTTGTCCATCGCCAGATAGCTGATCGCGCGTGCAAGCAACGGTTCGGCCCGCTGCGGCGTCAGGCCGTTCGCCGTTGTGAAATCCTCGATCGCGAGCTGATGCTGCCTTTCGCGCTGATAGAGCAGGCCGCGGTTGTACAGCGCCTCTGCGTGATGCGGATCGATGGTGAGCGCCTTGCCGAATTCGGCCAGTGCCTCTTCGATTTTTCCGGATTTCGCCAGCGCCTGGGCGCGCGTGGCGTGACCGTGGGCATCGCCCGCGCTGGCTTCGGCGGTGGGCGCCGCCTGCGGCGCGGCTTCCTTTTCGGGAGCGGACGACCACGATCCGAGATCGAACGAACAGCCGCCCAGCGCAATCGCAAGCACAATGACCGGCGCCGCGGCGCGTGCGCCGAAACGCCAGACTCCGGAAATGGGGGAGTGCACCGGAATGACCATCGTTGCAAGGACTCGCGCGGCTAACGCGACATTGGTAGCCCGATGCAGCGCAAAAAGCATGGCCAAAAAAAACGCGGGCCACCGGGCCCGCGCTTTCGGATTCATGTTGGTGGGATGGCTCAGCGCGGTCCGCGCGGACCGGCACCCGGGCCGCCGCGACCGCCGGCTCCACCACGTTCTGCGCCGGGACCGGCGCCGAACACCGGCTTCGGCTTCATCGGCAGCAGGCCTTCGCGCTGCAGCTTCTTGCGGGCGAGCTTGCGCGCGCGGCGCACGGCTTCGGCCTTTTCACGGGCCTTCTTCTCGGAGGGCTTTTCGTAATGGCCGCGGAGCTTCATCTCGCGGAAAATACCCTCGCGCTGCATCTTCTTCTTCAGCGCCTTGAGGGCTTGATCGACATTGTTATCGCGAACGAGAACCTGCACGCGGCATCCTCTTTCAATTGATCGGATTTGAATTCTGGTAAAGCGAGGGGCTGGCGAAAGGCCAAGCCCTTAGCCCTGAGCGCGCGGATGTATCAGACAAAGCCGGCCATGTCCACCTGCGGGGAGCCCGATTTATGCGGGAAACCGCCCGAATTCATTAGATAATGCGCCCAAAGCTTGGTTTCCTGCCTTCAGTGCGCCTCAGCCTGTCCTGCCCGGACAACCGCCCAACAAGGAGGAAGAAGGTCATGAATTCAAGGAAATACGCCGCCGAGGCGATCGGGACGTTTTGGCTGACTTTCGCGGGCTGCGGCAGTGCGGTGATCGCTTCGGCGTTCCCGCAGGTTGGCATCGGACTGGTCGGCGTGTCGCTGGCGTTCGGGCTCAGCGTCGTGACCATGGCCTATGCCATCGGCCATGTCTCCGGCTGCCATCTCAATCCCGCCGTCACCGTGGGCCTTGCCGCCGGCGGCCGTTTTCCGGCCGGTCAGGTCGGACCCTATGTGATAGCGCAGCTGATTGGCGCAATTGCCGCCTCGGCGCTGCTGTATGTGATCGCGAGCGGTGCTACGGGGTTCGACGTTAGCAAGGGTTTTGCTTCAAACGGCTATGGCGCGCATTCGCCGGGTCAGTACGGCCTGCTGGCGTGCTTTCTCATGGAAGTGGTGATGACCATGATGTTTCTGTTCATCATCATGGGCGCCACCCATGGCAAGGCGCCCGCGGGCTTCGCGCCGCTGGCCATCGGCCTTGCACTGGTGATGATCCATCTGGTCAGCATTCCCGTCACCAATACGTCGGTCAATCCGGCGCGCAGCACCGGCCCGGCGTTGTTCGTCGGCGGCTGGGCGCTGACCCAGCTCTGGCTGTTCTGGCTGGCGCCATTGATCGGCGGCGTGCTGGGCGGCGTGATCTATCGCTGGCTCAGCGATCAGCCGGACGGCGTGGTCGAGGGCCGCAGCCGGGCGTGACGCGACGGGCAGCTATTTCCCGAGCGGAAATACCTGCGTGACATGCCCCATCTTGCGGCCCGGCCGCGCCGGGCCCTTGCCGTAGAGATGCACGGTGGCGCCGGGCACGGTCAGCCACTGCGCGTAGTCGTTGACATCGTCGCCTATCAGGTTGGTCATGGTGACCGGGCCGTGACGCACCGGCTTGCCGAGCGGCCAGCCGGCAATGGCGCGAATATGCTGCTCGAATTGCGAGATCGACGCGCCGTCGAGCGTCCAGTGCCCGGAATTGTGCACCCGCGGCGCAATCTCGTTGACCAGGACTGTCGGACCGCCGTCGCCCGCCACCACGAACATCTCGACTGCGAGCACGCCGACATAATCCAGCGCATGCGCGATCGTCTCGGCGATGCCGCGCGCCTGCGCCGCCAGCGCTTCCGGGATATCGGCCGGCGCCCGCGAGATTTTCAGGATGTGGTCGCGATGTTCATTCTCGGTGACGTCGAAGCTCTCGACATGGCCGTCGGCCGAGCGTGCGGCGATCACCGAGATTTCGCGCTCGAACGGAATGAACGCCTCGAGAACCGCGGACCGGGTGGCAAGGTCTTCCCAGACCCCGCCGACATCGTCGCCCTCGCGGATGATCGCCTGACCCTTGCCGTCATAGCCGAAGCGGCGGGTCTTGATCACGGCCGGAAGCCCGATGCGCGCGATCGCGGCGCGCAGGGTCTCCACCGAAGATACATCGGCGTAGTCGGCAACGCCGATGCCGAGCTTCCTGATGAAGTCTTTTTCGACCAGCCGGTCCTGCGTCGTTTCCAGGATTTTTTGCGTGGGCAGCACCGGACGCCGGGCCGCCAGCACCATCGCGGTTGCCGCCGGGACATTCTCGAATTCGTAGGTGATGACGTCGACGTCGTTGGCGAACAGCTCCAGCGCCTCGACATCGGCATACTCCGCGCAGGTTGCGTTCAGCACCACGTCGAAGGCCGGCGAATCCGGGTCCGGCGAAAATACCTGGCAGCGCAGCCCGAGCCGCGCCGCGGCCATCGCCAGCATCCGGCCCAACTGGCCGCCGCCGAGAATTCCGATGGTGTCGCCGGGCTTCAGCTTCACCTGATGTGACGCCGTCACGCCGAACCCTCCGGTTGCTCGGCTATCGCCTCGGTCTGCGCCTTGCGCCAGGCGGCAAGTCCGGCCGACAGCGCGGGGTCGTTGAGCGCAAGAACGCTGGCGGCCAGCAGGGCGGCGTTGATGGCGCCGGGCTTGCCGATCGCCAGGGTCCCGACCGGAACGCCGGCGGGCATCTGGACGATGGAATAGAGCGAATCGACGCCCGACAACGCCTTGGATTCGATGGGAACGCCGAATACCGGAAGTTCCGTCAGCGATGCGACCATGCCCGGCAGGTGGGCAGCGCCGCCGGCGCCGGCGACGATGATCTTGAAACCGGCCGCCTTGGCGCCCCGGGCAAAGGCGAACAGCCGGTCCGGGGTGCGGTGCGCCGAGACGATGCGCTTTTCGCAGGGGATTCCGAGCGCGGCCAGCGTGTCGGCGGCATGGCGCATGGTTTCCCAGTCCGACTGGCTTCCCATGATAATGGCGACGGGGGCGGTCATAAGGTCAATTCTTTTCGGGAATCCAAAAACATAGGCCGGATTATAGGGGCGGCCCGAGGTCTGGCCAAGGTCTGGCCACGCCATGGCAGGGGGTCTGGAATGGACTATCCTGTCTTGGTGAATTCCGGCAAGCCTTGTTCAGGGATGCCCCATGAAAAAGAAAACCGAAACGACCGCTCCAGCCCCGGCGAAACGCCGCAAAACCAGTGCCGTGGCGAAGGCCGCGGCCAAGCGCGCCAAGCCGGCCAAGGCGCCTGCGTCGCCCCGGCTTGCCGCCGCGCCGCCCGATGACGCCAAGCGGTTGGTTCGCCGGCTCCGGGCCCAGCTGGCCAAGGCGCAGGCACGAATCGAGGAACTGGAGGCTTCCGCGGATATCGACTTCCTGCTGGATATTCCCAACCGGCGCGGCTTCGAGCGCGAGCTCCATCGCGCGATTGCCTACATCAAGCGCTACCATGCCAGCGGTGCGCTGATCGTGATCGATGTCGATCGCCTGAAGCCGATCAACGATGCCTTCGGACATGCCGCGGGCGATCAGGTGCTCAAGGCGATCGTGGCGGCGCTGCTGCACCAGATTCGCACGTCCGACGTGATCGGCCGGCTGGGCGGCGACGAGTTCGCGCTGCTGCTGTGGAACCTGACCGAAACCGATGCGAAGGCCAAGGCGGCGGCGCTGGAGCAAGCCGTCGATCGGCTGACATTCACCTTTCGCAGCCGCACCGTGACGGCGGGCGCTTCCGCGGGAGTAGCAATCCTCGGCCCGCACGCCGAGGCCGGCCGCGCGCTGGAAGAAGCCGATAGCGCGATGTATGTGCGCAAGGCGCAACGGCGGCATGAGCGGTGAACGCCGTTCCGGCAGGGTTGCCGCTGGACCGGTGACGACGGATTCTAGAAGCTGGGTGGTCTATCCCACCTGCCGAGCAGCATCATGACCGTCAAACCCGTCCCCTTCACGCTTCGTATCCCCGACGCCGACATCACCGATCTCCGCGACCGTCTTGCCCGCACCCGCTTTCCCGATTCTGCGCCCGGTGCTGCATGGGCTTACGGCACCGATGTCGGCCATCTTCGCCAACTCGCCGAATACTGGCGTGACACATTCGACTGGAGGGCCGAGGAAGCCGCGCTGAATGCGTTCCCGCAATTCCGCGTCCGGCTCGACGGCATCGATCTCCATTACCTGCATGTGGCTGGCGTCGGCCCCGACCCGATGCCGTTGGTCTTGCTGCATGGCTGGCCGGGCTCGGTATTCGAGTTTCTCGATATCATCCCGCGTCTGACCGATCCGGCACGATTCGGTGGCGATGCGCGCGATGCCTTCACGGTGGTGGCGCCCTCCTTGCCGGGATACGGGCTCTCGTTTCAACCCGGCCAGAAGCGGTTTGGCGTCCCGGAAATGGCGGATTGTGTCGCCGCCCTGATGCACGACGTCCTCGGATATGGCCGCTTCGGCGCGCAAGGCGGCGACTGGGGTGCAGCGGTCGCCCGCCGGCTGGGCTATGCGTATGCCGACCGGATGATCGGCATCCACGTCAATCTGATGATGGCCGCGGGCCGTGATCCCTCGTCCTTTCCCAATCCGAACGAGGAGGAACGGCGTTATCTCGGCGAACTTGCGCAGTGGATGCGCGAAGAGGCCGGTTACCAGTCGATCCAGGGGACCCGCCCGCAGACGCTGGCGTTCGGTCTCACGGATTCGCCCGCCGGACTCGCGGCGTGGATCGTGGAGAAATTCCGCGCTTGGTCCGATTGCGGTGGCGACGTCGAGCGCGCGATCAGCCGCGATCGCATGCTCGCCGACATCGCGCTCTATTGGTTTACCGGCGCGATCGGCTCGTCGTTCTGGCCTTATTACGCCCGCCTTCACGGCTCGGCGATCTTTCCAGCCGGCGCCACGATTTCGGTGCCGACCGGCTATGCGGAATTTCCGCGTGAAATCGTCAGGCCGCCGCGCACGGCCGCGGCGCGGGTGTTCACCGATATCAGGCGCTGGAGCATCATGCCCCGAGGTGGACATTTCGCCGCTCTGGAACAGCCCGCATTGCTCGCGGATGAGGTGAGGGCCTTCTTCCGGGAACTGCGATGATGCCAGGAATCTGCCTGACCGGCCCTTAAAGTCCGCTCAGATCGTCCGGCACACTGCCGAATTTCCGCAGCAACTGCGCGTCGCCGAATTCGCCGATCATGGGATCGCCGGTGCGGCTGAACGCAACCGCACCGATCGAGCCCTCCGCCCTCGACAACACTTCGGCGCGCCGCAGCGCGCCTGACGAACTCTGGCATTCCTCCGCCGCACCCGCGACCGGCGAACCGGTGTCGTCCTGCAGGAAGGGCATTGCGACGTAATAGGTCACATCGGCCATGGTGTCGCTCCCGGTTGGGCTCTCTCGATCAGGCGGCGTCGCTGCTGGCCTGTGCAAGTTGCGCCGGCGCGCAGCCGGCCGAAACCGCCGCCTGCAATTCCTGCAGCTCGGTCTCCAGATATTCGTTGGCCATGATCAGCGCCTTGATCGTGCTGCGCAGGTTTCCATCGCACATCGTGATCGCCTGGTCGCAGGCCTGTTCGTAACGATCGGCGTCGGGCAATGCAGCGGATTCGGACATGGCAGGTTTCCCCGGGGCTGGTGAACGGCGATGAGAAATGTTCCTATTTTGTTCTTTTGGAGTCAAGAGGCGGCGAGGGCCAAATCCCGGTTTCCGTGCCGGTACGCCAGTATTCAATTTGTAACAGCGGGCGCGGAACGATTCCTCGGCCCAAGCTTGATGCCTGTGGCAGCCACGATGGCGTAACGGGAGTCCAGGCCGTGGAAGAATCAGCCGTGATCCTCGTCGTCGAGGACGAGTACCCGTTGCAGGGCGTTGTCGAGGAAACACTGGCCGGGGGCGGCTTTGCGACCGACATTCTGTCTTCCGGCGAAGAGGCACTGACCTTGTTCAGGGGCGGGCGCAAAAACTATCGAGCGCTGGTTACCGATGTCAGCCTGAAGGGCAGGCTGAGTGGCTGGGAAGTCGCGCGACAAATCAGGGAAATCGACCAGGAATGTCCGGTCATCTATATGACGGCCGCGACCGCCGATGAATGGGCTACGCGAGGGGTGGCCAACAGCATCCTTTTGCAAAAGCCGTTCGTGCCGGCGCAGTTGGTGACAGTCGTTTCGCATCTTCTTAATGCCGGGACGCCGGGAGGGTAAGGCCGGCGATACGCAGGGCCGCTAACGCTCCGTGTCGCCGAATGCTGGAACCGCCGACAGGCCATCGGCGCGGAACGAAAACAATGTCCGGCGCTTGATGCCTATTCGCAGGGAGTGGAAGTATGGGTCTTGGCGAGTTGAAGAGACCCGTGGTGCTTGTCGTCGAGGACGAGTTTCTGTTGCGAATGGAAGCGGCCGACATGGTCAAGGCCGCCGGCTTCGAGGTCGTCGAAGCCGGCAACGCCGACCAGGCGATCGAAATCCTCGAAGCCCGCCGCGACATCACACTTGTGTTTACCGACATCCAGATGCCGGGCTCGATGGATGGCTTGAAACTGGCCCGGGCGGTCAGGGGCCGCTGGCCTCCGATCAAGATCGTCGCAACTTCCGGTCACCTCCACGTCCGGGAAACGGATCTGCCTGAAGGCGGCCGATTTCTGTCAAAGCCTTACAGTGCGACTGAGATCAATGGCGTGTTGCGGGAGTTGATTTGCGACAGGTGAATTCGATCAGGCGATGATGTCGGGCGTGATCTGGTCTTCGATGAACGCAATGCGGTCGCGCAGCTGGAGCTTGCGCTTCTTCAGCCGCTGCAGTCGCAACAAATCCGGCGCGGGCGAC
>Ga0307294_10000178_pt1 | contig 15551 bp, 12 predicted proteins | sample ER_DNA_151_FD_194468 | JGI IMG/M metagenome (GOLD analysis project Ga0307294, IMG submission 194468) | Bulk soil microbial communities from the East River watershed near Crested Butte, Colorado, United States - ER_DNA_151 | ecosystem: Environmental > Terrestrial > Soil > Floodplain | place... | reverse complement strand
CGCCGCTGGACGGCGAAAGGGATCGAGGTCGCCTATCTGCTGCTGACCAGGGGCGAAGCTGGCATTGACACCATGGACCCGAAGGCAACAGCGGAGTTGCGGGTACGTGAGCAGATCAAGGGATCACACGAGGTCGGCGTCACGCATGTTGACTTCCTCGAATATCCCGACGGAGTGCTTGAGTACAGCATCGCTATGCGCCGTGATATCGCCCGGGCGATCCGGTCGTTTCGTCCCGACGCACTAGTGGTGAGTGCTTGGGACGTCGAATTCACGATCGGCTTGAACCAGGCGGATCACCGAGTCGCCGGGTTGGCGGCGGTCGACGCGATGCGCGATGCGGCGAACCGGTGGGTGTTCCCCGAGCTGCTCGAGGAGGGACTTGAGCCGCATTCGACTCGGTGGCTCATCACGAACGGATTCGAGAATGCGACGCACGGCGTGGACATCAGCGGTGAACCCCTCGAGCGCGGGATTGCCTCGCTGGAGGCACATGCGGAGTACCTGGCCGCGATCCCAGGTCATCCCGTGCCTCGGGAGATGATCTCAGGCTTCAGTGGCTTACAGGGCAAGGCGATGGGTGTCGCAAATGCGGTGCTGTTTCGAGCGTGGGATTCCCAAGCCCGTCCGGCCCTCCTGGAGGAACTACAGGCAGCTCAAGAACAAAAAGCAGCCGCGGAGGGTTAGCTTCCGTCTGATCATCATTTGCCAAAATCGACTCTGAGGCACGATCTACGACCCGGCGCGGCGAGGTCGCGCACGCGGTCAGGCGAGCAGCTGTGGTCAGTCGATGAATTCAATGGCGGACCCACGGTGCGCGTTGGCTGGTGGGAGGCAAACCTCACCTCTACCGGCGGCAGATGGGTCGTCTCCCAGCTGATCCTGCACCCGACCTGGCAAACCGGCGACATCGCCGTGATCACCGCCGCCAACCCTAGGCACAGCAGCCGGTTGGACACTCTCCTCGCGATCGCCTAGTTCATCGATCCGAGTGCGGACCCCGGTGCCTGGCCGTTGATCCTGGCGGGAGGCGGCAAGTGACGTTCTGCGGCGCGACCTGCATTGCGGCGAAGGACCCGAGCCGCGGGAGGTTCTGGTCAGGAGAAGCGAAGGGCGGACACTTGGGCGAGCGTAAAGGACACCGACCCGTCCGAGACGGGCGGCAAGTTGTCGAGGCGCTGCTGCGCCTCGTCCAGGTCAGAGGCGCTGAGCACCATCCACAGGCGGCCTCCGCGCTCATCGATCCAACCCCCGTGGAAAACTCCTGCGTCGGTCATGGGCCCGAGCCAGGCGGCCGCGGCGCGACGCGACTGGTCGCCCACCGGCTGGTGGATTGTTCCCTGGGCGAGAATCAGCATGATGGCTGTCCTTACTGTGAGTGGTCGAGTTGGGGCTTGGGCGGGCGGCCTCATCCGTCACGCTCTGGTGCGCGCGGCCCTTGATCGTTGGCGGCCCGCGAAGGCGCAGCCGGCCGGCCCGTAAACCGACTCAGACCCCGCCCGCGGAACGTCACTGAGAACATGCCACTGATCAATGCGACACAGCCAACCATCGGCAACATCGGCGCAAGAACCAGCGCGATGATCATCGTGTTTTCATGATCAGTATAGCTTCGTCATTATCGCGGTCACCGCAACTAACACGACAAGACAAGCCTCGATCAGTTGGATTCGGGCGCTCCGCCTGTCTGGTGGCGGGGGGCAATGGTGACGAATCGTTCATGACCATGCTGCCTTAATGGAATCGTAACGCCCCCAGCGTGCTAGTCCGGCAATGCGCTGATCATTAACAGCGGAACTGCCGCGGCGCTGCTGCAGTGCAGAAGCTCAACAATGAACGTGCGGCCGTAGCTGGCGAGCCTCGTCCGCAAGATCAAGTACATAGTTGAAGCCAGAAGCCCAGCGCTCCACAACCGTTGTTGTGCTAATTCCCTGCTTTGCCGCAACCCTGGTCGGCCATGCAGCGGCGTCGGATCCAAATCGTTCCGCCATGTCGGGACAAAGCCAACTCACTTCCATGGCAAGCCACGTTCCCGCGTTGAGTGCAGCCGCGGTAGCGCGGGCGAATTTGACTGAATCAACGTCACCATTCCAGCCGTAGTCCTCTAGACCACTGATATAGGCAACGGTCGATGCCTGGTCGTGCTCGGCGGCCCGGCGCTGATCAATGCCCCAACTCATGATGTTCTGCCCGATATGCAAACCAAGGTCAGAGCCAATGGGGGCGAGCCCGAAGAACCCCCAGTCGATCGCCACCGTTCGCGCCGGCGACTCGTCTGGAGCCGCAGCGAAAAGATTGCCCCACTGAGGGTCGTGATGCGCAAGCGTGACAGGGAGTGAATCGAAACCCGCCAGAAGATCATCCGCATCCGAGATCAACTCGGCCATGCGACGCCGTGTGCTCCCGTCGAGGAACGGCTCGACCGCGGAGCCTTTCCCGCAGCCATCATGCCCAAGAAAGTGATCAACTGCATAAGTCCGAACTAGGGCGACCCAGCCGCGCAGCCACCGCTGCGCTAGCCACGGATACTGCCTGACATCGGGCAGCTTGGGCCGCCACTGCGCTGCTAGCGCGCCGAAGTCGTAGGCCGCTGAAGCAAGCTGTTCAATCGTCCATAAGGTATGCGGGCCCGCGCCTTCCCGAGCCTCCAACCAGATCCATGCCTGACTCTTTGATACCTCCTCGACTCCGTAACAGTGCACCGGTACCAGCGGGCCGGGCCAGTCGATGAGCAGCCCAGAATTGAAGGCCAGTGCTTCTCGCTTCCAATAGTTAATGCCCTCAGGTTCGTGGGTATATCGATCGATTAACGGGTCACCGGTCAAATCGACGTCCGCCACAACTTTGAGAACCATAATCCACGGCACTTCCCCGCCGCCGCTTGTTCGAGCGATGCCGGCGAGCCGGAATAGACCGACGGTGGCAGGGTTTCCGGTCCAGTCCAGCGCGTCGAATTCCCAGGTGAGCGGCCAAGCGTGATCATCCCGCAAAGCTTTCTTAACGACTGGCGCCAACTCCACTGCCGTCAACTGGTGCAGACGGCCAGCAAGCTCCATGGCCAAACCATAGTGTGCTGATGGGAGTCGTGGTGTTACCGGAGAATTCACGCTCGTGGATCGAGCGTCGATACCCCCGGGCGGTCTCTACCGACTACCGGCCGACTCGCCCCGCCGCCCGAGTCAAATGTTCGATCATTAGACCGCACAAGCGCGACGGATCGGCGCTCGCGACGAGTCAGCCACGGCGTCACCCCAGGACCAGGCCACACTCCAGAACTTCCTTGATCATCCCGGCAACGCTTGGGCAAGAAACATAGCCGGTATGGAAAGCAGCTGCTTATCGGTGGATAAGCGGGAGCTCGTCGTAGACGCGTGGCGCATCATCAATGCCACCGCAAAGTTGCCGCCGAGTATCTGGGTGATCAGCTGTGAGCACCACGCAGACGCGGTTGGCGTCGGTGTTTGCGTAGGCAATTACCGACGGCGCCCGAGCGATGAGGTGCGACTGACGCGCCCTACGATTCGTGCTCGTACTTGAACGACAGCTGGATCTTCGTGCGGTAGATGAGCTCTCCGCCGTCGCCGATGTGAATGTCCTGCTTGATGACCTCGCCGACCCGAAGGTCCCGGACCGACTGGCCCGCCGTTTTGATCGCGTCAGCGGCAGCCTCCTCCCAGGAGGTCGTGCTCGTGCCGACGACGTCGATCACCCGATAGACGCTCACATTTGCCTCCTCACTGGATGTGCCGGATCGACTCGATTCGGCACGGTGATGATCTCGCACTCACGGGCCGAGGGCAACCAGCGAGAGGGGACCGCGACCCAAAGAGTCGTCATGGAATCTATCAGCGATGTCTTGGCCACTCGTGTTTAGCCACGGGAAGCGGGCCGGCTGGTCTCGACGGAGCGGGACAGAATGGATCATGACAGAGATCACCGTGCGGGTGCTGGACGAGTCCGAGTGGTCCGTATACCGCGACGTCCGGTTGAGCGCCTTGGCAGAGTCCCCCGGTTCGTTTACCGCGACCTTGGCCGAGGAAGCCGATCGTGACGAACAGTTCTGGCGTGACCGGATGACCCAGTCGCAGCGGCTGCTCGCCGAACGAGGTCTGCTACCACAGGGAATCGTCAGCCTTGGACCTTACGAGCAGGAGCCCTCAGCGGCGGAGGTCTTCGGCTTGTACGTGGTCCCAGAGGCACGGGGTACCGGCGTTTCCTGGCGCCTCGTCGAGGCCGCGGCGGCTCTGGCGACCCAGCAGGCGTACCTGCAGCTCTACTACTGGGTAGGGACCGACAACGGGCGAGCGGTCGGCTTCGCCAAGAACTTCGGGTTCCACACCACCGACTACCGCCGGCCCTCACGCTTCTCAGACCCCGAACCGAGCGAGGAGATTGCCATGGTGCTGTCGCTGGAGCTCGACGCCGCCTTGGCGCCGAACCCGACCAGCGAGAAGCCAGCCACCCGCGAAGGTCCCCTCAGCTAGGACCCGGCCGAACAGCAGTCAGCATGTATCAAAGTGAGCATCGGGCAGTTCATCGTGCGGTGCGCGGCCGTCGAGGCCTCGTCGAGACGCCACCCGCGCGTTAGTTTGCGGGGATGGAGATCCGAGCGGGCAAGGTGGTGGTCCACTACGTGGAGCACGGGACCGGTCGACCGGTGCTGATACTCCACGGCGCCGGCGTCGATCACCGCGAGGCTGAGGCATGCTTCGAGCTGGCTTTCGATGACGTTGCGGGGCTGCGGCGGATCTACCCTGACCTCCCTGGAATGGGCCGGACAATCGCTCCCGAAACGATGCGCAGCGCCGACGACGTCCTCGACACGCTGCTCAACTTCGCCGCGGAGGTCATTGGCGGGACCCCGCACCTCCTCATCGGTCACTCGGCGGGCGCGTACTACGCGCAGGCGATGGCCGCGAGGCGCCCGGCGCAGGTCGCTGGTCTGGCGCTCGTCTGTCCGTTGTTGTCAGGACTGCGCGACGTCCCAGAGCACCGCGTCGTCGCCGGATCGGGTGAGATCGGTGACGAGGTCTTCCGGAGCTACTTCGTGATCCAGACCCCGGAAATGCTCGAACGGTACGAACGTTACGTCGCCCCAGCCGCAGCGCTCGTCGACGAGGCGGCGCTCGAGCGAATCGGCGAACGGTGGGCGCTTACGCCCGATCACGCGCCGGCTTATGCCGGTCCGACCGTGGTCGTGGCGGGGCGGCTGGACTCGACGGTCGGATATGCCGCCGCTATCGACCTCCTTGACCACTACCCGCACGCCTCGCTCGCTGTGGTCGACGACGCGGGCCACGCCCTACCCCACGAGCAACCGGAACTCCTGCGCGCCCTCCTCGCTGAGTGGCTCGCGCGCGTCGAGCGCTCGAGCTGACCCGAGACAGGCTCGGCCCAGATCAGCATGCTCCCCAACGGCTGCGGCCTCTCAGACGTCAGGCCTGGTCGATTACGTGGCTCCCGTTGGTCCATCACGGCTATCGGACAACCGCTGGGCCACCGGATCGGACTCGACAAGCTCCGCAACGGCCCGATCCAGGTCGATGGTGCGCGCCTTGGCGAGCGCCTGCTCGTACCGGTCGCCGAGAGCGGCCCGCAGCTCCCCGTCCAGTTGGCGGTGCTCCTCCGCGTCGGTGGGCCACACCCGGTCACTGACCAGCCGGGTGCCGCGCTCGGCTAGTGCGTAGAGCTGGCCGGCACGTTCGACCCTGCCGTCCCGGAGCTCTACCGTCGCCCAGAGCTCCAGTGCATAGCCCATCTGGGATGGGTTTCGGAGGCGACGAGCGACGAGCAGCGCCTCGACCGCAGAACTGCGGGCAGCCACCACGTCGCCCAGCCCGAGGGCGGCCCTAGCGAGCTGGGTCGATGCGTACACCCGTACGTACGAGTCGCCCATCCGGGTGGAAATGTCGTGCGCCTGCTGAGCGAGCCGCCGAGCCTCGTCCATCCGGCCATGGATCCGGGCGAGGACTGCACCCGCTACGAGGCCGAAGCTGACCGCGAGCGGCTCGCCCTCAGCCTCTAGCCGGCGGGACGCTTCCGTCACCGGATCGCGCCACTGCCCGTCGTCGGACCCAGTGCCCCGGGCAATCGCCTGCAGTAGCTGAGCTAGAGCCATGATGCGCCGGTCTTCGCCCTCCGCGGCGACCGGGAGAGCATCGTCCAGGCCGGTCTCGATCGGTTCGAAATCGCCCAGCAGGAAGGCTTCGATGGCGGCGATAGTCCAAGCCACAGTCCGTTCGTTCCGCGGCGCGCTCGGCAGCCCAGCGACCTGCTCCATCCAGTCGCGCCCCTCACGACCTGTCCCACCGATGTACCAATAGCTGGCGAGCGCTCGGCCCATCCGCAATGCGCTGGTTGCGTCCTCGCGCCGCAAGGCACGGCGCAGCACCGCCCGGAAATTATCGTTTTCGCGACCCAGCCGGTCCAGCCACTCGACCTGGCTAGCTGTACCGAGCCCAACATTGCCGCGTTCGGCCAGCTCCAGGTAGTAGGTCTGATGCCTGGCGCGGTAGTCGTCCGCCGTACCGCTCGCCTTCAACTGTTCGCCAGCGAACTCACGGATCAACTCAAGCATCCCGAACCGCGGCTCGGCCGCCTCGCCCAAAGCCTGCACCAGGCTCTGGTCCACCAATTCGGCGATCAGTTCCAGAATGTCGAGGCGGCCTTCGGAGTTGGTCACCTGCTCGATCGCCCCGAGGTCGGCGCTGCCGGAGAAGACCGCCAACCGGGCGAAGAGCACCTTGCAGTCGGCCGACAGCAAAGAATGGCTCCAGGCGATGGTGTCACGAAGCGTCCGCTGCCGGGCCGGGAGATCCACCGCGCCCTCCCGCAGGAACTCCAGCGGCTGCTGTCCTACCTGTTGCAACAAGGCTTGCGGCGACAGCATCCGCAGCCATGCCGCAGCCAGCTCAATCGCCAGCGGCAGGCCGTCCAAACGTCGGGAGAGCTGAGCGAATGTGGCAAGGTCCTTAGCGCTCGGCTGGTAACTGGGACGGATGCTCCTAGCGCGATCCAAGAACAACTCCACCGCCGCCGTGACTGCCGTGTCGGCCGGAACGGCCAGCGGCTCGAGGCTGTAGACGCGCTCGGCCCGGATGCCGAGGATGCGGCGGCTAGTCACAAGCACCTGTACCGACTCTGTAGAGCCCAACAGGTTGGATAGGTCACCGGCGGCCGCAGCGAGCTGTTCCATGTTGTCTAACACGATCAGCATCCGGGCCTCTGCCAGCTGGTCGCGGAGCAGCGCGTCGGCGCTCGTACCGGGCTCCTCGATGCCGAGCGTTTTCGCGATGGTCGGCAGTACGAGTGAGGGCTCACGGAGTGAAGCCAGCTCGACGTACACAACCCCGTCTGGGTACCGCTGCTTCGCACCCTCGGCCACCGCCACCGCCAGCCGTGACTTGCCGATCCCGCCCGGACCGACGATCGTCACCATCCGCACGTCCGGGTCCACGAGCAGATCCAGCACCTGCGCGACGTCCGTGTCCCGACCGATGAGCCGTGTCGTCGGTCGTGGCAGTGGAGCGGTAGGCCTCGATCGCGGCTCGACCGCCACTTCCACCGAGGCCGCGAAGCGCTCGGTCAGCAATACCGCGAGGTCGTCGGCGACTAACGTACGCAGCTCGTCAGCACTGCCGAACGGTCGGTAAGAGACGTCGGCGCCTTGGATGCGCGCGATCAGCTCGGTCAGCCGGGGCTGACGATTAGGGGCGGGAGCCTTGATATAGATGAGCTTCGGCCGATCCCCGGACAGGCGGTATTCGTCCTCTAAGCCGGACACTTCCTCGGCCGGCGCTACCCACCCGTAGCTTTCCCAGTACAGGCCGACAAAGACATCGCTCTGCTCCAGGTAGGCGCGGTAGAGGGCACGCGGCGGATATGGCCGCGCCCCTAGCTCAAACATGACCGGCGTTAGGTGAAGGCTTTCGATCGCCTCCCGAACTGCGTGCCGCTCCGGCGCCAGCTCCTGCATAGTCGAGCTAACAAAGACACGGACACGCTGATCCGGTGTCTGGATCGCCACTCGATCAGCGTATCGGTGGCCCGACCGATGTCATGCCGGCCGCCGCGGGTCCGAGGTCACTCGCCGAGGGGTGGGGCTACGGGCGATCGACACGTCACGTGATCGGTCTGGATTTGGTTCGCAACTTGTCCGCGCCGGATGCCTTGTGAGCAACAGAGACCATGCGACCGGACCCCGCAGTCAGCGCTGCGCCTTCGTGGTCGAGCTGGTCCACGCTGTCAAAGCCGGCGGCGAGAAGCCAGTCTTTCAGCTCAACCCCTATGAACATACGCACCGAAAAGGTGAACCGTCGGACCTGTCCATCGCGGACACAAGTCCTCTTGGTCACAGCACGACCCGTCGCCGGCTCAAACGTGGACCGGTCGATCATGAAGTCTCCGTCCCTCTCGACCACGACAGCCGGTAGCCAGCGGGGGAGGAGCTCAGCAAGGTTGTTGTTCTCGACCAGGAGCAGGCCGTCTGGACGAAGCACCCGGTGCGCCTCAGACAGGACTTTCTGGTTGTCGGTGTCATCGAAGTAGCCGAAGGATGTAAACCAGCTGATGACGCGTTCAAAGCGGTGCTCCGGCCAGGGGAGGGACCGCATATCACCGGAGACGTAGTCCACCTCGATGCCTCGCTTTGCGGCGTCCCGCCGTGCGTGCTCGAGGAAGAGAGGCGTGGCATCGAGACCCGTAACCCGCGCGCCGCGCTGCGCCAGGCGATTGGCGATTCGCCCGTGACCGCAGGCTAGGTCAAGGACGTCCATTCCAGGCTGTAAGTCGAGCAGGCGCCAGACCGTCTCGGCCTGGGCATCGCTGGCCCCCTCTAAGTCAGGGCCATAGAAATAGAGGTAGTCCTCGTTGAAGACCTCCGAGAACTCGAAGACAGGCCCGGTCACGACCGCAGCGTAGTGCGTCGTTGATCACGCTGCAGTGCTGTCAATGGTCTGGAGTGGCCCGGTGTTCGATTCACACCAGCCGGCAAACGATTGCGCGTTACAGCGCCGAGTCGTCCGCGCCGGGGCGCGATCCTTCGCTGGCTGCGATAAGAGTTTCGACAGCATCAACCAGCGAGGCGGGCTCGGCTCGACCGTCGAGCTCGACGCCGGCACCTTGACGCAGAAGCGGCTCAACCGTTTCGACGTAGTGCGCGATCTCCCTCTGTTCTTCCGGACGACTGCCGTACGGGTTTGAGGTCCGCGTCATCAACCTCGCGGTGAGCGTTTCGATTGGTGCCGACAGGAGCACGATGTGGTCGAAGCGATCGTAGAACTTCGCCTGATTCTCGACCGTCCCCGAGACGACGATGCTAGTCACACAGTCGAGCAAGTCGCTCATCCGGGCTTCGTCCCAGCGACCGTCTGCGAGGACCCAACCGTCGTAATCGGTGTCGAGAACGGTATAGCCCCTGCGCGCCAGTCCTTCCAGCAGAGTCGACTTGCCGACTCCCGACATCCCGGTGACAAGCACGCGCGACATCCGGTGATCGTACCGGGGCCCACTGGAGACCGCCGCTGTCCGCAAGACGTCCTCTTGCGGCGACGCGTTCTCGTATGGCTGACGGCGTACGGCAACACCCTTCCTCGTCTGGACGCCCTGTTATGAGCTGCTCGGGTGCGAACGCAGCGCGAAGATGAGCCAGTCGAAGATCGGGGACAGGGAGGCTGGGTCGGGAGGCCGTTGATGAGGTGGGGCAAGTTGAGACAGCGCTCCGTTCGGGGATCCGCAGCAATTCGTCGACCGGTGGCGGACATGTTCTGGGGCGACCGGCATGGCCAGCTCGACGACCCGTTTAGGCATCGCTGAATCCTCGCTCAGCACCTGCGGGACGTGCCACGCGATGAGGTCGTCCCGCCGCACGGGCTCTCACCTGATGCGGTCTCGCTCAGCCGTCCGCTGGCGGGATGTTGTGGTTGAGGCGGAAGAGGTTGTCCGGGTCGTAGCGCCGTTTCAGCTCGCGGAGCCGGTCCCAAGTCGGGCCAGGGTAGGCAGCGCGGACCGTCCCCTCGTCCTCCTCGCCGAGGAACCCGACGTAGCCGCCCGCTTCGTCCTTGCCGAGCGAATCGGCCATGCCGGCGACCCATGCATCATGGGTGTCCTTCTCGCCCGGATCCATAAACATCGCCGCGATGTTGACAAACAGCCCGCGGTCGCGGTGGGCGAAGGCGGTGGCGTCGTTGGGGATTCGCGACAGCGCCCCACCGAGCACCCGCAGCTGAACGGCCGTCATCATCGCCGTCGACCGGTGGAGCTGCTCGAGGATCGTCGCCGCGTCGGGCGGCGCGAGGGCATCGACGAAAAAATTCGTCCCGGCCGCATACCGGACCTCCGGTCCCTCGCCTTCGTAGATCTCCGGGTAGCGGATCGGCCGCACCATGTCGGCGTACGGCTTGCCGAGCGCCCGGAACGGCGCCAGCACCTCCTCGGCCTGATCGGCCGGGCCGACGTCGGCCAGCATCCCCATCAGCACCGGTTTGCCATGCGCCTCCTCAGGAATGAATGGCATCGGCGGCGCCAGCATCACGTTGGCGATCGTCGAGAGCTCCTCCGGGGCCGCCTCGGCCGCCTCAATGAAGCCGGTGATCACCTCCGGGGTGGCCGGCAGCATCACCATCCCGCCGACGATCTGGGAGATCTCGTGCAACCGCAGCTGGAGGCGGGTGGCGACGCCGAAGTTGCCCTCGCCTCCGCGGATCGCCCAGAAGAGGTCGGGCTCGCTCTCCTCGCTCGTCTGCACGATCTCACCGTCGGCAGTGACCACCTCGGCCGCGAGCAGGTCATCAATCGTCAGCCCGTACTTACGGACCAGGAAACCAATTCCGCCCGCGAGTGTGATCCCGCCGATCCCCACTGAGCCGGTGTCGCCCAGGCCCGTGGCACGCCCCTGCTCGCCGACGGCTGTGGTGTACTCGCCCGCCGTCATCCCGGTCTCGACCCAAGCGGTCTTCGCGTCGGGGGTGATGTCGAGGGCGCGCATGCCAGACAGGTCGATCACGATCCCGCCTTCGCTGGTCCCGTAGCCCGCGCGGCTGTGCCCGCCGCTGCGAACGGCCAGCTCGACACCGCTATCGCGGGCGAGCGTGACGACGCGAGCAACATCATCCGCGCCGGCGACCCTCGCCACGGCGGCCGGCCGGCGATCGATGCCTTTGAAGATGACCTGGCGCGCCTGGTCGTACGCGGCATCGTCTGGGCCGATCACCTCGCCATTTAGGTCGGAGCGGAGATCGGCGATCGAGATGTCCTGGGATTGCTGCGGCGTTGGCGACACGGCGACTCCTTTCGTCGTCTAGGGATGCAACTCTAGGAATGACAATTTTCGGCCCGCAAAATCATCGGTTGGTTGGGGCACGATGACCAGCCGATCGCTAGGACAGGATCTCGACGTACCCGTCCGTTCCATTCACGCGGATCTGCTGGCCATCCCGAATCAGCCGGGTGGCATGCTCCACGCCCACGACGGCCGGCAAGCCGTACTCCCGGGCGATCACTGCGCCATGGGTCATCAAACCTCCCACCTCGGTCACCAGTCCCGTGATCGTGACGAACAAGGGCGACCAGCTGGGATCCGTGTAGGCCGTGACCAGGATGTCGCCCGTTTCGAGATCGGCCTCCGCCATGTCCAGGATGACGCGGGCCCGCCCTTCGACGGTCCCGGCGGAGACCGGTAGGCCGACCAGCGAGCCGGCCGGCAAATCGTCGCGTCGGTACGCCCCGGCGATGACCTCACCATCCGAGGTGAGCACCCGGGGCGGCGTGAGCGCTTGATACGACCTGAACGCGTCCTTGCGCCGGCCGATGAGCTGATCGTCCAGGCGGTTCGTGCGGACGACGTCGTGGAACTCCTGGAACGTGAGGTAGAAGATATCTTCCTTCTCGCGAAGTACGTGGGCCTGCACGAGGCGCTCGGCTTCTTCCAACAAGGCCTGCTTGTACACGAAGTAGCGGCTGACCATGCCGTACTTCGGATACTCCCGGTACCCGATAAAGGTCCGGACCCGGTCGATCATCCGCTTGGTTTCTTCGGCCTTGCGGACCCCGTCCGGCAGGGCACGCAAGCGCTCCAGCAGCTCCTGCTCCCTCTTCCAGGCTTCCTGGCGCCCTTGCTCGAAGCGCCGCTCGCCGGCTCCCGGCTCGAAGTTCTTGATGTTGCCGAGGATCAGGGGCACGAGCGTGGAGGGGCGTTCACTCCAACGCGGCCGCGTGATATCGATCTCGCCGACGCAGCGCATGCCGTACTTGTCGAGCCACGCCTCGATGGCGTCTCGCGCTTCCCGCCCGCCCGCGAGCTTGGGCAGTTCGTCCAGGAAACCCTCGTCCTCGACGTGCTGCAGAAACGCCACCACCTCCGGATGCGGGCGGATCACGTCAGCGACGTTCAGCAGCGCCAGCCCCATCTCCGACGTGACGTTGTGGGGTACGGACTGCGTGAGCGTGTCCGCCGCGTTCTTCTCGCCCAGCCACGCCTCCAGCTGGTCGTTGAGCCACCAAGCGGCCTCCATCGCCGACATGAACACCTGATGGCTCTGCGGATCGAACAAGATCCGCCTCAGCTCCTGGATGTCCGCCCGAATGAAGTCGAGCAGCGCCTCTCCGGACTTCGTCCCTATGTCGCGTTGCGAGGCGGCGATGGATGCCTCGCTGCGCCCGATCAGCTCGGTAACGATGGCCGGATCGGTCTCGATCGGAGCTGGCGTGCCGCCAAACAGCGGCCCGGGGGGACCTTCGCCAGGGAGCGGCCGGATGAAGCCGTCGCGCTCGAGGATGGTCTGCAGCGCGTCCCCGGTCAGCGGATCGGATCTCCCCAGGGCCTCCAGGATTCCGGCGCGGCTCGCCGGCGAGGCCAACCTTTGGGTGACGTCGACGAACAAGCGGCCGCCGGCCTCGGCCATGGGCGCGGGGGTCGTCATCTGCCAGAAAGAGAGCCCCAGGGGCTTCATCGGGTCGGTCATCATTTGCTGATGACCGACGGAGACGTAGACGTGGTTCTCCCGGTCGCTGACCGCCGGGACGGGGAACAGTGTGGTGATCGGCCGGCTCTGGACGATCTGGAAGCCGTCGTCGACCAGGCACCATTCGATGTCTTGGGGGCGGCCTAAGTGCGCTTCGATCCGCCGGCCGAGCTCCGCGAGCCGTACGACCTGCGCATCAGTCAGCGCCGGCTGGTCCTGCCGCTCCGGGTCGATCGCCTGTTCCTGCGTCCCGCCAGCCGGCAGGGCGTGGATGGCCAGCCGCTTGGTGGCGACCGCCTTGGCGACGACCTCGCCGTCGCGCACCTTGTACGCGTCCGCGTTCACCAGGCCGGAGACCAGCGCCTCGCCGAGGCCGAAGCTGGCCTCCACGGCGGCAACCTTCCGGTTGCCCGTAATGGGATCGGCTGTGAACAAGATGCCGGCCGCATCCGGGAAGACCATCTGCTGCACGACCACGGCCATCTGGACCTTCTGGTGGTCGAAGCCGTTCCGCAGGCGGTAGGTCACGGCCCGCTCTGTGAAGAGCGATGCCCAGCACCGGCTGACGTGCTGGAGGATCGCCGCCGGCCCCACGACGTTCAGGTAGGTGTCCTGCTGCCCCGCGAAGGAGGCCGTCGGCAAGTCCTCTGCCGTTGCGCTCGATCGGACAGCGTAGGCGGCGTGCTCGCCAACTCGGGCGAGCGCGCTGGTGATCGCCGCCGCCAGATCCTCAGGGATGGCGATCCCTTCGAGGGTCCGGCGGATCTCCGCGCTCAGCGTGCGGACCGCCTCGCGGTTGTCGGGGTCCAGGCGCGCCAGTCGATCGAGCCGATCGTCGATCGACGGCGCGTCCGCCATCACCCGCCGGAAGGCCTCCGTCGTTACGCAAAAGCCAGCTGGCACCTGGATGCCTGCAATCCGCGAAAGCTCCCCGAGCTGGGCGCCCTTGCCCCCAACGACCGCGACCTGCGTCCGGTCGATCTCCTGTAAGCCCAGCACGTAGCGGTCGGGCGGGAAGGACATCGCCACACTCCTGTCAGTATCAACACTCGCCACCCCTATAGGCGCCGGTTCTGGCCGTATACGGCTCGGTAGGGGTGAGGATCCTCAGCACCTCGGTGGTCCTTGCTGGCAAGCACGCTCCTTGCCAGACTCTCGTTACGGCGCGGGGATTTCAACGATCAGTTCGGAACTCCGTCCCACCTCAGGTGTGCAAGCCGCTGGTCATTTGAGAATCCGCGCACGACCATCCAGCTCGTTCACACCGGATCGGCAGCGCTGCGCCTCCTCTGCCTTGAATCCTCCGGCCTGGTCACGTCCTGCTGCGGCTCACCGGACCACCCGAAACCCCAGGTGCGTCGCGGCAGGGGTAACCAGCACATGGGTGCGTTCGAGGGTGATCGCCGAGTCGAGCCTGTCAAACAGCGGCGTGCCGCCACCAAGCAGGACCGGGATCACGTGCACGCGGATCTCATCGATCAGGCTGGGAGAGGAGACGATGTGGATGTGGATAATCCAGCTCCAGCATCACTCGGTGGGTAGAAGGCGGCGATGGGGGAGGAATGAGTGAGATCCGGATTGGGACCTCGGGATGGAGCTACGACCACTGGAACACCGTCTTGTACGAGCCCTCGCTGGCACCCACAGACCGGCTCCGCCGCTACACACAAGAGTTCGACACGGTCGAGCTGAACGCGAGCTTCTATCGATGGCCGCGGCAAACGACTTTCCGAGGATGGAGCCATCGGCTACCCCAAGGATTTCGGATGAGCGTAAAGGCGCCCCGCGGCCTCAGCCACGGCCGGCGGCTGTATCGGCCCGAGACATGGACCTCTCGGCTGGTGGACTGTTGGCACGAGCTAGGGGAGCGACGCGGACTGTTGCTGGTCCAGCTGCCGCCAGATCAGGAACGTGATGACGACCGGCTCGACTACTTCCTGCGCGGCCTACCGGAATGGATGCGTGTCGCCGTCGAGCTCCGTCACCACAGCTGGGCCGTTGATCCCGTCTTCGACCTGTTGAGCCGCCACCACGCAACCTACGTGGTGATGAGTGGCGCCGGCTTGCCCTGTGTCCTGCGAGCCACCTCGACAACGGTTTACGTGCGGCTCCACGGCCCTGACCATGATCATCTCTACGCCGGCTCGTACGGCGATGCCGATCTGTACTGGTGGGCCGACCGCATCCTCGAGTGGCACCGACAACACCTTGGCGTCTTCGTTTACTTCAACAACGACGGATGCGGGCACGCGGTGACCAACGCACGTCGGCTGCGCACCCTGACCGACTCGTAGACCGGACACGTCAGGACGCGTGTTCGCGGCGTTTGCAACTCACCTGTCGCCGTCACCGCATACGAGCGGATATTCGACCTTCAAATCGGCTGGAGCCCGCATGTGCCAGGCATCGGTGACCAGTTCGCGGAGCCGCGTAATGTCGATGGCCTCCAGCCGGACCATTACCAGGGGCGACCAGTCGTAGGCGGAGGTAGTAAAGAACACCTCCGGCTCGCTCAGCAACAACGCCTGCTTCTCCGCTTCGTCGCCCACATACAGGACGGCGATGTCGGTGCGGATGACCCGCCGCTGACCC
>Ga0307294_10000177_pt1 | contig 15573 bp, 15 predicted proteins | sample ER_DNA_151_FD_194468 | JGI IMG/M metagenome (GOLD analysis project Ga0307294, IMG submission 194468) | Bulk soil microbial communities from the East River watershed near Crested Butte, Colorado, United States - ER_DNA_151 | ecosystem: Environmental > Terrestrial > Soil > Floodplain | place... | reverse complement strand
ATCCGTGCACAACAAAGACAAAAAAGGGGCGGAGCGTTTTCCTGATGGATGATCAACCCACGCCGGATGGTATCAAAGGCGCCGCTGCACTCAACAAGGGCATCAAGCTCCTCACCGCGATCGCCGACGCCGAACAGCCGCCGTCGGCGCGCGACCTCAGCGACCAGACGATGCTGCCGCGGCCGACGGTCTATCGCTTGCTGGCGGCGCTGACGGAGGCGGGACTGGTGCGGCAATCCCAGGGTGGCCACACCTATCAACTCGGCGCCACGCTGGTCACGATCGCGCACCGCGCGCTCGACCAGATGGATATCCGCGACATCGCCCACGAACATCTGCTGAAGCTGCGCGATGAAACCGGTGAGACCGTGCATCTGGCCGTGTTCAGCAATGACGCCATGCTCTATGTGGACAATATCGAGAGCCGCGAGCGGGTGCGCATGAAATGTTCGCTGGGCGTCTCGGTGCCGCTGCACACCACCGCGGTCGGCAAGGCCTATCTCGCCTTCTCGCCGGAAGATCAGCGCGAGAGCGCGCTCGAGCGGCTGCAGCTCGATGACGTGACCGGACACTCCATTACCTCGCGCGACACCTTGCGCGCACAGATCGCCGATGCGGCGCGGCGCGGCTGGAGCACCGACGAAGAAGAAAACGAGCGCGACATCTTCTGCTTCGGCGCTCCCATTCTGGATCGCCGCGGCAATGCCGTGGCCGCCGCCAGCATCAGCATTCCGCGTTTTCGGCTGCGCCCGATGGCTGAAACCGTGTATGTAGCGCCACTGCTCGAGGCTACCACCAGCGTCTCACGCATCCTGGGCTATCGGCCCAGTTCATCCACCGCGAGCAAGACAAAATCCGCCGCAGGTTAAATTGCTTCTAGCTCTTGCATCCTCGGGAGATGCACGCCTATAGCGATATCAAATGGCGATGGCCAGAACATCGCTCACCTGGAGAAACACCCCGATGACCCTGCCCTTTTCCAATGCGCGCACCGGCGGCAAGATCCTGGTCGACCAGCTGCTGGTCCACGGCGCCGACATGGCCTTCTGCGTGCCGGGCGAGAGCTACCTGGAAGTGCTGGACGCGCTGTTCGACGTGCGCGACCGCTTCAAGCTCGTCAACGCCCGCCACGAGGCCGGCGCCGCCAACATGGCCGAAGCCTATGGCAAGCTGACCGGCAAGCCCGGCATCTGCATGGTGACGCGCGGCCCCGGCGCGTGCCATGCGGCGGTCGGCGTCCACACCGCATTTCAGGATTCGACGCCGATGATCATGCTGATCGGCCAGGTCGGCCGCGACATGATGGACCGCGAGGCGTTTCAGGAAATCGATTACCGCCAGATGTTCGGCCCGGTCGCCAAATGGGCGGCGCAGATCGACGTCACCGCGCGGATTCCCGAATACATGGCGCGCGCCTTCCACATCGCGACGTCGGGCCGTCCAGGCCCTGTCGTGCTGGCATTGCCGGAGGATATGCTGACCGAGGTGACGCAGTCCGGCGACGCGGTCCGCTATCATGCGACGCAACCGGCGCCGGCTGCGCAGGTGTTCCCTGGGATTCGCGAACTGCTTGAGGGCGCGAAGAAGCCGATGATCCTGGCCGGCGGTCCCGGCTGGAGCGATCGCGCCTGCGCGCAATTGAAAGTTTTTGCCGAGGCCAACGGTATTCCCGTTGCGACCTCATTCCGCCGCCAGGATGTCATGGACAACCGCTCGTCATGCTTCGCCGGCGATCTCGGCACCTCGGGTCCGCCCGCGCTCGTGCAGCGGTTCAAGGAAGCCGATTTGCTGCTGGTGATCGGTGCCCGCCTCGGCGAAATGACCACCCAGGGCTACAGCATTCTGTCGTCGCCGAGGGCACGGCCGAAACTGATTCATGTTCACGCCGATGCCAACGAACTCGGCAAGGTGTTTACACCCGACATCGCGGTGCAGTCGTCCTCCGACAATTTCATCACCGGCCTCGCCGATGCCAGTTGGTTCGCCGCGGACCGCTGGAGCGGCTGGCGCAATGCCGCTCGCACCGATTATCTCAACGCTGTCGCACCGCCTGAATGCACCCAGGCGCTGGATCTCGCCGCCGCGATGACCGAGCTCGGCAAGCGGCTTGGCGACGACGCCATCGTTACGTTGGACGCCGGCAATCACACCGGCTGGCCGCAGCGCTTTCTGACCTACGCCCGGCCCGGCCGTCAGATCGGGCCCACCAACGGCGCGATGGGCTATTCGGTGCCGGCCGCGGTGGCCGCATCGCTGGCCTATCCGGATCGCGTGGTGATCGGCTGCGTCGGCGATGGCGGCTTCATGATGAGCGGACAGGAAATCTCGACTGCCGTGCAGCATGGCGGCAAGCCGATCATCCTGCTGTTCAACAACAACATGTACGGCACCATTCGCATGCATCAGGAGCGCGAGCACCCTTCCCGCGTCGTCGGAACCGACCTCGTGAATCCCGACTTCGTGGCCATGGCGCAGGCGATGGGGGCTCATGCCGAGCGCGTCACCCGCACCGCGGAATTCGCGCCGGCGCTGGAGCGCGCCATCACGGCCGGGCGTGCGGCGCTGCTCGAACTCTGCACCGATCCGGAGCAGATCTCGACGCGAACCACCATTACCAAACTGAGGGAGGCAGCCGAAGCGCGGCAAGCGCAACCGGCTGCGGGCGAATAAGATCAGGTCGGAAAATCGGCCGGCCTGATCTGAATCCGGTCGGCATGCAGCGACCAATCGCATAGCGACTCGGTTTCGCAGAATTTTCGCTTGGCCAGTTCCGTGGCATGACCCTCGCTTGAGGCGTCGACTTCCACGGTGCTCTGGCAGATTTCGGCCTGCCGGCCGTTTTCACCAAGCACGTCCTTCATGAATCGAACGACAAATCGCGACATGGCACCCTCCCCGCAGCCGCAGCGCCAAGACAGGCTTGTCTAACTCTATCGCAGGGGACGAGTTTGATCGACATCAAAAACGCGGCAGCGGGCGACCGAAAAGCCTAGGCGCCGGCGGACGGCAGGCTGGCGGCTGCAATGGCGACGATCAGCTTGAACCGGCGTCCGATCCGCGACGGCGCCGCGCGCAGCAATGAACTGAGTTGTCGCATCTCGCCAATTCCTTCCGCGCCAGTGGAACCGGTGTTCCGCGAATGGCGCTCGGCTTGAAATTGGCCGTGCCTGGGCGGCGTGTCGAGGTCGCGGCGAAAATAGCAACGCGGCCCTCGCCCAGCCGCCCGTTCGCGATGGATTTATTGCCGCGATCCGGGCCGCGACGACCAAAATCTTCTCCGCGAAAATCTCGCCGGTGAGGGCCACCCGGCCGAGCCGCACCGTTCAGCCCGGCGCAAACCCAAAAGTCCGCTCGAACCGCTTGGCATAGATGGGCCATACCTCGGGATTGATCAGGCGCGGTGGCCGCTTGCCATCGAGCGTGTCGAGCATCTGCTCGGCGGCGATCCTGCCCATATTGGCGCGCGCCTCCCTGGTGACGCCGGCGGTATGCGGACTGGCCAGCACGTTGTCGAACTGCAGCAACGGGTGGTCCGGCGCCGGCGGTTCCCGGTCCCAGACATCGAGGCCCGCGCCGGCGATGCGCTTGTCGCGCAGCACCTCAAACAGCGCCGCCTCGTCGTGGATGAAGCCCCTCGCCGTGGTGATGAAATAGGCATGCGGCTGCATCAGGGCGAATTCGCGCGCGCCGATCATGCCGCGGCTTTCCCTGGTCAGCGGGCAATTGATCGAGACGTAGTCGGAGGCGCGCAGGAGATCGTCGAGTCCGACCTTCTCGCCGCCGCGCGCGGCCATCTCGGATGCCGTCAAATAAGGGTCGTAGGCCAGCACGGTCATGCCAAGCAGGCCCTTGCACAATTCGGCGATGCGGCGGCCGACATTGCCAAGCCCGACGATGCCGATGGTCTTGCCCTGGGCTTCGGTTCCGATCAGGGAATTGCGATTCACATTGGGATCGCGGCGCAGCGCGCGGTCGGCCTCGAGAATGCGCTTCGACAGCGTGAGCAGCATGCCGAGCGCGTGCTCGGCGACGGAATGGGCGTTGCCGCCGGACTGATTGACGACCAGTACGCCCGCTTCGGTGCAGGCCTCGACGTCGACGGGATCGAAGCCCGCGCCGTTGCTGGAAACGATCAGGAGGTTCGGCGCACGCTTCAGCAGGTCCGCGTGAACGTGGAAATGGGGCGCGAGTTCGTCCCGCGCGGCGCCGACCTGATAGGCGTGCGCCGCGGCCAGGATCGGCGCGAAGACCGCCTCGGCGGTTTCGTTCTCGATCCGGTCGAGCCGCACATCGGGCCGCGCCGCCAGCATCTCGGCATAAACCGGATGGGCCAGGTATTTGACGTAGAACACGCGCTTGTTATTCACGGACATTGTTGATCAAGCCTTCAGTTCGGGAAGCCATAGAGTGTCGCGGGATTGGTGACGAGGATGCGCTGCTGCGTCGCCTGATCCGGCGTCCACCGTTGAAACAATTCGAACAGGTGCCCGGCATCGGGCATTTCGCCCTCGACCCGGGGATGCGGCCAGTCGCCGCCCCATACCAGGCGTTCCGGATTGGCCCGCACCAGCGCTTCGTGAAACGGCCGCGCGTCGGGGTAATCGGGCGCGTTGCGGCTGATGCGATGGGCCCCCGACAGCTTGGCCCAGCACCAGCCCTCGCCAACCGCGCGCAGCAGGCTCTGGAAGCCGTCGGTCTGCGTGCCGGCGCGGGCGTCGGTGCGGCCCATGTGATCGATCACGACCGGCAGTCCCAGCGCTTTCAACACCGGAATGGTTTCGGGCAGATCCTTGACGTCGATCCAGAGCTGAAGATGCCAGCCAAGTTCGGCCATCACGGGCGCGAGAATTCCGGCTGCCGACAGCGGTATGCCGCCGCGGTAGTGCAAGTGCCCGTCGCGAAAGAAATGATTGAAGCGCAGCGCGCGGACGCCGAGCCGATTCCACGCGCGCAAATCATCCGGCGCAATATCGGCGTCGGCCACCGCGACGCCGCGCAAGCGGTCGGGCTGCCGCGCCAGCGCATCAAGCATGGCGGAGTTGTCGCGCCCATGCGCACTGCCCTGCACCAGCACGCCGCGCGCAAAACCGATCGTGTCGAGCATGCCGAGATATTTTTGCAGCGGCGCGTCCGGCGGCGTGTAGCTGCGGTCGTCGGCGTAGGCAAACCGCGCTGCCGGCCCGAACACATGGGCATGGGTGTCGCAGGCGCCAGGCGGCGGCGGCACCTTCGGCCGGCTGACGTCGCGCGGTGGCAGGCAGGCAGGGATCGACAAGGTCATTCCGCCTTGATGCCGGAGGCCTTGATGATCGGGCCCCATTTGTCGTAGTCGGCGCGAATCTTTTCGCCGAACCCCTTGGGCGAGCTGCCGATCGGAACGGCGCCGAGCTTGGCCAGCCGCGCCTTCACCGGTTCGGTATTCAAGGCCGTGACGAAATCCAGCGAAAGCCTGGTCACGACATCGGCGGGCATGCCGGCGGGCCCGAGCAGGCCCCACCAGACTTCGGTGTCGTAGCCCGGCACGGCCTCGGCCATGCCGGGCACATTGGGCAGCAACGGGGCGCGCTCGGCGGTGGTCACCGCAAGCGCGCGCAGCGTGCCGGCCTCGAGTTGCGGGAGCGATTCCGGGCCGTTGTTGAACGACATCGCAATCTGTCCGCCGAGCAGATCGTTGATGGCGGGCGCGCCACCCTTGTAGGGAACGGCATTGAGGTCGATCTTGCCCAGGCTCTTCAGAAGCTCGCCGGCGAGATGTGTCGATGTCCCGGTACCCGAATGGGCAAAGGACAGGCTTCCCGGTTTCGCGCGCGCCTGCGCAATCATGTCACCCAGCGTCTTGAACGGCGAATCGGCGCGCACCAGCAGGATATTGGGTGACGAGGCCAGCAGCGAAATTGGCGTGAAATCCTTGAACGTGTCGTAGGGAATTTTCGGGTACAGCAACGGATTGGTGGCGTGGCCGCTGGCGACAACGATCAGGGTATAGCCGTCCGGCGGCGAAGCGATCAACGCCTGCGATGCGATCACCCCGCCGGCGCCCGGCCGGTTTTCAATGAGCACGGACTGGCCCCATTGCCTGGAAACCACCTCACCCAGCGTGCGCGCGAGGATATCCACGCCGCCACCGGCGGCGTAGGGCACGAAAATACGCACGGGCCTGGATGGAAACGAAGACTGCGCGGATACTGTCCCCACCGCGGCCAATGTCGCGACTGCCGTGGCAAGCAACCCTATCCAGCGGCGCATGACATCCTCCCGATATTCTTCATTTCTATTTCTCTTATCACACGCCAGCATACCCGGGGCATCGCCAGCAGGTGCAGATCAAGGATACGATCGGCGCATGTTGACAATCCCTGCGATCGCGTCAAGTTTCGGCGCCGCTGCAAGGTGAGCCGCGATCTCAGGGAGATCGCGTCAAGTTTCGGCGCCGCTGCAAGGTGAGCCGCGATCTCAGGGAGATCGCGTCAGTTTCGGCGCCGTTGCAAGGGAGCTGCGGTCATACCGCGAACGAAAGATCGTCGCGAAGCAAGGAACAATTCGATGGCGGTTGCCGAAACACAGTCAGCGTCTCAATCTTCGCAGGAGAAGAGCTGGCACGAGATGGCGCTGCAAGCGCTCAAGCGCAACGACATCCGGCTGGTGCCCTACGTTCCCGACCGCATCCTGACGACGCTGATCAGGAACATCCACGCCGATCCGTTTTTCACCACGTTCCCCACCGCGCGCGAGGAAGAAGCGGTCGGCATCGTCGCCGGCGCCTGGATGGCCGGCATGCGTGGCGCCGTGCTGATGCAGACCAGCGGCTTCGCCACGCTGGCCAACGTGCTGGCCTCGCTGGCGATCCCCTACCAGATTCCGCTGATCATGTTCGTCACGGAGCGCGGCACGCTCGGCGAATTCAATTATGGCCAGGCGCTGGTTTGCCGCACCATGCGGCCGGTGCTGGATTCGCTGGCCATGGAGCATCACACCTGCACCCGATCCGACGAATTCGAGTTCATCCTCGACCGGTCAATCAAGCAGGCCGTCACCACGCAGGCGCCGGTGGCGCTGATCCTGTCGCCGCTGTTGACCGGCGGCAAAGTCTTCGACAAGTGAGTGAAGCCATGAACACGGCCACCAATACCGCTGCCCGCAACACCAAGGTGATGAACCGGTTTGACATCACCTCGCGGCTGGTCGCGAAGCTGAAGCACGAGGAAGCCGTGATCGGCGGCATCGGCAACACCAACTTCGATCTTTGGGCCGCCGGCCATCGTCCGCAGAATTTTTACATGCTCGGCAGCATGGGCCTCGGCTTCCCGATCGCGCTCGGCGTCGCGCTGGCGCAGCCGCAGCGCCGCGTCTTCGGGCTCGAGGGCGATGGTTCGTTGCTGATGCAGATGGGGTGTCTGGCGACCATCGCGACGCTCAAGCCGAAAAATCTCACCATGATCGTGATGGACAACGGCATCTACCAGATCACCGGCGCACAACCGACCCCCGCCGCCGCGGTGGCGGATATCGTCGCCATTGCCATGGCCTGCGGTCTTTCCAACAGTGCCTGGGCGGCCGATGAGGAAGACTTCGAGCGTCTGGTCGATATATCGCTCGGGGCATCCGGGCCGACGCTGATCGGGGTGCGCATCGACGACAAGCCCGGCGTCGGCGCCACCCGGCGGGATCCGGTACAGATCAGGGAACGCTTCATGCTCGGCCTCGGTGTGCGGGAAGCGCTCTAGAATTAAGCATTAACCACACGGCGTCGTGACTTCGCATCTGCGTCATGGCGACGGACAAACGTGTTATCCGGTGGGCGATGACCACCCTCCTCAAAGCATTCGCCTGGCTATTGGCCGCCGCCGTGGCTTTCGCGACGCTGGGACCGCCGGGCCTGCGGCCGCATTCCGGTCTTGGGCAGGATGGCGAGCACGCGCTTGCCTTCCTGCTGATCGGGCTCGCCTTCGGTCTGGCCTATCCGCGCCGCCTGCAGACCGTCATGATCGCGGTCGCCATGATCGGGCTGATCGAAGTCCTGCAGTTCTGGGCACCCGGACGTCACGCCCGATGGTCCGATTTCGTCGTCGATGCGCTGGCGTCGTGCGCCGGCCTCGCACTGGCTGCCTGCGTTGCCTGGATCGTCGGGCGATCGCGTGTCACAAGACTGTCCGGACGCGAAAAATCCCCGCGGGGAATATTCCCCGCGAGGATCGATGCAATGGCCATCGCCCGCTTAGTCGATGATCTTGATGATCTTGCGCGTGCGAGGCTCGACGATCACCCGGCGGTCGTTGACCACGGCGTAGCGATATTCGGTGTGGCTGGGAACCGTCCGCAGTTCGACACTGGCTGGCAGCGGCTCGCCGACCACGATCCGCTCACGCACCGTCACCGACGGGGCGCGTTCGCCCTGGATCGAGGTGATCACGGCGTTCGGGATTTCCAGGCCGAGGCCAACCGCAGCACCGACCGTGCCGCCGACGGCCTCACCGACCGGACCCGCCACGGCGCCACCGGCCGCAGCACCGCCGCGGGCACCCTCCACCGTCGTGGATTGGGCGAAAGCGGCGCCCGATGCGAGCAGGGTCGCAGCAACGATCGAAACGGTAAGACGATTGGTCATCATATCCTCCATGAAATTGACGATGCCTTTCAACCGTTGGTGCGCCGCGATGTTCCGAAATTTGCCGGTTCCAGTTTGCCGACTTTTTCGTCACGGCGGCCGCGAGTTCCGCCGAAAGGTTCCGAGATGTATGAGCGCCACCGTACGCATTGCATCGTTCGCCAGTGCGCGGCGTGGCCGGCGTCCTGCTTGCGGTCGAACTAAAACGCACAAAGGCCGCAGCAGTTGCTGCGACCTTTGTCATTGCGATCTGTGTCCCGCCTAGCGATCACCAGCGACCATAGGCGCGATGAAACCGATGTCCGCCGCCGTAGTAGCGGGCTCCGTAGTAGCGCGGTCCGCCGTAGTAGGCATAGGCGGGACGGATCACGCGGTAGCGGGGGTAATATCCGCCATAGTAAGCCGGCGCATAACCGCCATAATAGGCGGGAGCATAATAGCCGCCGCCATAATATGGAGCATACCCGCCGTAATAACCGTACGGGCCGTAGGCATAAGCGCTGGAGGCGATGCCGCCGATCACCGCTGCCCCAATCAGGCCACCCGCCAGTCCGAGACCAAATCCCCCCCCGCGCCAATGTGCTTCAGCCGGAGATGGAGCCGCCAAGGCCGTGAATCCGATCGTGGCAGCGGTCGCTAACGCCAATACTGCTTTCTTCATGTCCAAACCCTTCCAGTTTTCCCGGCCCTTCCAACTGGCAAGTCAGCCGAAGGGTTCCCGAGAGGACGGTTGCACAACGGTCAATCATCAAATTTAATCTTGATGAACGTCGGATTCAACAATCATGCAGCGTCTTCAAGCCGGGGAGACGACACGATGTCGGCATTGCCGGAAGTCAAATCCGCGGACGCGAGCCTGCAGGCCAGCGCGATCAGCACCATCGTGCTCGGGTTCGCTGCCGACCCGATGACACGCTGGGTTTGGCCGGACGCCTCGGACTACCTCCGAACGATGCCGCGGTTCGCCAGGGCATTTGGTGGCCGCGCGTTCGAGCATGGCACCGCCGATATTACTCATGGCACCGCCGATATTACCAAAGGCGCGTGCGCCGCAGCACTCTGGCTGCCGCCCGGCGTCGAGCCCGACGAAGCGGAAATGGACGCGGTGATGGCGGGCGCCCTGCGGCCCGAGATCGCCGAGGATATCGGCGGCGTCCTGAAGGGCATGGCCGAGCATCATCCCCGCGAGCCGCATTGGTATCTGCCCCTGATCGCCGCCGATCCGAACTGGATCGGGCAAGGGCTCGGCGCGCGGCTGATGAAGCACGCGCTTCGACGCTGCGACGAACAAGGCGTCGCGGCCTACCTTGAAAGCTCGAATCCGCGCAACATTTCGCTGTATCAGCGCCACGGCTTCAAGATCACCGGCAGGATACAAAGCGGCTCCTCTCCCGTCATGACGCCGATGCTGCGGCCGCGGTCCTGAACGCCAAGCTACCGAAGATTGTAATTGGCCTGATGACAGGCCTGGTGCGCGGATGTAGCCTGCGGCAAAATAAAAGCATGGGAGGAGTGGCATGCCAGACGTCATGGTCGCAGCATCTTCTTCAAAGGCCCCGAGCGGCGGTACGACGCAACAGGTCGACGTCGCAGTCGTCGGAGCCGGATTTGCCGGGCTGTACCTGCTGCATCGGTTGCGCAAGGCCGGCTTCACGGCGGTGGTGCTGGAGGAGGCCGACGACGTCGGCGGCACCTGGTACTGGAACAGATATCCCGGCGCACGCTGCGACATCCAGACCATCGACTACAGCTACACCTTCGATCCGGAGCTGGAGAGCGCGTGGCAGTGGTCGGAGAAATACGCCACCCAGCCTGAAATCCTGCGCTACCTCGGCTTCGTCGCCGACCGCTACGATCTGCGGCGCGACATCCGCTTCGGCACAAAGATCACGGCGGCGACGTGGGATGAGGCTGCGCAACGCTGGCGGCTGACGACCAGCGGCGGCGCGACCGTATCCAGTCGCTACTACATCATGGCCACCGGCTGCCTCTCCGCGCCAAAGCCGCCGGAGATCGATGGCGTCAAGGATTTTGCGGGTGAGGTCTATTTCACCGGCCGCTGGCCGCATCGTGAGGTCCAACTCGCCGGCAAGCGCGTGGCGGTGATCGGCACGGGTTCGTCGGGAATCCAGTCGATCCCGCTGATCGCCGAGCAGGCGGCCCATCTGACGGTTTTCCAGCGCACGCCGAACTTCGCCCTGCCCGCCCATAATGGTCCCGCGCCGGCCGATCGCCTTGGCTTGCTGGAAGCCGACCGCGCTGGCTACCGCGAGCAGGCGCGCTGGTCGCTGGCAGGGGTGCCGTGGCCGCAACAAACCGCGGTGAGCTGGCAATTGAGCGACGCCGAGCGCCGCGAGCGCTTCGAGCAGGCCTGGGCCGCCGGCGATCTCGTCTACATTCTGACCCAGCTGTGGGCCGACCAGGCCGTCGACCTCGATGGCAACGCGATCGTCGCGGATCTGATCCGCGAGAAAATCCGCGCCACCGTCGAGGACCCCGAAACGGCTGATGCGTTGAGCCCCCACGATCATCCGTTCGGGGCCAAGCGTCCCTGCCTCGACACCAACTACTACGCCACCTTCAACCGCCCCAACGTCACGCTGGTGAATCTGCGGCAGGAGCCGATCAAGGCGATCACCGCCTCCGGAATCAAGACCGATAAGCGCACGTTCGACGTCGATGTGATCGTGTTCGCCACCGGCTTCGACGCCATGACCGGCGCGATCATGGCAGTTCATCCGATCACGGGCCGCGGCGGCAAGTCGCTGTCCGAGGTCTGGGCCAACGGCCCGCAGACCTATCTCGGGCTCACCGTGGCCGGTTTCCCCAATCTGTTCATGATCACCGGCCCGGGCAGCCCGTCGGTGCTGTCGAACATGGCCGTATCGATCGAGCAGCATGTCGACTGGGTGGTCGACCGGCTGGTTGCAGCGAAGGCGAGCGGTTTCACGACCATGGAGGCGACCGAGACGGCGCAAGCCGGCTGGGCGCAGCACATGGCCGACTGTGCGACGCTGACGCTGCATCGGCTGGCCAACACCTGGTACACGGGCGCCAACGTTCCCGGCAAGGCGCAGGGCGTGATGCCCTATACCGGCGGCGTCGGCCCCTACCGCAGCATCTGCAACGAGGTCGTCAGCCGCGGCATGCTCGGTTTCAGGCTGACCGGCCCCGATGGTGCCGAACAATGCAACGACGGCGAGGTAGTTCGCCTGCAGCCGGACGTGCGGCTGGTGCTGAACATGCTGGCGGAGATGCAGTTACCACCGCTGGAATCGTTCGGTGCCCAGGGCGCGCGCAACTTCCTGGCTGAATTCAATGCCGCCCGTCCCGCCGGCCGGCCGGTCGGCGAAGTCGTCGACGGCACCCTGCCCGGCGCCGACGCTCCGTTGCCCTACCGGCTCTACCGGCCGGCGACGCCGGGGCCGCATCCGATCGTGGTCTACTTCCATGGCGGCGGCTGGGTGCTCGGTGACGAGCAATCCGACGAGCCGTTCTGCCGCGACCTGTGCCGGCGCAGCGGCATGATCTTCGTCAGCGTCGGTTACCGGCATGCGCCCGATCACCGCTTCCCGACCGCGGTGGAGGATGCCTACGCGGCGACGCGGTGGATCGCAGCGCATGCGGCTGAACTCGGCGGCACTCCGGGAGCCGTGATGGTGGCGGGCTGGAGCGCCGGTGCCAATCTCGCGGCCGTCACCTGCCAGCTGGCGCGCGATCGCGGCGGCCCGCCAATCTCGGGCCAGTTGCTGGTATGTCCGGTCACCGACTGCACGTTCGACCGCCCGTCCTATGTCGACAATGCGACCGGCTATTTCCTGACGCGCTCGCTGATGTACTGGTTCTGGGACCTGTATTGTTCGCCAGCCGACCGCACCGACCCGCGCGTCTCGCCGCTACGCGGCAAGCTCGAGGGCCTGCCGCCGGCGTTGGTGGCGACCTGCGAGTTTGATCCGCTGCGCGATGAGGGTGTTGCTTACGCCGAGGCGCTGGCTGCCGCCGGCGTGCCGGTCGAACAACTCAAGGCCCGCGGCCACTTCCACTCGTCCCTGACCATGGTCGACGTCGTCATCACCGGCGTCAGCGGTCGCGTGCAGATGGCAGAGGCCCTGCGCCGGTTCGCCGGACTTCCTGGACAGGACCACCAGAGGGCACCGCACGAAATCGCCGCGGAGTAGCCTGCAGCTATTAGCGATCAACCCGGCCTCGTGCCGGGTTTTTCGTCGTTGGCATGCCTAATCCTCGTTCGCCTTGAACCGTCCCAGCCCCTGCATCACGAATGGCGCCACCAGCGCGATCAGGGCGATGGCGAGCAGCGTCGCCGACATCGGGCTTTGCAGCAGCGCCATGGGATCGCCGAGGCTGATCGACATCGCGCGGCGCAGCTGGCTTTCGGCGATCGGACCGAGGATCAGGCCGACGACGACGGGCGCGATCGGAAAATCGAACCGGCGCATCAGAAAGCCCATCACGCCGAAACCCGCCAGCATCGACAGTTCGACCACCGAGGGTTTTGCAGCGATGGTGCCGGTGGTCGCGAACACCAGAATCCCGGCGTAGAGCCAGGGCTGCGGGATCGCCAGCAGTTTCACCCACAGGCCGACCAGCGGCAGGTTGAGCACCAGCAGCATGACGTTGGCGATGAACAGGCTGGCGATCAGGCCCCACACCAGATCGGGCCGCTCGGCGAACAGCAGCGGTCCCGGGTTGAGGCCGTATTGCTGAAAACCCGCCAGCATCATTGCGGCGGTGGCCGAAGTCGGAAGTCCGAGCGTCAGCAGCGGCACCAGCGTGCCGGCGGCGGAGGCGTTGTTGGCGGCTTCAGGCCCCGCAACGCCCTCGATGGCGCCCTTGCCGAATTCCTCCGGATGTTTGGCGAGGCGCTTCTCGGTGGAATACGACAGAAATGTCGGAATCTCGGCGCCGCCGGCGGGCAAGGCGCCGATCGGAAAGCCGAACATGGTGCCGCGCAGCCATGGTTTCCACGACCGCTTCCAGTCCTCCCTCGTCATCCACAGCGAGCCGCGCACCGGCTCCAGCTTCTCCTCGCTGTGATGACGGCGCGAGACGACGTAGAGCGCCTCCCCGATCGCGAACAGCCCGACCGCCAGCGTCGTCACCTCGACACCGTCGAGCAGTTCGGGAATGCCGAACGCGAGCCGGGCCTGGCCGGTGAGCTTGTCGATTCCGATCAGCCCCAGCGTCAGCCCGATAAAGAGGCTGGTCAGTCCGCGGATCGGCGAATCCCCGAAAGTGGCCGACACCGTGATGAAGGCCACGCACATCAGCGCGAAATAATCCTCAGGCCCGAAGCGCACAGCGAAGTCCACCAGCCACGGTGCCAGGAAGGCGAGACCAATGGTGGCGATGGTGCCGGCAACGAACGAACCGATCGCCGCCGTCGCCAGCGCCGGACCGCCGCGGCCGGCCTTGGCCATCTTGTTGCCCTCGAGCGCGGTCGCCATCGATGCGCTCTCGCCGGGCGTGTTGATCAGGATGGCGGTGGTCGATCCGCCATACATGCCGCCGTAATAGATGCCGGCGAACATGATCAGCGAGCCGCCGGGATCGAGCTTGTAGGTCACCGGCAACAGCAGCGCGACCGTGAGCGCCGGACCGATCCCGGGCAACACGCCGACCGCGGTGCCGAGCAGCACGCCGATCAGCGCATAGAGCAAATTCATCGGCTGGACCGCGACGGCCATGCCATGCGCCAGTGCTGCGAACGTATCCATCATCAGAACAGCCTCTCCAGCGGGCCGGCGGGAAGGCTCAAGGTCAGCAGCCGATCGAAGCCGAGATAGATCACGGTGGTCAGCACCAGCGCAATGCCGAGGTCGGCGAGAACAGCGCGCCGTCCAAAGGCCCTCGACGTGGTGACGAACAGTGCAGTGGTCGCCAGAATAAACCCGCCGCCGACGCCGATGATGGCGATCAGCAGTGCCAACCCGCCGAGAATGAGCCACACCGCCCGGGCGTCGGCGCCCTCGCGCGCCGGCAGGTTGCCGCGCATCGCGTCGATCAGATTGCCGATCGCGAGCAGGCCGAGCCCGACGGCGATGACAACAGGCATCGCATGCGGCCCCATGCCGTAGGGATTATTGGATTGCAGCTGGCTCGCATCCCATACCAGCACGGCCGCCAATGCCGCGAGCGCCAGCGCAATGACAAGGCCGGCGGGATCGACGCGCCGCGACGCCGGACCCTGCGGAACGTCGTTCATGATTTGACGAGGCCGACCGATTTCAGCACCTCGGTAACGCGCGCGATTTCCTTCTTCAGGAAATCGGCGAAGGCATCGCCGCCGAGATAGGCGTCGTCCCAGCCCTTCTGCTTGAGGATGCCCTTCCAGGCGTCGGACTTCACCATCTTCTCCACGGCATCGCCCAGGGTCTTCTTCTGTTCCGCCGTGATGCCGGGAGGCGCCATCACCGAGCGCCAGTTGGCCAGCACGAGGTCGATACCCTGCTCCTTGAAGGTCGGAATATCGACGCCGGGAATGCGCTTTTCCGAGGTGACGCCGAGCGCGCGCAGTTTGCCTGATTTGATCTGGCCGTCATATTCGCTCAGACCCGAGATGCCGGCTGTGACCTTGCCGCCGAGAATGGCCGCCAGCGACTCGCCGCCACCGGAAAACGGAATGTAGTTTATCTTTTTGGCGTCGGCGCCGATCGTGCCGGCAAACAGCGCCGCCATCACATGGTCGACGCCTCCGGCCGAGCCGCCGGCAAAGGTGACCTTGGCGATATCCGCCTTGACCGCGGCGGCCAGATCCTGCGCCGTCTTGATCGGTGAAGTCGCCGGCACCACGATGACCTGGAACTCCTCGGTGAGGCGCGCGATCGGCGTCACCTGGTCGAGGGTAACCGGCGACTTGTTCATGGCCAGCGCGCCGACCATCACAAACCCGTTCACCATCAGCTGGTTGCCGTCGCCCTTGGCGCCGTTGACGAACTGCGCGATGCCGA
>Ga0307294_10000175_pt1 | contig 15652 bp, 18 predicted proteins | sample ER_DNA_151_FD_194468 | JGI IMG/M metagenome (GOLD analysis project Ga0307294, IMG submission 194468) | Bulk soil microbial communities from the East River watershed near Crested Butte, Colorado, United States - ER_DNA_151 | ecosystem: Environmental > Terrestrial > Soil > Floodplain | place... | reverse complement strand
AAGGTCTCCAGCGCCGCCTGCGACTCCCAGCGCTCGAAGATGTTGACACGCCCGGGGTCGACCAGGTCCGCGCAGATCGCGACGTCGAGGCAGCCAACTGCCCGGCGAGCCTGTTCGACGATGCGCGCACAGCCCGCGAGGTAGGACTCGCACTGCTGCGGCTCAACGGTGATGTGTCCTGCAACGATGACCGTGGGTGCGCTCCAGTCCTGTTGGGGGACAGGTCGCGTTCCCATGGAACTCGATGTACCACGCGGCTAAGTGGGGGATCGAGGGGATCGAGGGGTTCGTGGAGTCCGTCGCCCAGGAGGTCGCGCCGTTCGGGATCGGCATGATGATCGTCGAGCCGGGAGGAGGCCGGACCGAGTTCCGCTATGGCAGCGCCCAGGTCGCCGAGCTCATGCCCGTCTACAACGACACCGTGGCGCATAGTTTCATGAAGATGCTCGATCCGGCGAACGGTCTGGCTCCTGGCGACCACAGACCGTCGGTGGTCTGAACCTAAGTCGAGTACACGAGACTTGGTCGCTCGGAGTTGTCATGGAGTGCGACCTCCATGACGACATCCTTCGGATCGGCGACACCAAATCCGATGTCAAACTTCGTCTTTCTCCCCTTCAACACCTTGGTATCGGGAGGTCCTTTGAGACCACTCAGAGAGTCGAAGAGATGGTGTGCCTCTTCGTTACGTGATTGAACGTGACGTAGGTCAGACTCAGATCAAGGGGTTTGTCGGACTTGTTCACAACCGTCACGGTGAATCTCACATAGCGCCTTTCCTTCTCGACAACGGCGAACCTGCTTGGCTTGAATTTCTTGGGCTTTCCGACGGTCGCTCTTACCCCGTCGTCCCACGTGTAGGACTCGCCAAACGCGAGCGCCTCTTGTTCGGACCTCCCCGTCTCAGTCGGCACGCTTGATGGCGGCGCACTTGATGGTGGCACGCTTGATGGCGGCGCGCTTGATGGCGGGCGGTACTCGCCAGGCGGAGGGTTGTAGTCGGCCTTGCCGCCGGTGGGGGCCAGGCAAGCGCAGCACAGCGCGGTGATGAGTAGGGCGAGCACGGTGAGGGCGAGGCGCTTCACGCGGCGGGATACTAGCAGTGGCTGTAGACCGGGGTCCCTCAGCGATCGTGGACGCAATCTGCGGGCCGCAGTATGCAGAGCGCTATGGCAGGCCGCTTGATCCGAGCAGCTCGTAGGCCATCGATCGGCTGACTCTGAGGAAAACGGCACGAAGGACGGAGCCACGATTTGTGGTTGCGAACACGGGACCTCACCGAAGCGTGGGCTTCGGATCGGTCCCGTGTCCAGCCGTCTCAAAGAGCCCGGAGAGTCACAGGGCCCGCGTGCGCGACCTGGCTGTCACCGCGGCAGCGATCATGACCAGGACAGCGGCTACGGCGATCGCGATGAGCCACCGCACCCAATCAATGCCCGGGCTGCCATTGCCCCCGAACGCTGTGTAGATGAACCAGCCGATCAAGACCCCACCGATGCCGCAAATGATGGTTAGCCAGATCGGGATGTTGTCCCGGTTGCCAGGAGCTACGAACTTGCCCAACAAGCCGATGATGATACCGGCGAGAATGACACCGATGATCTCCACTGCTTCCTCCTCGAACGTGATGGGATGTTTCTGGTGCGAAGCGAGTGCCGACGTTGGCAAACGATGCCGCTCCGTCAACAACTTAACCACCCCAAGGGCGGATGCATTACACCCTTAGGGAGGTTAAAGTCGTCCTATGGAGCCCGCGGCGAGGACGCCTATCACCATCGCGCCGGTCACGATTGCGTTGGTTGACGACTACGACATCGTGGTGATGGGCATCGCGCACATTCTCCAGCAGTACCGAGATCGCGTAGTGATCGCCGAGCTGGACACCAACAAGGACGTCTCCGACATGGTCGACATCGTCTTGTACGACTCCTTCGCGCAGCCCGAATCCGACCACGACGAGATCAGCGTGCTGATCCGAAATCCGCGCGCCCGGCGAGTTGCGGTCTACACCTGGAACTTCGACCCCGACCTGGTCCAGAGCGCCCGCAGGCAGGGCGTCCACGGGTATTTGTCAAAGGCCTTACCGGCGCGCGACCTGGTTGCTGCCCTCGAAGCGATTCACGCCGGCGACGTCGTGATCAGCGACTCGCCCTTTCGGGCCCGCAGCATTGGCGGGCTGAATTGGCCAGGACGAAGTGAGGGGCTCACCGACCGCGAATCGGAGATCTTGGCGCTGATCACCCAAGGCAAGAGCAACGCCGAGGTGGCAGCCCTCACCTACCTCAGCCCCAACACTGTGAAGTCCTACATCCGAACGATCTATCGAAAGATCAACGTCAGCAGCCGCACCCAGGCGGTTCTGTGGGGCGTTCGCCACGGCTTCACACCCGACCATCACCGCATCGAACACTGGCGGGGAGGGCCCTGACCGGGCCGAGTGCGAGTGTGCAACTGATGCGAGTGTGCAACTGATGAAGGCCTATGACAACGGGTCTTGGGCTTTCTGACGAAGGCGTTCGTAGGGGGTTTGGCCGCCTAGAGCGCCGTGGGGGCGGTGGTAGTTGTAGTAGTCCCCCACTCTTGCAGGTTCTCGGAGAAGAGGTTGGCGTCGTCGATGACTTGGCCTTCGAGGAGCCGGTAGAACTCTCGGAGTCGATGCGGTGGGATCTCTCCACCTTGCCGTTGAGCCGTGGCGTGCGGGTTTGATGCGGACGTGGTCACATCTACCTCGACCCTCGAACTCCCGCAGCCAAGACGGCCCGGGCAACGAGGACTTGCCTGCTCGACCTGTGAAAGTCCCCCGTGTCGGTCGACCGGCCTTGGACGCGCTTCTGCGAGAGCAGCTTCTTCGCGGCAACGCCCGTCCGGCGCGGCGTCCAAGGCCACGCCCCCGAGCTCGAGCGCGGCACGATGCTCTTCGCGGCCTTCGCGACTTGGCCGTTGGTAATCCCGGCCGACAGCTCGGACACAACACCGCAAGGTCCACAAAGAACCTGCAAGATCATCAAACCGCCCGCGTATGTCATTGGTGCCATTCGGCCCCAGATTCGTGGCTGGAATTGGGGGAGTGCCGAGCGCCACCGAGCCGGCGCCGATGTGCCGTAGGGCGACCGACTAACGGAAAATTGCCGGCTGGCCGCAACCTCATGTCACGTGAGACTCTGAGCACCGCATCCGGAGAGCTGACCGACGCCGACGTCTCGCACGGCGATCGTCGAGCGGGTCGACTGGCTGGTCTCAATGGTCACCAGCTTCCTGGATGGCGGGGCTCCTATCTAAGGTGCAGGAATGGAGTTCGAGACCTCGGATCCTCGAAGCACGCGGTTGAAGCCGCTTCGATTACCGCCACCAAACCGATGAGTTCCCGGGCCGAAAATTGTCAACTCCTAGAGTTGCATCCCTAGACGAAGAGGAGTCGCCGTGTCGTCAACGCCGCAGCAATCAAAGGACATCTCGATCCCCGATCTCCGCTCCGACCTAAATGGCGAGGTGATCGGCCCAGACGATGCCGCATACGACGAGGCGCGCCAGGTCATCTTCAAGGGCGTCGATCGCCGGCCGGCCGCGGTGGCGCGGGTCGCCGGCGCGGATGATGTTGCTCGCGTCATCACGCTCGCCCGCGAGAGCGGCCTCGAGCTGGCCGTTCGCAGCGGCGGGCACAGCCGCGCGGGCTACGGGACCAGCGAGGGCGGGATCGTGATCGACCTGTCGGGCATGCGCGCCCTCGACATCGCCCCCGACGCGAAGACCGCTTGGGTCGAGACCGGGATGACGGCGGGCCAGTACACCATCGCCGTCGGTGAGCGGAGGCGTGCCACGGGGCTGGGCGACACCGGCTCGGTCGGGATCGGCGGGATCACACTCGCGGGCGGAATCGGCTTTCTGGTCCGGAAGTACGGGCTGACGATCGACGACCTGCTCGCAGCCGAAGTGGTCACTGCCGACGGTGAGATTGTGCAGGCGAGCGAGGAGAGCGAGCCCGAACTCTTTTGGGCGATCCGCGGGGGCGAGGGCAACTTTGGCGTCGCCACACGCCTCCAGCTGCGGTTGCACGAGATCTCAGAGATCATCGGCGGGATGCTGATACTGCCGGCCACCCCGGAGGTGATCACCGGCTTCATTGAGGCGGCCGAGGCCGCCCCGGAGGAGCTTTCGACGATCGCCAACGTGATGCTGGCGCCGCCGATGCCATTCATTCCCGTGGAGGCGCACGGCAAACCGGTGCTGATGGGGCTGCTGGCCGACGTCGGCCCAGCCGATCAGGCCGAGGGCGTGCTGGCGCCGTTCCGGGCGCTCGGCGCGCCATACGCCGACATGGTGCGGCCGATCCGCTACCCAGAGATATACGAAGGTGAGGGGGCGGAGGTCCGGTATGCAGCCGGGACCAACTTCTTCGCCGATACCCTCGCGCCGACCGACGCGGCGACGATCCTTGAGCAGCTCCACCAGTCGACGGCGATGATGAAGGCCGTTCAGCTGCGGGTGCTCGGCGGGGCGCTGACGCAAGTCCCCAACGACGCCACCGCCTTCGCCCACCGCGACCGCCGGCTGTTCGTCAACATCGCGGCGATGTTTATGGATCCGGGCGAGAAGGACACCCACGACGCATGGGTCGCGGGCCTGGCCGATTCACTCGGCAAGGACGGAGCGGGCGGCTACGTCGGGTTCCTCGGCGAGGAGGACGAGGGGACGGTCCGCGCTGCCTACCCTGGCCCGACCTGGGACCGGCTCCGCGAGCTGAAACGCCGCTACGACCCGGACAATCTCTTCCGCCTCAACCACAACATCCCGCCAGCGGACGGCTGAGCGGGACCGCACCAGGTGAGAGCCCGTGCGGCGACGACGACCTCATCGTGTGGCACGTCGCGCAGGTGCTGAGCGATGTCCAGCGATGCCCGAACGGGTCCTCGGGCTGGCCGTGCCGGTCGCCCTAGAACATGTCCGCCAGCGGTTGACGAATCGCTGCGCCCGCCGCCACCGCCTGCGCGAACACCGCTTCGGCATCCGCGACGTCGAGGGCCAACACCACCGGCGTGCCGCCAGAACGGGAACGCTGAACGGCACGCAGTTCTTGCAAGGTTTGAATCCGAATCGCTTGAGTCTCCAGTAGGTGAACTCCCCGACGATCCCGAGCCGCACCAGGTCGAGGCATGGGTGGAACTTGCCGAACTCGTGCAGGACGCAGACTTTCGGGCCAGTGTTCGCCGCATGGCCGAGTACCAGGCAGCCGAACGCCACGCCGGAGATCGGACGGGTCTGCACCATGACCTAAGCAACTACGTCCGCGAGCGGGTGGCCGCTGCCCTAAAGGCTGGCATCGACCCCGCCGGCAGCACGGCCGCACCCATCCTCGACGACCTCGCCGAGCGTTACGCCGCAGCATCACATCACTTGTGGCTGTCCGACCACCCCCGGCATGTCCACCGCTAACTAGCCAGAGACTGAAAGAAGATGAGGATCGAGCGAAATACCAGAGCAAGGCCGTAGAAGACGGCACGGACGGCGTTTGCGGCAGCCTCAGGGTAGGCAATCAAATAGAAGAGTGCGAAGCCCACTACCAAGAAGACGATAAAGCGCTTGACCCACGTCATGTCGGACTACTCATTCTTCCGGTCGTCACCACAGATTATTCGAACACCCTGCTGCGTGTACAGGCAGAAGCCTCGATGCTCTCCTTTCTCCGACGCATCAGGTGACGTGATTGCCTTCGGAGCCCTCTTTTTTCTGAGAAGGCAAACGGAGGACCGGCCCATCAAACTCCTCGGTCGTCCGATGCGATGCTCGAACCCAATTTTGGGGGGCTTAGGTCTCGAAGATGACGTTGATGATGCCCATGCCGCCGATCTTGCGACCGGGCGTGTGAGTAGCCATTCGCAGCGGGCGTGGACCAGCGTTCGCGCGCTGTCTTGCCTAGATGCCCGGAACTGACCGACGGCTTGGGGTCGTCGGCACACGTTTCGCCAAGACCTGATAACAGGCTCGCCACACAAATCGCCGGACGGCCATAGGCCAAGGTCCCGCTTCGCCGAGCCCACCTCGGCGAGCCAGCTAGCGCCACCCCTCGGGTGAGCTTCACCCAAGGCGAGCAGCCGCCAGTTCACCGAGTGGCGTAAGCGGACCCTCTCCCTAACCATCCAAATGATCATGTCAAGGAGCTACCAGAACTCATCTGTCAAGCGGGTACGGGAACTTGACAGCCGTGGGCACGAGGACGGCGCTCGCTGTGACGGACCGGCTTGCCGCCCTCGAAGGCCGCTGGACCGCACTGCCGAACCGGGCGAGGTCAGTAGTGGGTGAGCACCCGGGCGGCCTGAACGACACCGGAACAGATGCAGGCTCGGTTCTCAACGCCGAGCTCGCTGGCAGCGCACCACCGCAGGCTGATGGCATCGTGCGCTGAGAGCGGATGTCCGCAAGTGCGGCAGAGGTCGCGCTCCGCGTCATCCGCACGGACGGTTGGCGAGTCACTATGCATGTCGAAGTCCGTAAAGGCCCATCACAAGGGCCAGATAGTGAGCGCCAGGGACCTACCAACCGGATGTCAGCAGCAATGTTTCTCTGGTAGTTCCCACAGTACGCGCGCCACGATATCTGACCGAACCGAGCGCCAAGTCACCTCGAAAGCAGCCGACGAAGCGACCGGAACGCGAACGTCCAGCGGGACTGATTCCGCTGCGTCCTAGTGCCCGAGCCGCTGATCCGGCCTAGTGTCAGGTCATGGCAGCACCCATCGGCTGGTTGAAGGGGTAATCAAATGGTGTAGTCCGGTGCGGTCGTGTCAGCCACGCCTAGGTTCCAGCGGCGGGAGCATTGCTCGAGGAGGAGGGCCACGTTCCGGACCGGGACGGGCGAGGACAGGCGGCGGAGGCGTCTGCCGGCCGCAGCCGCCAATGACGACCTGCCGGCCGGGGTCCAGGTTCTTGGCCGACCGGTCCATTTCACGAACAGCTGCCACAAATGCGGCGGACGGCGCTAGGTGGGGAAAGTCCCGCAGTCGCCCGGCTGGGCGTAGGCCGCGACGATCGGTATGTGGAGGATAGAGCAATGGCAACACTGTGGTCCTGCCCCAAGTCGGACTGCCCACCGACCGAGATCGCTCCGCTAGACGTGCCAGCAGCCGGCGAAGCGGCCGGCGCCGAGTCGGAACCTCCCTTCACGACTGATGAGGTCGCGGCGCTGCTCAACGTTCCGCTTGACACCATCTTCAAGTGGCACAAGGAAGGCACAGGGCCTCCGGGTTATCAAACGCACAAGGAGAGCCACTACCGAAGAGGCGACGTGGTCCGGTGGCTGGCGGAGCAAGGGGTAACACTGGCGGTTTGCCAGAGCGAATGCGGTAGGACCTACACTCGAACCGCGTTCAAGGCGATGCCCGGTCCGTAACCTGTTCGGCAGTAGACTTCGGGAAGCTGGATGTCGCAGCCGGCCTGGGGCCCGAAGCCGCCGTTCACCTACATGCCGCGGCTCGACGAGCATTATGCTCCCGCCCAGGACACATCGGGATTATCCGCTTCGACTGGTTATCTCACCATGACCTCCGTCCTCCCACTTCCCGGCAGTTTGGACCGCCCCGGTCCTGGCTCACCAGTCACGTCACAGCCGACTGCCGCGCCCCCGTCGCCCAGCCGCGACAGGTCCGCTAGTTCCTTCACCGCGTTGACCCGCAGCATCCAGGAGATGGGACTGATGCGCCGCCGCTATGGCTACTACTGGGCCAGGCTGATCGGTGCCGTGCTCATCCTGGCCGCCTGGGTCGTGGTTTTCATCCTGATCGGCGACAGCTGGTGGCAGCTAGCCAACGCCGGAATCCTCGCGGTTCTGATGACCCAGATCTCGTTCCTAGGCCATGACGCCGCGCACCGTCAGATATTCAAATCTGGCCGCTGGAACGACTGGGTCAGCCTGATCATCGCGAACCTGCTGGTCGGGATCAGCTACGGCTGGTGGCAACGTGAGCACAACCGCCACCACGCGAACCCGAACAAGGTGGGAGCTGACCCCGACATCGCATTGACTGCCCTCGCTCTCACGCCCGCACAAGCAACCAAGCAGCGCAGCCAGCTGATGGGGTGGTTGGTGGCCCATCAGGGCTGGTACTTCTTCCCGATCTTGCTGCTGCTCGGACTCTCGATGCACCACGAGGCGATCCGCCGGGTGATCAGTCCAGCGAAAATTCAGCGTCGCTGGGTCGAGATCAGCTTCCTCATCCTCCGCCTCGGAGGACTGGCCCTTCTGGTGTTCCTTGTGCTGCCCCCGGAGAAAGCGGTCGCGTTCCTGGCTGTGCAGCTGGCCGTATTCGGCCTGTACATGGGCTCATCATTCGCGCCCAACCATATCGGCATGCCGCTGGTGTCGGCCAAGCTGAAGCTGGACTTCCTACGCCGGCAGGTCCTGATGAGCCGCAACATCAGCGGCGGATCGCTGATCTCGGTCTTCATGGGTGGGCTGAACTATCAGATCGAACACCACCTGTTCCCCTCGATGGCGCGACCCTATCTACGCAAAGCGCAGCCTCTGGTCGCCGCCTACTGTGCCGCCCAAGGCGTCCCCTACACCCGTACCACGCTCTGGCAGTCCTACCGCGCCGTCATCGGCTACCTCAACACCGTGGGATTACGCGGCAAAGACCCCTTCCTCTGCCCGCTCATCGCTCAACGCCGAGCCCTGTAGCCAGAGCCCCGCACCCCTCAGGTCGAAGGCGAATGGCGTGCCAGGCCCAGCGGAGCATCGACTTCGGCCGGAACACCGCTGCCGCGAGCCGACCTTACTGCGGGCAGGCCGCTCTATGTCTTGACTTCCTAGGCTGACTGGGTAATGAACGAGCATTGGGTGGAATACGCGGGCGTATCGACTGAGCAACAAGACCTCACTGGATCCGCGGTTTGGTCTTGCCGGCATCACGGTCATAGACCCGCGGTTGGGGGTCCCATGCGAGCCAGAGGCCCGTGGCGGTCGACTACTAGGTGGGGCGGGCGCCAGGATCGGCTGCCGATCTTCACCTAAAGCTCACCCAAAGCACCAACCAAGTCGGCCACGCTGACGCATGGACGTCGTCTGCTGGGCCAGTTTCACACGGCTCACCACGGAGGTTCAGCTGCGCAACAAAGTGCGCGCGTCGGTGGTCCGGAGTTCCACTGACGGTCCACCTCGCACTTCGACGCGGCAATGCTGCCCCGCGCCGATCGGATGTATACCGGTGATGGCGCCCGTGGCGAAGACCATGCCCGCTCGGACCGGTTGACCTCGACTGGCGAGGATATTCAGCGCGGTCGCCAGACCATGATGAATTCCCCCGGGCAAGTTCTCGGCAGATCCTTCTCCCATGAGTTGCCCGTCGATGTAACAGGCAAGCTGGACCGGAGCTCCACCGGGCCAGTCCGCAAGGACCGAGCCGAGCACCAGACCGTTGTTGTTCCCGAAGTCGGCGGCGATCACTGTCGGGCCGAGCGAGTTGATGTCAGGGATCGGGCTGCTGGCCACCTCGACGCCGACCAGCAGATGCTGCTCTAGGTCCGCCACCTCCTGGGCCGCCCAGTCAGCGTCATCGTGGGAGGGCAGATCATGACTCAGCCGAATGACCAGCTCTGCTTCCACGGCCGCGAACCCGGACGCGAAGATACCGACCTCGGCTGGGGATACGCGCTCCTCGCCAAGGTGATATTGCTGACGCCAGATTGGGCCGACCAGCCGGTCCGGATCCCCGGCCGTGCGCCGGTCCGCCGAGATGTAGCCAATCTTCCAGCCGACCAGCGAGTCCTGCCATCGCGACATCGCCAGCTCCTGGATCTGGTAGGCCACAGCCATGCTGGCGGGGATAACACCCGGGAACCGGGTCAGGCTCCGCCCCTCTCTTCGGGCAGCGACCAGCTCGGTGGCGACTACGTCCTCAGCTGGCGGTGTGCTCATCTCGACCTTTCCGGTCTGCACTCACCTCGGTGAGGTGCGTACCAAACGCTAGACGATTCGATGAGAACGAACCGATCGCCGACCGGTCGCCGGGACGGGCGCTGCTTCACCGCGGGAGTAACGACTAACGAGCAAGTGGAGGCTATGGGGGCGCCAATCACCTGTCGACAAGTCCGTCCCGCGACCACCGCGGGATGTGCAACCCGTCCGGGACATCCTCTGCGGACCGGTGGTATCGGGCCATCGTGCTCAGGGTCGTCCAGGCGAAGTAGTCGTGCAGCACCTGTCGGAGCCGGTCGTCGCTGGCGTGCGTTCGCCCACGGTCACCGCTGCCAGCACGGTAAAGGCACCTCTGTCAGGTTCAGCTGTCTGCGCGAGGCTCTCTAAGGATCAGGGGATGCATGCACACGATGCGCAAGCAGCGGATTTAGCCTGAGTCGTCCGGACCTGCCTGTCGTGCGGCAGCGCGGGCTGTGGTGGTCGGCCGCGGGGACGTTGGCTCGGCCTTGGTGAAGTCTGCGGCCCTGCGGGTCAGCAGGTAGCCCGCGACCAGCACCAGGATGATCATCGTCACCACGCCGGTCTCTGTCGTCACGTACGCCATCATCGCCGGCGACGTCGTTATAGCAACGCCGGCGACCGTCTCCATCAGATTGTTGAAGGCGCTGTGAGAAAGACTGACCGGCCAGATGCTTCCCGACCACAATCGCAGCCACCCATACCAGACACCAGCCAAGGTCAGCGTGACCATCACGATCGGTACGACGATCCAGCGCTTCCCCTCGCTCTGATAGGTGGTGGTGAGCACCAGCAGAGGCAGATGGAAGATCGCGTGGAAGGCACCGGTCACAAGAGCCGCGCGCCGCCCAGACATGAGTTCGGCCAAGCGAAAAAGCAGGTATCCCCGCCAACCGATCTCCTCACCGAGAAAGACAACCGCGAAAATGATTGTGGTTAAGGCGACGTTGAGAACGCCCCTGGCGAAGCCCGGACCCAAGCCGGGAAAGCTGACAACCCCAAAGGCGGCCGCGACGCCGAAGCTCACAGCAATGATCACCGCCGGTCCAACGACGGCAATCAGCAGCCCTCGCCCCCTCCGCGGGTTGAATCCCACCCCTGCCCAAATCGCGCGTCGTTGACCGCGTGGAACGGTGAAGGCGACGGTAAGTGCCACCGCGATCACCGGCACAGCAATACTGATCAGCGGCGCAATACCCGCGTGCGGCAGCGCGAGGGCAATGGCAAGCGTCAACGCGTACGTGATGCACAGGAACACAACGATCTGACGTAGGGGACGGTGGGTTCTCGCTGGCGCCGACTCTTCAACGGTTGGTCGCTGCCGCATCGGTACTCCCTCGATTCGTGTCGCTTATTTATCAAGCGCATCGAACGTCAGCGCGGTGACCGCTAAGTAGCCGCCGGGCCGAGCCATCCCCTTATTGTCGTCCGTCGCCAGCGCCGTTGACCACCCGCTGCCGGACGCGGATGCCGCCAGTCTTGTCGACAGATCGTGAGCCCGAGGATCTGGTCGTCGGTGTGTGTCCGATAGGAACCTCAAACGAGCATTATTGGCATCAGCGGGATCTACCCGCCTGCCCACTAACCGCCGGAGTGACAATCCGAGGCTGCGGCTTGCCGCCGGGGCGCCGAGCGAGCTATGACGAACGTTGCGAGACCGGCCGCAACTAGTGTCCCGATGAGGGTGCCGATCACGGGTTGATCGGTGGCAATGCCGATGCTGAATCCTGCAGCGACGCTGCCGGTTACCAGACCGGCGGCCTGTATCCTGGGTCGTCGCCATGTGTCGAACCCTGGGGTATGAGCCTCGGAGTCGAGCGAGCGTTCCGCCCGCCTGCTGGCTGCAAGAAAACCGATAAGCAATGCCGGTTTGAGAAGATTGCCGACGTTCTGAATGGAATTACCTGGCGCCAGATTGCCGGTCTCGATGATATCGCTGACATGGACGACGGTGGCTCCTGCTCCGAAGACAGTCACGGCAATGACGGTTGCCTCACGGAACCCATCGCGTCGACCCATGGCGACAATTCCAAGAATGCCGATTGCCAGATTGGCAAAGCCAACCTCGAGCTGAAAAGGATTCCCGGTCGGCCAGCCGATGGATTTGGCCACCGAGTCCGAAATGAAGAAGTGACCGAAAAAGCCACCAATCCCGCTTCCCGCCACACCGACACCAAAGAGATACAGCAAGAAGATTTCGAGCTTTAATTCACGGCTTCGACTGCTCTTGTCCAGGCCAAGATGTACGACAGCCACGATGAGAGGCAAGACGGAATAGATGAAGACGCGTAATGCAACGGAGCCCATCAGTCCTGCTCGATAAGCTTCGTTGTTGTCTCACTGGGGGTCCCGATCCCTGCTCGGTCTAGCTGCGGGGAGCCTCCGCGTGGTGAGAAGAGAGGGCCTGCGTCGGCGGGCGCCGGAGCAGCCGGTGATCGAGATAGTTCCGACAAGGTCGACGTGCGCTCCATCGACCCCGGCACGACGACATGGGCCACCAGCTTGCCAACCGGACGAGTGCGGCGACCAATGCGAGGAGCGCCGCCACGGGTCACGGTCATCCGCGAGTGAACGTGGCGGCGAACGCGTCGAGCTGGCCGCTGTCGGCATTGCGGATGGCAAACCTGATCACCGGGCCGAGCAGCTGCACTGGACCGGTCATCCGGCAGTCGGCCACCAGGCGCACCCGCGTCCCCTCGCCGTGCCGCGTACACATGTAGATGTAGTCAGCGGTCACCCCGCCCTGGATCGACCTCAGGGTGATGCTGCGTCCCGGGTCCAGGGCGGCGATCTGCCCGGTGCGCTCTTTGCCCCGCGTGGTGAAAACCAGCGTCGTGCCAGCAACGGTTGGACCGTCTGCCCGCAGTGCGTCCACGCCCGACATCCATCGCGCCGCAATGTCCCAGTCGATCAACCGCTCCCACACCGCGTCGACCGGACGGCCGATCGTGGTCTCCGCGGTGAACACCTCAGTCATCTCGCGCCTTCCAGATAGTCCGTCATGCCCAACGCTGCGCCGCGTGAGACGCGATGTATTGGACGAACTTCACCTCGCCTCGGGTACAAAACCGGCCGAGGTTGCAGCCTCGGCGCGGTCGTACGTCGCGCGTTGCGCGGCAAGGTACTGGGCCGGCGTCCCCCCCGTATGGCGCTTGAAGTCACGGATCAAGTGCGCCTGGTCGAACCATCCCAGCTCCGCCGCCTTGTCCGCCCACCCCACCGACCCATGCACGTCGATCTCCGCAAGCAGCCGGCGCATCCGCAGAATCCTGGCGAGCATGCGTGGGCTCAGACCGACCTGCTCGATGAACAGTCGGTCGAGATGGCCATGGCTCACACCAAGCCCTGTCGCAATATCAGTAACCGGACGGGTAGGTTCCGCCGAAAGCTGCCGGACCGCGGCCTCACACCGCGCGAACGCGTCGCGGTCAAACGGTTCCGGAGTCCTCAAGGTGGCCACGACGACATCGAGAGCCTCGGCCGGCGTCCGGCAGGCTGTCAGCTCGCGCCGCAGGCCCGGGGCCCTCGGCCACGCCTGCAGCAAGTCCACAACCCGACCCCGCAGCGTCGCCGGCCTGAGCCCGAGAGCGGGCCGGCAGCCGACCGGCGTGGTGACGATCCCCACACAGAACGTCTCGCCCAGCGGCTCGTTGACGATCGGCCGGTCATGCGGGCCTATGAGGAAGCCCCTGTCGGCGACCAGAGCAGCACCCTCCCCGACCGGGATCTGCCGGATCGGGTCGCCAAGGACAATGCCCGCAACGGTGGACCCCGTGGGAGCGATACGTTCACGGACCCCGGCGATACGACCGCGCGCGAACCAGACCCACTCGACGAACCGGCCAGTCTCACCGCCAACCCGGCGCGGCACATACTCGAACACGGCTCGACCGTACCGCCCTCACCCATCCGACTGCAGTCGCTGCCGCAACTGCTGAAATATGCCACCGATTGGCACTGGGAAGACGCCACTGGCCAACGGCACAATCTGCCCAGTCGGGACGCGTGCGCGCAACATCCGAGCAGACGTAGACAAAGCCGATTGGCAGGAACCCGCGACAATGTGACTCGTCTCTGGGAGAATCGCTGTGTTTAGCGCACCGCGAAGGCGACTGCGAAGCGGGCCGCCTCTCGAGGCGCCGAACGGGTTTCATTGGCCGGGGGCACGCGTTCTCCTCCAGATCCGCCGATAGGGATGGCTATGGCCACCGCGACAGTCGCCGCCGTGCAAGCGGCATACATCCTGATGGACCAGCACGCCTGCGTGGACAAAGCGGTCACGCTGCTGCACCAAGCAGCCGACGGCGGCGCGAGGATCGTGGTGTTCCCCGAGGTATACATTCCGGGAACGCCCATCTGGATCGACTCCAGACCGATTTGGGACGGCGACGAGGACTGGTACGCGATGCTGGTCGATCAAGCCGTCGTGGTCCCCGGCCCCGTTACCGAAGCGCTTGGCGCCGCCGCCCGCGCCGTGGGCTCATACGTGGTGATCGGAGTGCAGGAACGCGAGCCCCACGGCGCCACGATCTACAACACAACCCTCTACTTCGGCTCCGACGGCGCCCTACTCGGCAAACACCGCAAGCTGATGCCCACCGGCTCCGAGCGCACTGTGTGGGGCATGGGCGACGGTTCCACCCTTCCCGTCATCGACTCGCCATACGGCAGACTCTCCGGATTGACCTGCTGGGAGAACTTCATGCCCTTGGCCCGCTATTACCTCTACAGCCAGGGCGTGGATATCTGGGCCGCCCCGACCCTCGCCCCCAGCGACGGCTGGATTGCCGCCATGCGACACATCGCCCTGGAAGGCCGCTGCTACGTGATCGGCGTCAACCCCTGCCTCCACGTCGACCAGATCCCGGCCGACTTCCCCCACCGCGATCGCCTTTGGGCCAACGATCACGACAACGAAGGCTGGGTGGAACCCGGCAACAGCGTGATCATCCATCCCAGCGGCAAGGTTTTGGCCGGGCCTGCTCGGCACGAGGAGACCATCCTGTACGCCGACGTCGACTTGGCCGCGGTGCGCGCGGCGCGCCGGCTCTTCGACCCGGTGGGCCACTACAGCCGCCCAGACATATTCCAACTCCGGGTGGACACCCGCTCCCGACCTGGGGTCGTCCTAGGTTACCCATCGGACAACCAGATGCCCGTCGAGCCGACCGAGAAGCTGGAACCCGCGACCCTGGATTGATCACGAGTCTTCAGTCGCCTGGTGATGATTGGTTGTCATATTCGAAGCGGCTCGGGCTGAGTTCCCGCAACGAAGTGGGAGGGCTTGCCATAGGACCAACTCCCAACCGGCAGCATCGACAACGAATTGGAGCACCTGAAGGAGCCAGTGAAGGTATTAGGCGCCACGTCCGGTGACTCCTGGCACTGGCACGACCTGAACCTTACTGCCCGCGTTCTGGATCACGTGAAGCCCGACCAAGGTGACGGTCTGCGAGGCAGCCAAGGAGTTAGCCAGGGGCCGTCTCAGGACGGTTCGTTTCCACACAGCCAAGAGCTTCAAGATCCGGGTCCTGGCCGGCAAGGTCGGCCTACCCCGCCGAGAAGGCCGCTCGAGAGCTGGACCCGCCTGCGGCTCCGTGATGGCCCAATGGCTCAGGACTTCGAGCCGGTGCGGCGCTCCAGGGCTTCGATGACGGTTGGGCAGACGTCGATCTCGTAGAGCCTTTCGACGCTCTGCATCCCGCCTGGGCTCTCCGCGTTGATCTCG
>Ga0307294_10000172_pt1 | contig 15769 bp, 14 predicted proteins | sample ER_DNA_151_FD_194468 | JGI IMG/M metagenome (GOLD analysis project Ga0307294, IMG submission 194468) | Bulk soil microbial communities from the East River watershed near Crested Butte, Colorado, United States - ER_DNA_151 | ecosystem: Environmental > Terrestrial > Soil > Floodplain | place... | reverse complement strand
GCACTGGCCGTAGAACACGCCGGTCTTGGTGGCCTTGAACCAGGTCTCGTTGAGGCGGCCGGGAATCGAGTCGATCTTGATGCCGAAGGACGGCACCGCGAAGGCGTGGATGACGTCGGCGCCGGTGGTCTGGATCCGGACCACCTTGTTCACCGGCACGACCATCTCGTTGTCGACGCCGAGCAGCCGGGGCTTCTTGTCCTGCGCCAGCAGCGAATCGAATTCGAACTTGCCGTTGTCGGGATAGGCGTAGCTCCAGTACCACTGCTTGCCGGTCGCCTTGATGGTGAGGTCGGCCTTGGGAATGTCGAGCTGCTGGAACAGCAGCCGGAACGACGGCACAGCGATGGCGACCAGGATCAGCACCGGAATCAGGGTCCAGGCGACCTCGATCAGGGTGTTGTGGGTGGTCTTGGAGGGGACCGGATTGGCCTTGGCGTTGAACTTCACCACCACCATGATCAGCAGCACCAGCACGAACAGCGTGATGACGGTGATGATCCAGACCAGCAGCGTATGGAACCAGGTGATGGTGTCCATCACCCCGGTGGCCGACTCCTGCAGGGTCCATTCCCACGGCGAGGGCTGGCCCAATTCGGCGAAAGCCGCACCGCCGGCCGCCAGCGCAACGCCTGCCACCGCCAAACCCAGCAACCGTCGGCCAATCTGGCCCTTCGACATCTTCATGCCGCTCGCGCTCCCTTGATAAATCCCCAAAGCATTCCGCCGGATGGCGGGAAATGCTGCACGATCCGTCCCCAGACAAACGGCCTTGAAGTACTGCCTGGAGTACCGGGGCCGGAAAGCTAGAACGCGTCGAAATCCAGCCTCTCAAACCATAATTCTCAGGCTCTCGCAATGCAGTAGTAGGGCATGGCGGGGCGCGTCACCGGCTATTCGCATGGCCCCACATTTTCCCGTGAAATCAGGCCGAAGTCCGATTTTTGCGCAGCGATCGCGCTTGACAGCCGGATTGCCCGATGTAGGCACAGACAGGGTGATCCCGCGGCGCCTGATTCGCCTGACGGAGCGCCCATTTCGGCGTAAGGTCCGGGAATATCGCCTTCAGGGCGCCGTCATTAGCCGTCTCAGTCCAGGTCGGTCCCATGCTCGGACCGGCCAGCCTGAGGAATATCAAGGGAATCGAGCCTGATGGGCCGTTCGACACAGCGGACGACAAGCGCACCCCCCCGCGGCCAGGAATGGGCCGCCGGTTTTGGCCGCCTCAAGGCCAGCCTGACTGCCGCGGCCCTCGCCATCGCGCTGCTGCCCGGCCTGACCGCAGCGGCCGACGCCCAAGGCGCGGTACGCTCGGTGCATGGCGACTGGCAGATCCGTTGCGACACCCCGCCCGGTGCCCAGGCCGAGCAATGCGCCCTGATCCAGAGCGTGGTGGCGGAAGACCGCTCCAATGCCGGCCTCACCGTGATCGTGCTGAAAACCGCCGACCAGAAAAGCAAGCTGATGCGGGTGGTGGCGCCGCTCGGCGTGCTGCTGCCTTCCGGGCTCGGCCTGAAACTCGACAACCAGGACGTCGGCCGCGCCGGATTTGTCCGATGCCTGCCCAACGGCTGCGTCGCCGAGGTTGTCATGGACGACAAGCTGCTCGGGCAACTGCGCACCGCCAAGACCGCGACCTTCATTATTTTCGAGACGCCGGAAGAGGGGATCGGGTTTCCGCTCAGCCTGAACGGCATCGGCGAGGGATACGACAAGCTGCCGTGAGGGTTAGCTCGTCATTGCGAGCCATTGGGCGCGCATTCGCGCAATGACGCTGAAGCCATAATCCACGCTTTGCGATCCGATTTCGCCCCTCGCGAAACGGTCGCCGAGCAACTATCTTGGATTTCAGCCTCCCCCACAACGGACCTCCCCCCATGACCCCCACCACCTCCCTGCTCGACCGCGCCAATCTCGACCGCGATGCCGTCCGCCATCAGGTGGCCCGCGGGCTGGAGGGGGCCGACGACGGCGAGTTGTTCCTGGAATACAGCCAGTCCGAAGCGCTGATGTTCGACAATGGGCGGCTGAAGCAGGCTACCTACGACACCGCGCAGGGGTTTGGGTTGCGCGCAGTCAAGGATGACGCGGTCGGCTATGCGCATTCCTCCGACGTGTCACTGCCGGCGCTGATCCGCGCCGCCGACGCGGTCAATGCGGTGCGCGGCGGCTATTCGGGAACGCTGGCGGCGGCGCCGCCGCATACCAATGTGCGGCTCTATGGCGACGAGAATCCGCTCGATGCGCCGGGCTTTGAATCCAAGATCAAGCTGCTGGCCGAGATCGACGCCTATGTCCGCGACAAGGATCCGCGGGTGCGGCAGGTGACGGTCAGCCTGTATGCGACCTGGCAGGTGGTGGAAATCCTGCGGCCCGACGGGGAGAGCTATCGCGACATCCGCCCGCTGGTGCGGCTCAATGTCAACGTGGTGGCCGGCCAGGGCGACCGGCAGGAAAGCGGCAGCAAGGGCTATGGCGGCCGCGAGCCCTATGCCCGTTTCATCGAGACCAGGGCCTGGCGCGAGGTTGCCGACGGAGCGATCCGCGAGGCCCTGGTCAATCTGGAATCGGTGCCGGCCCCGGCCGGCGAAATGGACGTGGTGCTCGGCGCCGGCTGGCCGGGCGTGATGCTGCATGAAGCGGTCGGCCACGGCCTCGAAGGCGATTTTAATCGCAAGCAGACTTCCGCCTTTGCCGGGCTGATGGGCCAGCAGGTCGCCGCCAAGGGCGTCACCGTGGTCGACGACGGCACCATGGCCTCGCGGCGCGGCTCGCTGTCGATCGACGACGAGGGCACGCCGACCAACCGCACCGTGCTGATCGAGGACGGCATCCTGGTCGGCTACATGCAGGACCGCCAGAACGCCCGGCTGATGAACATGAAGCCGACCGGCAACGGCCGCCGCCAGGGCTATGCCCATGTGCCGATGCCGCGCATGACCAACACCTACATGCTGGCCGGACAGCGCGACCCGGCCGAGATTCTCGCTTCGGTGAAGAACGGCATCTACGCCGCCAATTTCGGCGGCGGCCAGGTCGACATCACTTCGGGCAAGTATGTGTTCCAGTGCACCGAGGCCTACAAGATCGAGAACGGCAAGATCGGCGCGCCCTTGAAGGGCGCGATGCTGATCGGCAACGGGCCGACCGACCTGCATCGCATCACCATGGTCGGCAATGACCTCGCGCTCGATACCGGGATCGGCACCTGCGGCAAGAACGGCCAGGGCGTGCCGGTCGGCGTCGGCCAGCCGACGCTGCGGATGGAGCGCATTACGGTCGGAGGAACGGGCCAGTGAGCATCGAAGAGAAAAACGCCGCGCCGAAGCCGACCAGCTGGCGCGGCCAGGCCGTCCAGCTCGCCGCGATCCTGGCGATCGTGTTCGTCGCCAAGGGCGCGCTCGCCGAACCCTTTTACATCCCGTCGGGCTCGATGGAGCCGACGCTGTTGATCGGCGATGCGCTGCTGGCCTCGAAGTACCCCTATGGCTACGGCACCGCATCGCTGCCGATCCAGATCAACCTGCCCGAGACCGGGCGGCTGTTTGCGGGGATGCCGAAGCGCGGCGACGTCGTCGTGTTCCGCTGGCCGGGCGACCGCTCGCAGGCCTGGGTCAAACGCGTGGTCGGGCTACCCGGCGACCGCATCCAGATGCGGCAGGGCCAGCTCTTCATCAACGACCATGCCGCCGCGCTGAAGCCGGACGGCATCGGATCGTCGGAAGACGGCTCCGGCGGCGGCGAACCGGCCCCGCGCTACATCGAGACGCTGCCGGGCGGCGTCAGCCACGCGATCTTCAAGATGCGCGACAATGGCCGGCTCGACAACACGCCGGAAGTGACGGTGCCGCCGGACAGGCTGTTCGTGCTCGGCGATAACAGAGACAATTCCGCCGACAGCCGCGTCGCCGTGCGCGACGGCGGCGTCGGGCTATTGCCGATGGACAATCTGGTCGGCCGCGCCGACGCCGTGGTCGGATCCTGGGACCTCGGCATCCGCGAGCGGCCGGTATGGACCTGGTTGTCCGGCTTCCGCGTCGCGCGGTTTTTCACCGCGGTGCATTGAACGCAGGGCCGTGACCTTCGACGATCTCAGGAACATCGCGCTGCTCTGGCCCGAGGTCGAGGACGGCACCTCCTACGGCACGCCGGCACTAAAAGTGCGCAAGAAACTGCTGGCACGGTTGAAGGAAGACGGCGACAGCCTGGTGATGCCAGGCGTTCCCTTCGAGGAGCGCGACATGTTGGTGGAAAGCCAGCCCAGGGTGTTTTACTTCACCGACCACTACAGAGATTATCCGATGGTACTGATCCGCCTGTCGAAGGCAAAACGAGCCACGGTCGAACCGTTGCTGCGCCGGCAATGGCAGGCACTGGCATCGAAGAAGGCTATTATATCGATGGGATCGTAGGGTAGGCAAAGCGTAGCGTGCCCACCCCCACAAGATGCCATGAACCAAACCGAATTCCTCGCCACCGCCCTTCGCAATCCGGTCAACGCGGCGATATCGGATGAACTGTTCCGGCTCGCGCTGCCGGATGCGTGGATCGTTGCGGGATGCCTGGTGCAGACCGTGTGGAATGCGCTGACCCATCGCCCGTTCGACTACGGCATCAGCGATTACGACGTGTTCTATTTCGATTCGGACATTTCGTGGCAGGCCGAGGATGCGGTGATCCGGCGCTTGCAGAACGCGTTTGTCGCTCCCGGCGTCACGGTCGAGGCACGCAATCAAGCCCGCGTTCATCTCTGGTATCCGCAAAAGCATGGGTTGCCCTACCCCGCTCTGCGGAGCTCGCGCGAAGGCATCGACCGCTTCCTGACCAGAAACACCCGAGTTGGAATCCGCCATACCCAGCACGGTCACGACGTCTATGCGCCCGACGGCTTCGACGATATCGCCGGCATGATCGTGCGGCCGAATCCTGGGCCGAATTTTTCGGCGGCTGGTTATGAGGCGAAGGCGGCGCGCTGGAAGAAGCTGTGGCCCGAGCTCACGGTGCTGCCGGCGGAGGCGTAGTCCGGATAATTCCGTTACCGCACCACGCCCGAGGTAAAGCCCGCCTTGCGCCGCGGCGGCTTGATGTCTTTTTTCAGGAAGCAGCGCGCGGACTTGCCGGCATAGCCCGGGCGCGCATAGGTCCAGGCGCGGCAATTGTTGTCGGCGGTGCAGGCCGCCTTGCATTCGTCGTCGCCGGAGCTGCCGCCCTTCAGATCGAAATTGCGGTAGTCGCCGCCGAACCGGTCGATCGATGTTTCGATCTTGTCGTTCTTCGGCTCGACCACGCCGGCGCCGCGCACGCCGGAGACGCAGCAATTGTCCTGGGTTCGCGCCGGCACGCTGCTCTTCAGCCAGCACGCCGCGCCCTCGGCGACATCGGTCGGATAGCTGAAGGTCCATGACCGGCAGCGCCGGTCGCGCTCGCACAGCAGGGCGCAATCGGCGGGATCGCCGGAGGCGACCGCCGAGCGCAGATAGTCGCCGCCCGGACGGTCGAAATTGGCCTGGGCCTGGGCGGGTCGGGCGGCCGTGGTGAGCGCCAACATGGCAGACGCCACCAAACACGCCCTGAGCAGGCGGCCTCTCCACATACCCTGTCGCTTTCGACTGATTGGACTTCACCCGCGGTTCGCGGGCCGCCATTTGATCGCCGCCAACCTGTACGGCGGATGAACGCCGTGCAACAGCTTGAACTAGAAAGCGTATTCGTCGTAGGCCGGTTCCACCGAGCCGCCCCAGGGGCCATTGAATTTCGCCAGCATCTCCTCGGCCGGGGTGTGGCCGGAGTCGATAATCCGCTCCAGCGGTTCGAGATGCCGGCTCTCGTCACGGCCGAGGTGATCGACCCGCTGGCGCCGCCGCAGGCCGGAATGCGCCAGCGCCACGCATTCCTTGGCGATTTCGAACAGAAAGCGGTCGCGGATCCTTGCCTTGAAGCCGAAGCGCGGAACGTCGTCGCGCAGCGCCTGGCGCTCCGCGGCGTTCCAGTGCTTGACGATGTCCCAGGCGGCGTCGAGGCTGGTGTCGTCATAGAGCAGTCCGACCCAGAACGCCGGCAGCGCCGGCAGCCGGCCCCACGGCACGCCGTCGGCGCCGCGCATTTCCAGATAGCGCTTCAGCCGCACCTCGGGGAAAATCGTCGACAGGTGGTTGGCCCAGTCCGACAGCGTCGGGCGTTCGCCGGGAAACGAATTGTTCCGCCCTTCGAAAAAGGCCCGGAACGACGAACCGGACACATCGATATATTCTTCGCCGCGCTTGACGAAATACATGGGCACGTCGAGCGCGTAATCGACCCAGCGCTCGAACCCCATGCCGTCCTCGAACGCCCATGGAATCATGCCCGAACGCGCATTGTCGGTATCGCGCCAGATCTCGGAGCGGAACGACAGGAAGCCGTTGGGCTTGCCTTCGGTGAACGGCGAGTTGGCGAACAAGGCGGTGGCGATCGGCTGCAGCGCCACCGACACCCGCAGCTTCTTGACCATGTCGGCTTCCGACGAGAAGTCGAGATTGGTCTGCACCGTGCAGGTCCGGTACATCATGTCGAGGCCGTATTTGCCGACCTTCGGCATGTAGTCGGTCATGATCCTGTAGCGGCCCTTGGGCATCATCGGTATCTGCGCCCGCGACCATGACGGCGTCATGCCGAGCCCGAGAAAGCCGATACCGAGCGGAGTTGCGATCTCGCGCACCTGCGCCAGATGCGCCATCAATTCGGACTGGGTCTGGTGCACGGTCTCGACCGGCGCGCCCGACAATTCGAACTGCCCGCCGGGCTCCAGCGATATGGCGCCGCCGCCGGTGACATCATACAGGCCGATGATGTTGCCGCGCTCCATGATCGGCTCCCAGCCGAGCAGGAGCTGCATGCCTTCCAGCAAGGCGCCGATGCCGCGGGCGCCCTCGTAAGGTACGGGTTGGTGACCCAGCAGCGTGAACGGGGTTTTTTCGTGCTCGGTGCCGATCCGGAAGTCGGAAGGCGGCTTCACGCCCGCCGCGAGCCACGCCACCAATTCGTCGCGCGACTGCAACGGCGTCATATCGATCTGATCACGCGCCATACAAATTCCGGATGTGGGGCGCTGCGAGCGAACGCGCGCGGTGTCGGGGGTATCCGCGAACCGACCGGCCCGGGGACACTTGCGGTAGAAAGGATATCATCGCGCGGGTGCGCCGTCTCTCGCGGCCAGCACTTGCGCCTCGCCACAGGCGCAGCCGAGCCGGTCGAGCAGACCGCAGAGCCTGACGGCATCCGCATCGGACAGTTTCGAGCCGACGTGTTTTTCGATCGCGGCGGAATACGCGTTCCACATTTTCTTCTGCAGCTCGCGCCCGGCCTCGGTGATCTCGACGAACTGACCGCGCTTGTCGATCTTGCATTCGCGGCGCGCCGCCAATCCCTCGTCCACCAGCCGGTCGATCAGCCGCGAGGTCGAGTATTGCGGAATCAGCATCTGCTTTTCCAGCTCGACCGGGCGCATTTCGCCCGACGGCGCCCGCGACAATTCCAGCAGCGCGTCATACCAGGCCAGCGGCGGGAAGCCGGCTTTCTTCAGCTCCTGCTCGACGGCATCCAGCACCCGGCTCTGCACCCGCATCAGGCGGATCCAGGCGGCGGTCGCCTCGGTCGATGGTTTGCGCTTCATGGTCCAGCCCATATGTCAGACAGAGTGTACCGCATTAAATGCACCTGCATCAATCTTGACTATTTCATGCAGATGCATTTAATCACCCCCTCTCCTATAGCCAATAATCAAAGGGAAGGAAAATTCCATGAAACTGTATTATTCCCCCGGCGCCTGCTCGCTCTCCCCCCATATCGCGCTGCTGGAGGCCGGCCTGCCCTACGATCTGGTCAAGGTCGACGTCCGGGCCAAGAAGCTCGAGAACGGCGACGACTTCCTGAAGGTCAATCCGAAGGGTCAGGTGCCGGTGCTGCAGCTGGACAACGGCGAGTTGGTGACCGAAGGCCCGGTCATCGTGCAGATCATCGCCGACCAGGCTTCGGCCAAGAACCTCGCTCCCGCCCGCGACAGCGCCGAGCGCTACAAGCTGCTGGAGTGGCTCAACTTCATCACCACCGAGCTGCACAAGAATTTCAGCCCGCTGTTCCAGCCGGTGATCCCGGATGAAGTAAAGTCATTCTTCAAGGAGCGCATCATGGGCAAGTTCAAATATGCCGACAGCAAACTCGCAGGCCAGGACTATCTGATGGGCAAGCAGTTCACCGTCGCCGACGGGTATCTGTTCGTGATGCTGAAATGGGCCGAGCGCACCGGCATGGACGTCTCCGCGCTCACGAACCTGACGGCCTTCAGGGACCGCGTTGCGGCGCGCCCGAAGGTTCAGGAGGCCTTGACCAGGGAAGGCCTGCTGAAGGCCGCGGCGTAAGCTCCCGAAAGTGGCGATAAATGCGAAGGGCCGGATCGATGATCCGGCCCTTTTTTCCTTCTCGTCATTCCGGGGCGATGCGAAGCATCGAACTACGGAGCGCCCTTGCGCCCCTGAGAATCTCGAGATTCCCCGATTTGCAATTGCACATCCGGGGTCTGGTGCTAACGCACCATCCCGGAATGACCAGCTTGTTCTTACGCCGCCTTCTCCCCCAGCTTCTTCGGCGGGAACCGGCCGTAAAAAGTCTCGCCTTTGGCGGCCATCTCGACCAGCAGTTTCGGCGGCGTGAAGCGCGAGCCGTATTTGGCTTCGAGCTTGCGACACAGCTCGACGAAGTTTTTGGTGCCCATGAAGTCGATATAGGACAGCGTGCCGCCGGTGAACGGCGCAAAGCCGAAACCGAGGATCGAGCCGACATCGGCCTCGCGCATGTCGGTGATGACGTGATCCTCGACGGTGCGCGCGGCTTCCACCGCCTGCACGACGAGAAAGCGCTGCTTCATCTCCTCGATGTCGAGCGTGTCGGGATCGAGATGCTTTGATTGCAGGCCGGCGAGCTCGGTCCACAGGCTCTTCTGGCCCTTGCCCTTTTCGGGATAGTCGTAAAAGCCCTTGCCGTTCTTGCGGCCAAAGCGGCCCTGCTTCTCGACCATTTCGACCAGCAGCTTCTTCTGGCTCTGGTCGATGGCGTTGGCGCCGAGATCGGCCTCGGTCGCCTTCATGATCTTGAGCACGAGATCGAGCGCGACTTCATCGGACAGCGACAGCGGCCCGACCGGCATGCCCGCCATCTTGGCGGTGTTCTCGATCATCGCCGGCGGCACGCCTTCCATCAGCATTTCCAGGCCTTCGGCGGTGAAGCGCAGCACGCAGCGGTTGGCGAAGAAGCCTCTGGAGTCATTGACCACGATCGGGGTCTTGCCGATTACCCGGACGTAATCCAGAGCGGTCGCGAGTGCCACGTCATTGGTGTTCTTGCCGACGATGATTTCCACCAGCATCATCTTCTCGACCGGCGAGAAGAAGTGGATGCCGATGAACTTGCCCTGGTCCTTGAACTCTTCCGCCAGCGAATTGATCGGCAGCGTCGAGGTGTTGGAGGCGAAGATCGCGTCGGGTTTCAGCAGCGGCTGGGCCTTGGCATAGGTTTCCGCCTTGACCTTGCGGTCCTCGAACACCGCCTCGATAATCAGATCGCAATCTTTCAGCACGTCGTAGTCGGCGGTCGCCGTGATGCGCGACAGGATCGCCTCGCTGTCGCCTTCCTTGGCGCGGCCCTTCTTGATCAGGTCGTCGATCACGGCCCTGGCGTGGCCCTTGCCCTTGTCGGCACTGGCCTGGTCGCGGTCGATCAGCACCACGTCGATGCCGGCCCGCGCCGAGACGTAGCCGACGCTGGCGCCCATGAAGCCGGCGCCGATGATCGCGAGTTTTTTCACCTTGGTCGGCGGCACGTTCTGCGGACGTCGCGCGCCCTTGTTCAATTCCTGCATCGACAGGAACAGGCTGCGGATCATCGCCGCCGCCTCCTTGCTGCGCAGGATCTTGGTGAAGTAGCGCGATTCGACCCGCAGGGCGGCGTCGATCGGCAACTGCAGGCCTTCATAGACGCAGCTCATGATGGCGCGGGCGGCGGGATAATTGTCGTAGGTCTCGCGCCGGAAGATCGCGTTGCCGGCCGGGAACATCATCATGCCATTCTTGGAAAACACCGGGCCGCCGGGAAGCTTGAAAGCCTTCTCGTCCCAGGGGGCGACCGCCTTGCCGCCACCCTTGATCCAGTCCTTTGCCGCCGTGATCAGATCGGCCGCGGGCACGATCGCATGGATCAGATTCAGCGCCTTGGCCTTGGCCAGATTGATCGCCTCGCCCTTCAGCAGCAGTTGCATGGCATCCTGCGGCGACACGATGCGCGGCACGCGCTGGGTGCCGCCGGCGCCGGGGAACAGGCCGACCTTGATTTCGGGCAGGCCGAGACGGGTCTTGGGATTGTCGGCGGCGACGCGGTAGTGGCAGGACAGCGTCAGTTCAAAACCACCGCCGAGCGCGAGCCCGTTGATCGCGGCCGCCCATGGCTTGCCGGAGGTCTCGATGTTGCGAAACACCTGCGAGAAGCGGCGGCTCTGGTCGAACAGCACCTGGTTGGCAGCTTCCTCGCCCTTGGCTTTCAGCATCTCGGCATACTGATGGCTCATGCCCTCCAGCATCGACAGATCGGCGCCGGCACACAGCGCCTCCTTGCCCGAGGTGATGACGACGCCTTTCACGGCGGCATCGGCGGAAGTCTGTTTGACGATCTCCTCGAGTTCAGTGACCGAGGTTTCGTCCAGCACGTTCATGGAACGGCCCGGGGTATCCCAGGTCACCAGCACGATGCCGTCGGCGTCGGTTTCCAGCTTGAAATTCTTGAAGGCCATGTGGTTGCTCCCAATTCGGTTCCGTCATCCTGAGGTGGCCTAGCCCTTGCGAGGCCCTCGAAGGATGACCTGATGAGTTCTCAATCCATCCTTCGAGGCTCGGGCTGCGCCCTCGCACCTCAGGATGACGCCGTCGCTTAAACTCTTTCGATGATGGTCGCGGTGCCCATGCCGCCGCCGATGCACAGCGTGATCAACGCGGTCGACTTGTTGGTGCGTTCGAGTTCGTCGAGCACGGTGCCGAGGATCATCGCGCCGGTGGCGCCGAGCGGATGGCCGAGCGCGATGGCGCCGCCATTGACGTTGATCTTGGCGTTGTCGATGTCGAAGGCCTGCATGTAGCGCAGCACCACCGAGGCGAAGGCTTCGTTCAGCTCGAACAGGTCGATGTCGGATTTCTTCATGCCCGAGCGCTCGAACAGCTTCTCGGTGACGTCGACCGGGCCGGTCAGCATCATGGCCGGCTCCGAGCCGATATTGGCGAAGGCGCGGATTTTGGCACGCGGCTTCAGCCCGTGCTTAGCTCCTGCTTCCTTGCTGCCGAGCAGCACGGCGCCGGCGCCGTCGACGATCCCGGACGAATTGCCGGCGTGGTGCACGTAGTTGATGCGCTCGATTTCCGGATGCGACTGGATCGCCACCGCATCGAAGCCGCCCATCGCGCCGACCGCCGCGAACGAGGCCTGCAACTGGCCGAGCGTCTGCATCGTGGTGGTCGGGCGCATGTGTTCGTCCCTGGCCAGGATGGTAAGGCCGTTGATATCCTTGACCGGGACCACGGAATTCTTGAAGCGGCCCTCGTCCCAGGCTTTGGCGGCGCGCTGCTGGCTCTGCACCGCATAGGCGTCGACGTCGTCGCGCGAAAAACCGTATTTGGTGGCGATCAGGTCGGCCGACACGCCCTGCGGCATGAAGTAGGTGGGCACCGCGATCGACGGGTCCATCGGCCAGGCGCCGCCGGAGGCGCCGATGCCGACCCGGCTCATCGATTCGGCGCCGCCGCCGATGACGAGGTCGTGCTGGCCGCTCATGATCTGGGCCGCTGCGAAATTCACCGCATCGAGGCCCGAGGCGCAGAAGCGGCTGATCTGGACGCCGGGGACGGCCTCGCCGAGGCCCGCATTCATGGCCGCGAAGCGCGCGATGTCGGAGCCGGCTTCGCCGACCGGATCGACCACGCCGAGAATGACGTCGTCGACGATGTCCTGTTTCAGATTGTTGCGCTCCTTGAGCGCCTTCAGCGGCACCGTGGCCAGCGCCACCGCGGTCACCTCATGCAGCGCGCCATCGGCCTTGCCGCGGCCGCGCGGCGTGCGTACGTGATCGTAGATATATGCCTCAGGCATGAAGCCCTCCTGGTATGAGGATCATAATTTTACAGGCGATTTGGAAGCTGTCGCGGATCGGGTCGTGTGCTTTGGCAAGATTTCCGGTCCGCGAAAGCTTCCCCGATCAGAAAGCTTCCGCCGCCAATTCCATGGTGGTCGCACATCCGGTCTGGATGCGCGCGAGGTGCAGCGCGGTTTCCGGCAGCATCCGTTCCATGAAGAAACGGCCGGTGACCAGCTTGGTGGAGAGATAGGGCGTCGCCGCGCCGCCCGCAATCTTGTCCTGCGCGACTTTCGCCATCCGCGCCCACATATAGGCGAAGGTGACGAGGCCGAACAGCTGCATGTAATCGGTGGCGGCGGCGCCGGCATTGTCGGGCTTCATCATCGCGTTCTGCATCAGCCAGGTGGTGGCCTGCTGCAGGTGGCCGAGCGCCGTTGAGAGCGGTGCGACGTAGGGTTTCATGGCCTCGTCGGCGCCGTGATCCTTGGCGAAGCCGGCGACTTCGCCGAAGAAAGCCATGACCGCGCGGCCGCCGTCGCGCGGCAGCTTGCGGCCGACGAGGTCGAGGGCCTGAATGCCGTTGGCGCCCTCATAGAGCATGGCGATGCGGGCGTCGCGCACGAACTGCTCCATGCCGTGCTCGGCGATATAGCCGTGGCCGCCATACATCTGCTGCGCCAACACCGCGTTGGAGAATCCGACGTCGGTCATGACCCCCTTCATGATCGGCGTCATCAGTCCCATATGGTCGTCGGCCTCCTGGCGATCCTTGGGATCGCTGGAGCGGTGGGCGACGTCGCTCTTCAGCGCGGTCCAGATCACCATGGCGCGCGCGGCTTCGTTGAAGGCGCGGATGGTGAGCAAGGTGCGGCGCACGTCGGGATGCACGATGATCGGATCGGCCGCCTTATCCGGCGCCTTGGCGCCGGTGAGCGAGCGGCCCTGCAGCCGTTCGCGGGCGTAGGCTGCGGCGTTCTGGTAGGCGACTTCGGACTGCGCCAGCCCCTGCACCGCGACGCCGAGCCGCGCCTCGTTCATCATCACGAACATGCCCTGCATGCCCTTGTTTTCCTCGCCGATCAGCCAGCCGGTGGCGCCGTCGTAATTCATCACGCAGGTGGAATTGCCGTGGATGCCCATCTTGTGTTCGATCGAGCCGCAGGTGACGCCGTTGCGTTCGCCGAGCGAGCCATCTTCATTGACCAGAATCTTGGGCACCACGAACAGCGAGACGCCCTTGATGCCGGCCGGCGCGCCTTCGATGCGTGCCAGCACCAGATGGATGATGTTTTCGGTGAGATCGTGCTCGCCGGAGGAGATGAAGATCTTGGTGCCGGTGATTTTGTAGCTGCCATCGGCCTGCTTGACGGCCTTGCTGCGCAGCAGGCCGAGATCGGTGCCGCATTGCGGCTCGGTGAGATTCATGGTGCCGGCCCATTCGCCGGCCACCATCTTCGGCACGAACATCTGCTTCTGTTCGGGCTTGCCGTGCACCATTAGCGCCGCCGTGGCGCCCATGGTCAGGCCGCCATACATCGAAAATGCCATGTTGGCCGACGACTGGAATTCGGTGACGGCCTGGGTCAGCGTCACCGGCAGACCCTGCCCGCCATATTCTGATGGTGCCGACAAGCCCAGCCAGCCGCCTTCGGCCACCTGCTTGAACGCCGCCTTGAAGCCCTTGGGAGTGGTCACCGAGCCATCGTCATGGCGTTTGCAGCCCTCGAGATCGCCGACGCGGTTGAGCGGCTGCAACACCTGTTCGCTGAGCTTGGCGGCCTCGCTCAGGATCGCATCGCGCACATCCGCGGAGGCGTCGCTGAAGCCTGGCAGGTTGTCGTAGCGGTCGATCTGAAACACGTCGTTGAGCAGAAAGGTGACGTCCTCCACAGGGGCTTTGTAGATCGGCATTTCGCATCCTCCCGGCTGGCTCGCTCCGTGTAAGGGAGACTTTGCAGCGCAGCAATCATTGAGTTTCAGAAAGAACCTTAACCGGTTCCGAAAGTCGTAGGCAGCTACTTCAGGGTCGCGGCTGCGACGTGGACGGCGCGCCTGCGGCACTGCTCGCCAGTTGCTCTCCCATCAGGCGGTGCAGCAGGTTGATCGCCTTGAGCGGGCGCACCATCACCTTGAAATGGGTGATGCGGCCATCGTCGGCGAAGGTGATGATGTCGACGCCGTTGAGCTTGATCCCGTCGATCTCGGTCTGGAATTCGAGCACCGCGCCGTTGTCGCTGCGCCATTCGCCGATATAGGCGAAGCCCGCACCGCCCAGCACCTTGTCCGCGCTCGCCAGATATTTGAACGTGATGTCACGGCCGCGCTGCGGCGTATGCACGACGGGACTTTCGAACACCGCATCCGGGTGCAGCAGATCCCATAGCGCCGCGCGGTCGTGGGACTTGATGTAGCCGTACCATTTGTCGAGGCCGGGCATGCTCATCGGACGTCTCCTGTCCAGGAAGGCGCGACGGGCGCGCCACCATATGCACATTGACGCATATGCACTTATATGCATATTGTCAAGATTATCAGGAGGGGTGGTACTTGGCGCTCGGTGACGCAATCCTCGCATGCCTGACCGAAGGTCCGATGACGGGCTATGAGCTCGCCAAGACGTTCGACGCGTCGATCGGGTTCTACTGGCGGGCCAACCACCAGCAGATCTACCGCGAGCTGACCCGGCTGCGCGACCGCGGCCACATCGAAGGCTGCGAGGTGGTGCAAACGGGCAAGCCCAACAAGTTGCTCTACACCCTGACTCCCGAGGGCCGGGCCGCGCTGCGGCACTGGGGCGCGCGGCCGAGCCTGCCGCCTTCAATCAAGGATGACCTGCTGGTGCGGCTCTACGCCCTTGGCGGCGTCGATATCGGCCCGTTACGCGCCGACCTGATGGCCCGGCTGGAACACCACCGCGACCGCTGCGCCCGCTACGAACGCATTCTCAGCAAGCGGTTCCCTGCCGGAACCGCCGCGCCGGCCGATATCGGCAAGCTGCTGGCGCTTCGCCTCGGCGTTCGTCATGAGCGGGTCGTGGTGGAGTGGTGCGAAGAGGCGCTCCAGGCCCTGCCGGCCGGCGCCGGCCCGTCTATTTGACCGGCACGGTAACTTTCCGGGGTCGCCGGCCCATTCCTTAACCGGTTATTTACCGTAACACGAAAAAGTCGAGTTCTGAGGCAGACGACCTGCGCGGAATTCGATTGTCTCTTCACCGGGACGCGCGGGGAGGCTGAAGGCGCTGGTGGGGCGCCGGAGTCGAAACCGGACCAGAGCATGAATTCGCGCGTATCGTGGAGTGTTGAGGGCATCGATCCATCCGTGCGCGAGAGGGCCGAGGCCGCCGCGCGCCGCGCCGGCATGTCGCTGAACGACTGGCTCAATTCCACCCTCGGCGATTCCGCCCGGCCCAATTTTCAAAGCCCCTACGATCAGTCCCCGGTGATGCCGCACCAGGCGGCGCCCGACGTCGCCGACATCCATCAGCGGCTGGATTCCATCACCCGCCAGATCGAACAGATTTCGCAGCCCAGGCCAAGCGGTGACTTGCCCCGCAGTGATTTGCCGCGCAGCGATTTTTCGCGCGGCGATTCTCCGCGCCCCGATGCAACGCGGAGCGACGCC
>Ga0307294_10000169_pt1 | contig 15943 bp, 17 predicted proteins | sample ER_DNA_151_FD_194468 | JGI IMG/M metagenome (GOLD analysis project Ga0307294, IMG submission 194468) | Bulk soil microbial communities from the East River watershed near Crested Butte, Colorado, United States - ER_DNA_151 | ecosystem: Environmental > Terrestrial > Soil > Floodplain | place... | reverse complement strand
ATCCTTCGCGATGATCGCATCGGCGCCGAATCCCTTGTCGACAAAACCCTGCTCCTGCAGCCACTCGATCTGGTTGGCGACGTTCTTGACGTCGAGCTTGCCGTCGGGATCGATATAGGCGCAGTTGCCGACCACCTGCTCGACCGGCAGATTGGTGTATTTGGCAATGATCTCGAGCAGCGGCTTTGTCTTGTCGTTGATATCGGCCTTGCCGTCCTTGATCGAGGCCAGGATCACATCATGATATTCGCGGTCGGCGCGGGCCAGTACCGCCAGCAGCCTGGTCACCAGCGGCTTGTTGCCGAGCGTCTTCGGCGAGGCGAACACCGCGCCGAGCTGCCAGGGCGTCTCGTCGCCGACCCAGCCCAGCAGCTTGGCGCCGCCATCGTCGATCAGCTTGCGCGCGGTCGAAACCGGCAGCAGCGCGGCGTCGACGGTCTCGCCCTTTAGCGCGGCCGCGGCATTCGACAGCGACTGCAGCGGCAGCACCTTTATATCGGCGAGCTTGAAGCCGTATTTGTCGGCCAATAGCCCCAGCGAATAGTGGAAACTGGAACCTGTCTGCGTCACCGCGATGCGCTTTCCCGCGAGATCCCTCGGCGTCTTCAGGCCGCCCGCATAGGCATTGTTGCTGGCGAAATAGCCGATCAAGGGATAGCCGGCCCGTTCGCGGCTCATGCCGCCGATCACCTTCAGCGTACCCTTGCCGGCGAGATTGTAGAGCCCGGCGGTGAAGGCGGTAACGCCGAAATCGACATCGCCCGACGTTGTCGCTACCGCGATCGGCTGCGCCGCATCGAAGAATTTCAGCTCGATATCTAGTCCGGCCTCCTTGAAATAGCCCTTGTCCAGCGCAATGAACACCGGCGCCGACGACGACAGCCTGAGCACGCCGACTTTGGCCTTCGACGGCTCCTGGCAACGGCCCTCGAAAGGCGCGGCCACCACCGCCGTCAAAGTCATCAGGCCCGCCACTGCGAGCCGCGCAAATCCCGTCATCCCGTTTCCTCCGACTTTATTATAGCCCCGCGGGCACGGCCTGGTCCCGCCCGACGAACGCACCCTGCTGCTTCAAGGCTTGTTGCAACTTTTCCGCCGCGATGTCGCGCGGAATCGTGTTGCCGCCGAGCGCCAGCGCCGCCGCGGTTCCGGCCGCCTCGCCCATGGCAAAGCAGGCGCCGGAAACCCGCGCCGCCGACTGGCCGTCATGGGTCATCGAGGCGCAGCGTCCGGCGACCAGCAGATTGTCGATGCCGTCGGGCGTCAGCATCCGGTACGGCAATTCGTTGAACCCGCGCGATTCCGGGATTGGCGGGAACTTGAAGATGACATCGCCGGCGACATGGGATTCCATCGGCCAGCCGTTGACGCCGATACTGTCATCGAACGAGGCGCAGCCGAGCACGTCGTCGCCGCTCAACATGTAGCCGCCGACCACACGGCGGGTTTCGCGGATGCCGAGCTGCGGCGGCAGGTCGACGATGTAGGACTTTTCGAAGCCCGGCACCGTGCGCAGGAAATCGAAGGCGGCGACCGCCTGCCGCCTGCCGTCGATTTCGCCGCGGGTGAGGTCGTCCGGCTCCAGCCCGTTGATCGCGGTACCGTCCGCGCGCGACAATTGGGTGAAATTGACCCGCCATTCGATCTGAGAGCGCTGCGGCCGCACGATCGCGGCCTTGCGCGGAAAATGATGGGTGCCAGCGGCCTCCGCCGCTTCCATCAGCGCCGGAATGGTCCGCCAGGCGTCCCCGGCCTTTTCCGGATCAATGCCGTTGAGCCGGAACATCATCGAGGGATAGAGCATGCTGCCGGCGTTATCGCCGACCTCGAAGCGCGCCCCCGCCCAGGCTGCCAGATCGCCGTCCCCTGAGCAGTCGATGAAGATGTCGGATCGCACCGCCTGGCGCCCGGCTTTTGTCTCGACCATCAGTGCGTGGATGCGGCTCGCTTCATGCATCACGACGCCGGCGCCGAGCGCATGAAACAGAATGTCGACCTTGTGGGCGGCCAGCAGATCGTCGGCGGCGATCTTGTAGGCAGCGGTGTCATAGGCCTGCGCCAGGATCTTGCCGAGGATCAGGTGCGGCACATTGAGCCCGCCGAGCCGGTCGATGCGACCCAGCAGCTCGGAGGCGATGCCTTGCACGACCCGATGCATCTCCCCGAACACATTGGCGTGCAGCCCGCAGAAATTCGTCACGCCCGCTGCCGTCCCCATGCCGCCGAGAAAGCCGTAACGCTCGATCAGCAGCGTGCGGCGGCCAGCGCGGGCGGCGGCCACCGCAGCAGCGATGCCAGCGGGCCCACCGCCGAGCACGACGACTTCATACTCGCCGTAGAGCGGGATCTGGCGGGCGGGTTCGGCGACGGTTTTGAGAGGCAAAGCACGATTCCCGGAATGAGCGGCGAACGATCATGCTCCCGGTGAGGAATTTTAGCTATCTCGTCAAGGCCCCGCATCGCTGGTTGCACTACCGGATCAGCCGATAGAAACTGAAGCTTCGCGGCGGCCTCCAACAGGAACTCCTCCCCATGCGTATTTGTATTTTCGGCGCGGGCGCCGTCGGCAGCCATTTTGCGGTCCGGCTGGCGCTGGCCGGGCACGACGTTTCCTGCGTGATGCGCGGGCCGCATCTGGAAGCGGTCAGGGCCAAGGATTTGACGCTTCGGGTCGATGGCACCGGATTCACCGCGCACGTCAAGGCGTCGGACGACCCGGCGGAGCTGGGACCGCAGGATGTCGTGGTCTCGACGCTGAAGGCGAACTCGCTGGGCAGCCTGGTGACCGGCCTGGCCCCGCTGCTGGGCGACCACACCGCCGTGGTGTTTGCCCAGAACGGCATTCCCTGGTGGTACGACATCGGACTGGCCCCCGATGCGCCGCCGCCCGACCTCGGCTTTCTCGATCCCGGCGGTCAGCTGCGATCGATGGTTGCCCCGGAGCGGATCATCGGCGGCGTGGTCTTTTCATCCAACGAAGTCGTTGCGCCCGGCGTCGTGGCCAATCTTTCTCCCGACCGCAATATGCTGCTGATCGGCGAATGCGACGATCGCGGCAGCGCGCGGATCGAGCGGCTGCGCGCCGATCTCAACGCGGCCTCGATCCAGTCGCCGGCGGTGACCAACATCCGCGAGACGATCTGGACCAAGCTCCTGACCAACATGTCGATGTCGGTGCTGTGCCTGCTGACCGGACAGACCGCGCGGGCGGTGCGGGACGAGCCGGCGCTGCAGGACATCATCCCGCGCCTGCTCGACGAGGCCAATGCCGTCGCCCAGAGCTGCTTTCCCGGCGTCAAGCGGCTCGCCCGCTCAGGCCCGGCGCCCGACCACAAGCCGTCGATCCTGCAGGATTACGAGCTCGGCCGTGCCATGGAAATCGACGCGCTGGTGCGCGCCCCGGCGGCATTCGCGCGGGCCGCCGGATTGTCGACGCCGATGCTCGACTTCATGGCCGCGCTCGCGATCCGGATGGCGCGCGACAAGGGGCTGTATCAGGGGTGAGCGCGTGAGAGGCGATCGCATTTCACGGTTCGTCATGGCCACATCAAGCCCGGGCATGACGAGCTAGAGTCACCGAAAACACGGGATTCGCAACATGCACATCAAAGACAAGGTTTGCGTCGTCACCGGCGGCGCCAGCGGCATTGGCGGGGCGGTGGCGCGGGCTTACGCCGCGGCCGGCGCGCGCGGGGTTGTTGTCGCCGATCTCAGGACCTCGCGCGACCGGCTTGCAAAGGTCGCCGGCGAGATCGACGGGCTTGCCGTCACCTGCGATGTCGGTCAGGAGGAAGATATCAAGGCGCTGATCGCGGCCGCCGAGGACAAATACGGCCCGGTCGACGTGTTCTTTTCCAATGCCGGGCTGTCGCGCAAGGGACAGGAGACCGCCTCCGACGCCGACTGGGAGGTCAGCTGGCGGGTCCATGTCATGAGCCACGTATTCGCGGCGCGCGCACTGGTGCCGGGCATGCTGACGCGGGGCTCCGGCTACCTGCTCAACACCGCCTCGGCCGCGGGTCTTTTGGCGTCGCTGAACTCGATGCCTTACGGGGTTACAAAACATGCTGCGGTGGCGCTGGCCGAGCATCTTGCCATTCAGTATGCCGACCGCGGCATCCGGGTTTCCGTGCTGTGTCCGCAGTCGGTGCAAACCGGCATGACGACGCCGGGCCCGAGCGCGGCGCGGGTCGACGGCGTGCTGCAGGCGCCGGAAGTGGCGCGCATGGTGATCGAGGCAATGGAAGCCGAACGCTTCTTGATCCTGTCGCATCCGCAGGTGCACGACTACATGCAGCGCAAGGCCGCCAATGCCGAGCGCTGGCTGGCCGGGATGCGACGGCTGCGCGACCGGATCTATGGTGGCCAGGCGTGAGGACTGACGTTTTCTTCGTCATTGCGAGCGAAGCGAAGCAATCCATTCGGCGTCATTCCGGGATAGTGCGCCGCGATGACAATTTAGGCATCCTGCGTTGGCGCGAACGGCTTGAGCATTCCGGAATATTGCTTCACCGCAGGAAAAGCATATGCGCCGCGCCGCGAGGTCCTGAGTTTCAAGCCGACCAGGGCTTCGGCCTGCTTGACCGCCGCCGCCACACCATCGATCACGGGCACGCCGAATTTTTGCGACAGCGCGGCCGCGAGGTCGGCCATCCCGGCGCACCCCAGCACGATGGCGTCCGCGCCCTTGTCCAGCGCCAGCGCGATCTCGGCGTCCAGCTTGGCCGCGGCGCCTGAGCCGGGCTTTTCGAGATCGAGTACCGCGACGTTGCACGCGCTGACACGCACCCGCTCGGCAAAGCCGTAGCGGCGCACCAGGTCCTCCAGCGGCACGATCGAACGCGGCAGCGTGGTGACGATGGCGATGCGCTTTGCGATTTGCCCGGCGGTGACCAGGGCGGATTCGCAAATTCCGACCACGGGAAAGTCCATGATCGATCGCGCGGCGTCGAGCCCGGTATCGTCGAAGCAGGCGATGATGGCGGCATCTGCGTCGTGCGCATGTGTGAGCGCCTTAATCAGGCCGGGGACAGCAAGGGCCTCGTCGTAAAAGCCTTCGATCGAGGCCGGCCCCATTGGCGACGTCACGTCGACGATTTCGGTGCCGGGCGCGGCGGCGCCGCGCGCCGCGGCGGCGATGGTATCGGTCATCGACGACGTAGTATTCGGATTGACGATCAGGATTTTTGCCATATGACATGGTAACCCGGATGGAGCGAAGCGCAAACCGCAGATACACTCGATTCGGTAATGTTAAGGACAATGGTGTTGAACTCACTGACATCCATCATGCTTGGCCTGATCCTCGGCGTGGCTCCTGCGATGGCCGCGGTGGAGCAATGCCGGTTCATCCAGGCCAAGCCCGAACGCGAGGCCTGCTATCAGCGCCAGGAAAAGGAGCTCGTCGCCAGACGCAAGCCCGAACCTGCCGCCGACACGTCGACGGCGGAATCGCTGCAGCAAATGCGGCAGGAAGACGAGGCGCTATACAGGAGCATGCGCGGAATCTGCCGAGGCTGCTAAACGCTGCCACCTTATTTCTTGATCCCGGACCAATTGCCCGCGCGCTTTTCGGCGAAGGAGGCCAAGCCCTCCGAAGCCTCCGCGGTCTGGCGCCGCGCCGAATGCATCCGGACCAGCCGCGCATAGGCCTCGTCATCGACGCGCATGCCGCCGAACGAGCTTTCCAGCGCCAGCGCTTTGGTCTCGGCCATCGCCGCGGGTCCGTTGGCCAGCAACTGCTCCACCACTCTGGCGCCGGCGGCTTCCAGATCGGCCAGCGGCACCACTTCATGCGCGAGGCCGATGCGGCGGGCATCGTCGGCGCCGAAGCGCTCGCCGGTCAGCGCATAACGGCGAACCTGGCGGACGCCGATGGCATCGCACAGTTGCGGGATGATGATCGCGGCGGTCAGGCCCCAGCGAGCCTCGGTGATCGAGAATTGCGCATTGTCGGCCGCGATTACCACGTCGCAGGCGGATATCACGCCGGTGCCGCCACCAAAACAGCCGCCCTGCACCAGCGCCACGGTCGGAATCGGCAACAGGTTCAGCCGTTGCACGGCCTCGAACGTGGCCCGCGACACCGCCTCGTTTTCGGCAGCCGATTTAGGCCGCACGCTATTGATCCATTTCAGATCGGCGCCGGCCTGAAAATGCTTGCCATTGCCCTTCAGCACCACGACGCGCAGCTGCGGCTTCTTGCCCAGCTCATCCATCGCCGCCAACACGCCGTTGATCAGGCCGGCATCATAGGCGTTGTTGACCTCCGGGCGGTTAAACGTGACCGTGGCGACGCCGCGTTCGTCGAGGTCCCACAGGACCGGATGGGCAGCCATGGACGCTTTCCTCGCTGGATGTTTTTGCGGACGCTGTGTCGGACATTTTTGTCATCCCGGCAAGGCCTGTTCGCGCATCACTGGCGTTCGATCGCGCCGATCCAACCCGCGAATGCATCGAGGATTTCGCTCAGGACCTCACGGTCGTTGCGGCCCGAACGTGCCGGCACGTGGAAAGAATGATCAGCCCCTTCGACCAGATGCAACGAAGCCTTGCGCCCGAGCCGCTTGACCACGGGTTCGAGCAGCGCCAGCTCCGCGAGCTTGTCCTTGGTGCCCTGCAGAAACAGCATCGGGATTTTGATATCGGCGAGATGGCTGGCGCGATCGTCAGACGGCTTGCCGGCCGGATGCAGCGGAAAGCCGAAAAACGCCAGCCCGTCGACCCCGGCAAGCGGTGCTGCCGCCTGCGCCTGCGAGGTCATGCGGCCGCCGAACGACCTGCCGCCGGCGATCAGGCGCAGCCCCGGACAACATCGCCCGGCTTCGGCCACCGCGGCGCGTACGGCGGCGTGCGCGATGGCCGGCGGGTCGGGCCGCTTGCTGCCCTTTTCCATATAGGGAAACTGATAGCGCAGCGTCGCCACGCCGCGCTCGGCCAAACCCGAGGCCGCGGCCTCCATGGCAGGGTGGGTCATCCCGGCCCCGGCACCATGGGCAAACACAAAGCAGGCGTAGGCATCGGCGGGACGGTCCAGCAGCGCGGAGACCGGACCCGCGCTCCCGACCGCGATCTCAAGCTGTTGCGTGCCGATGGCTTCCATTTGATCCATGAAGTTTGCTGCAGGTCGGAACGGTATTACGCCGATTGATTTTGCCAGTCGACAACCACGCGTCGCCGTTGAATACTGCCCGGCATGGACCCGACAGAGGTCCGCTATTTCCGGGGAGGACGGCATGCGATCCAGCAAGGCTGCGTTGGCATTGATCACGACATCATTGGTCGCTTTGGCAGGTTCGGCTCACGCCGAACTCGCGGTTTCGGCCAATGACGGCAAGATGGTGCTGGAAGACGGGGTGGCGAAGGTGCGCAAGACGCCTGTGCCGGACAGCGTTGCCATCATCGAGCTTTCCGGCGCCGCGCCGCGCATCGTCGCGGAATTGCCGGTGCCGGCCAGCGTTGTCGGCCCGCCCTCCAGCGTCGCGGTCTCCTCCGACGAGAGTTTTGCGTTGGTCACCGGCGCGATGAAGCTCGATCCCGCCGATCCGACCAAGGCGATCCCCGACGACAAGCTGACGGTGATCGACCTGAAATCCTCGCCGCCGAAGGTGCTGGCGACGCTGCAGTCCGGCGCGGGCGCGGCCGGCGTATCGATCAACCGCGCGGGCACCCTGGCGCTGGTAGCCAACCGTAGCGAGGGCACCGTGTCGGTGTTCACCATTAGCGGCAATACGTTGACCGCGGCCGGCAAGATCGCGCTCGGCGACGCCAAGTCCGGCCCCAGCCATCCGATGTTTTCCCGCGACGGCACAGCTGCGCTGGTGACGCGGGACGGCGACAGCAAGATCGCCGTACTCACGGTCGACGGCAACAAGGTGGAGTACACCAAGCGCGACCTGAGCGCGGGGCTGCGGCCCTACCAGATCGACTCCACCGGTAATGGCGACGTCGCCGTAGTCGCCAATATCGGCACCGGCAGCGGCGACAATGACAGCATCAGCCTGATCGACATGCGGGCCAAGCCGGTTCGCGTCGTCACCACGGTGTCTGTAGGCCAGACCCCCGAGGGTCTGAAAATTTCGCCAGATGGCGTGCATGTCGCGGTCACAGCGATGAATGGCTCGAACAAACCGAAGGCCTCGCCGTTCTACAGCGATTACGGCCTGCTGCAGATTTTCCGCATCAACGGCACCCAGCTCACGCCAGTGACCGAAGCGAAAATCGGCCACTGGTGCCAGGGCATCGCCTGGTCGAAGGATTCCAAGACCCTGCTGGCGCAATGCATGGTGGAGAACGAGATCGTGCCGTTCAGCTTCGACGGCAAGACGCTGACCAAGGGAACGCCGATCGCGCTGAAGGCGAGCCCCGCCGGCATCCGCACCGCCGAGCCGTAGCGCCGCACGAAAGCCCGCTGCCTCAGACGAGACAGCGGGCCAACTCCGCGGCAACAACGGATGTCTGACTACCAGCCGCGGTATCCGCCGAAGCCGAAGGTGACGGCCGGGCCGCCATATCCATAGCCGCCATAGTACGGCCGCGGGGCGTAGTAGCCGTAGCTGTTGCCGTAATGCGGGCGGTAATGGCGATAGCCATAGTGGCGATAGCCGTAGTGACGATGGCCGTAGTGACGATGACGCGAGCTGATGTCAGTCGAGGGCTGCGTCACGTCGGTTGCGGCCTTCACCTTCACCGTGTTGTCCGCGGCATTCGCGGTGGCACCACCGAGCAGCGCGGCTGCACCGACGGCAAATACGAAAGCTAGCTTCTTCATGAAACACTCCAGTTAACGTGTGGAGTGGTAATCGCCGCGGCGGTTCAACGTTCCGACGGCGACATTAAATCAGCGACAGGTTCTTGAATGAACGTTCATTCTGATGATGAAGGAATGGCATCCTGGTCGGGGAAATTGCCTCTCGCGTGAACGGCCATCCACCTGACGATTGTCTGCGCCGAGAGCAGGTCATCCTATTTTGTCCGGGCCGCGATCAGCTCTGCAGGAGAGGGTATTTCCTCGGAATATGCCATCACGGCCGGGTTACCGACGGTGGCACGAATGCTGCATAGCCTGAGCGCCGGGTTCTCTCGTCAACGAAGGTTCCATGATGCTCGTTACCCTTGTCGCCGTTCTCTGCAACAGCCAGCTCTGCCTCGAGAAAGTCGTCACCACCAGCGAGTTGTCGGGCATCACCATGACAGCCTGTCAGGTCAACGCGCAAATCGGTATTGCCGAGTGGCTGGCCAATGGTCCTTATCAATCGTGGAGGCTGAAGAGTTACAAATGCATCGCCGGCACATACATACCCAAGGGTGAGGCGTGAACTGCACGCCACGATACCCCGGAGATCAGATGGCCGATGTAATACAATTCCCGAAGCCCGATCCGCTGCGCGACAAAGCCAGGCTTATTCGAGAGGCGCGCGCTTTGTATGAAAGCGTGTTTCCGACCGAGAAGCGCGCCGCGGGCGTGGAGCCAAACCCGCCGCGATAAAGAGCGCGTTCAGTCGCCGTTGGCGTTCGCAGATTGTATGCGGCGCTCGTGCGCCATGTGTCGCATCCGCCGATCCGGATTCGCTGGCCGGCCGGCACCTGCCCCAGCCGGACCAGAAACGGCCGTGGCGTGTCGCCGCAGCTGTTGCCGTAATAATACGGGGGCGCCCACGATGCTCACGGACCCACGCGCTTCAAGATCCATCTTCGCCACCTCGGTAGAGGCAGCGGGCAAACGGGGTCTGAAGCCGACGATCGAACGTGCGACCCGCGAATCAAGAACTGGACGTTTCGGCAGCTGCCGCGGTTTCCGCCGAAGCCGAAGGTGATGCCCGGACCCCGGTAACCATATCCGCGGTTAGACAAGCTGCGGCCGTGGCGCGTCGCCGTAGCTATTGCCGTAATAATACGGGGGCACCGACGATGCTCACGGGCCTAACGCGCCCCTAAGATCCATCCTCAGCGGCGCTGATTTCGTCTGGGTCGCCAGATCAGATGGCGTCGCCTTCTGAATCGCCGTGCTGCGAGGCTGGACGGTCCCGCTGCGACGCCTTTTGGGCCTGGCGCGTCAATCTGGCGTAGCCGACCCGTAATTGATCCGCTGATATCGGACCACCGTCGGCACGCCGCGCACCAGCGCGCGCGAGGAGAGCGGCGATGCTGCGCCATGTGAGGCCCGACATGGCGCGAAGCTTCGCGATGACGTCGAGATGGTGAGCCAGGACACGCTCGAACGGCACGCGTTCAGATTCCACGGTCAATTCGGCGGCGAACTTCTCAGCCCAGGATTTCGGATCGGGTTCCATGCCGCAAACTAGCACCACAATTTTCCCCGCGCGGGTAAAACAAATTTATTCCACGTAAAGAAACAGGAAAGCGAGACGACTACAAAACGCTCTTTTTTTGTTACAAATAAAAACAAATTGTTCTCTCCTTTACGCCTGCTCAGAATATAAAAATGTATAAGTCGCATTCACACGTACGACACGTCGGCTTCGCGTAAGGTTCACTGTGCTATCGATCTAAACAAGCTTGCTCTGGTCCCCGTAAAAATACTGCCATGGTCGATGCAACAACTGACAAAGCGGCGTCATCGCCAGAGTCACCGCCAGCCGGCATGAATGCTGACAAGACCACCGCATCCCCGGCCCGACCGACGGGCAAACCGAGCTTCGCCAGCGCTCGCCTCGCTGCCGCAGCGACGATCGATGATCTGCTCGCCAAGGAGGCGTTGGCTAATCTGAAGCGTTCCCGCGCAGCAGCCCACGCTGACACCGTCAAATCCAAGGCGCGCATATTGGTCCCCCCGGCCACCCTCGTGGTCAAACCACCCCAGACGCAGGCATGGATGACGCCTTTCGTCACGCTTGCCGTGGTGGTTGGCATCTCCACGCTCCTGAGCACGGGCGGCGTGGCCTATTTGTTCCTGCGACCGCTTGCCGTCACCGCGACGTCGGACGCCGAACTTCGCAATATCCGCGAGTCGGTCGGACAGTTGCGACGAACGGTAGCAGCGCTGTCAAATGATCTGGCGGCAAACCGCACGGCGCTCGACGCAGCGAACAAGACCGTGAGCGATCGATTTGGCCGTCTCGGGCAATACCTCGAGCGCGTCGAGAGGGATCAATCCGTATCGGCCACGAAGATCGAACGCATGGCGGAAGAAAAGGTGCAGGTCGTCCGCGCAGCACCGGCCGCTTCAGCTCCCGAGATTACCGGATCCATTCAGCGGCAGCCGCGGCAGGCAACTGCGAAACGGGAGATCATCGCCGGCTGGCGCGTACGGCGCGCCTTTGAGGGCGTGGCCATCCTCGAGGGACAACCCGGCGTGATCGAAGTCGTACTCGGCCAGGATGTACCGAACCTCGGCCGGATCGAGGAAATCAAATACGAGAACAACCGCTGGCAGGTTTTCACCAGCAAAGGCGTTATCCTTCCCGCGCGCTAGCCCCCGCTGGTATCGAACTCAATTGATTTTTTAGCCAATTTTATTGCCTCGATCGGAACGTGCGGCCGCCGCCAGGAACTCATCCTCGTGGCGCGTGTTGCTATGCAAATGAGCTATAAAACAAGCATGTTTTCGAAGGGACCGCGCCTCACACTCTCGGACAAGTTGTATCTATTTTATTTTGTGGGTGTGACTTCGGTGCCATGATCCGAGAGACTGTCGGCGATTGCGACAGAATGAAATTTCACCTGTGCACCGGCATCAGCTTCATTCAACGACATCTCGCCTTGTCATGCCCGTGCAGGCCATGGCGGAAATCGCCTCGAATGCATTTTGTGGCTTAAAATAAGCCATATTTGTATGCTTAAACGTGAGTAGAAGCCGCATTTGCCGTCTTGTTAGATAAGGCAAACACTTCTTCAGCAGCCTTCAATCTGAAGAGAAAAGCGCGAAGCCCCCAAGCGGACTTCCCGGCCTGGCATCGACTTGCAACTTTTCAAATCGCTGACTGGTTGTATTACGTCGACCCCGTAGTTGTGCCGCTTGACGACGGGGGGTCGCTTCGACGTAATGGAACTTGTTCTGATTCGTTTGTCTGCAAGCCATGCGATGATGCGAAAGTCGAGATGCCGAGTTGGTTTTCTTGAGGCAGCCAACAGAAAAACGTTGTTCTCCTCGCGCCGTGACGGCGATGGAATGTACGAAGATCGGATAACGCCTTTGAAGGCCAACGCATGGGGGCGCTTGGCGGACGGACCGGCAGGGAATTATCGAATGTTGCCGAACGGCATCACCTCGGCAACTGACCTCGTTTGCCCGGCCGGCCGCACCATACTTGGTTAATGGGCTTCGTGAGTGCCTAGTGCGTAGTTTCCGATCATACCACCTCTCCAGTACCTGTTGTGTAAGTAAGAAAACGCCAAGCGGAGCGAGCGTGCCTGCTTCGATTCCGAAACAACCTTTCAGGCAAACAGGGATACCAACATGTTCGTCGTCATCGATGACCGGGAAAGCGTAACGCAGGGGTATGCGGCGGGGTTCGATCGCGAGGGTGAGGTTTCGATCGGCTTCTCATCGAAAGACTTTCGCGACTGGCTGGAATGCGCGGTCGGCAACGACGTAATGGCGATCGGCGCCTTTATATTGGGTGACTGCACGGATCGAACAAGCATTCCGAAAAGCATCCGCAACAAGTCTCGCGCGCCGATTATTGCCCTGAACAACCTGAAGCTACTCAAGCACACCATCGAACTGTTCGAGGCTGGCGTCGACGACGTTGTTCACGTCCCGATTCATGTTCGCGAGATTCTGGTTCGTACTGCGGTCATTCGCCGGCGAGCCGGGCAACCGGACGAAGCCCCGACCAGCTTGATCCGTGTTTTTCTCGACGGCCGGGATCCCGAGATCGGCGGCCGGATACTGCCTCTGCCTCGCCGCGAACTGCGTACGCTCGAGCGCCTGGTCGAGCATCAGGGAAAATGGCTGACGAAAACTCAGCTCTTCAACGCCATTTACGGACTGTTCGATTCGAGCTTCGACGAGAACGTGATCGAGAGCCACGTCAGCAAGCTGCGCAAGAAGCTGCGCAACCATCTGGGCTACGATCCGATCGAGTCAAAGCGGTATATGGGATATCGCCTCGATGATCTCAAATCGCGCAACGGCGAATCCGGTCCTTCGAAGCCAACTGAAACGTCCTGGACCGAGACGCACGGCGCAACGTCCGCCTGAATACGCTTGCTGGCGTGCTAGCTTGTCCATCGGGCGAAACAGCAGGTCATATCGATCACGGCGTCATCGACACAATCGTCGAAGCGACCGTGGTCGAGACTGAACCTGAGAGCCTGACGGCGCTTGGGTGCAAGAAGCCGCACGGCCACCCCGACTGCGCGCCGGTCAGCTCAATGCTGAGCATGGGGCATCGTCTCGACCTGAAATCGCGATCTAGCGGCGGATCTGCTCCTTCGAGACATAATTGAAGTCCTGAACCAGCACCTCCTGAAGAACCTCGGCTTGGAGACGCTTGTTGACCTGCTCTCTGATGGTCTGCGCGAAACGGGCGAGGTCATATCGAGCGAGATTCTTGAAGTCCAGCTTCTGGTCGCCGTAGATACTCCGGAATGCCTCGTCCACGACAAAGGCCTCGGGTGGCACCGGCAGTTGACGAAGGATTTTGGCGTCTGCCGTGAAGACCAGTTGGGCGACGATGTACCCCTGAACGCTGCCTTCGGCGATCATTGGCACGTTGATGACCTTGGTCTTCTCATAAACGACGCCCTCCAGATATTCCTGCTTGGCAGGAAGCGCGGCGCGACTTTCCTGCCAGTAGGATATGCCCAGGCTCGCGCCGACGGTAACCACGCAGGCCCAAATACCTGTCATCAAGAGTTTGATCATTTGGGCTTGCTCGAACCGGCCAGCGAATATGTACCGTCGGATTCGACCTCCTGGATCGACTTTGCAATTATCGCGGAAACCTCCCGGACGGCATCAAGATGAATCTGCAGTGCGGCCTGATTCCTGACCAGGCTGGCGCGAAGGTCCGCAAGCTGCGGCGCCAACCGCGGATCGAGCCCTGCGCCCTGCGGTAGACGCATCGCCCGCGTGAGCTCGAGCAGGCCGCGATTCTTGCGCTGGCTGAATGCCTCGAAATCGACCGACTCCCGGATTTCCAGCTTCGCCGTTTCCTTGTCGATGGTGGCCTTGAGGCGCTCGATGGCGCTCAGTGCGCTTGTACTCGTTCCAATCCATTGGCCGGGCAACGGCTCCTTCGCGTCGATGGCGGGTGACGGCTGTTCCGGCAACGCCGGCATGCCGGCTTCCGGCGGACTTTGTTCCTGCTCATCGATACGAGCGACCACATTCCGCTGCTCTTCAATTTTTCCCACGGTTACCCTCGTCATACCTGTTCCGAACGTATCCGCTCTCAGATTTCTGCAGAATCTGTCGCGGCGCGTGATTTAGCCAACTGCTTGGCAATTCCGACCCCGTTACCCCTGGCCATCTCATTGCCGATCTGCTCTGCCATCATCGATCGCCAGATCGTTCCAGCCGTGCCTTTCCCGAAAACATTGGTGGCATCCTTCGGCAGCATCGATTCAACGAACATCTGCAGCACGAACGCTTCGAACTTTCGATAGACCGCGCTGTTGCTGTTCATGGCCTTGACGATCGGTGCGCGACCCGGACCGTCGATCGGCGCGCTGCCGTCTCCCATGTCTCCATCCACCGCCGACGCCTCACCCTGACGCAATCCGGCGGCTTCGATTTTCTGGTCCACCGCCGCCGCGAAGTTCTGGTCCGCGCCCGGTGCCAGGCGCTCGAGCCTGGCCGCCGCCATGCGCTGGGCGACCGGATCCGCGGCTGCCATCACATCGACGATAAGATCCTGTACCGGAGCGACCGTCATGTCACATCCCGATCAGCGACCGGCGCCCGTTTCAACGGCCGATGCTTCCCCGGCCGACCGTCTGACTGTCTTGTCAATTTCGTCCTCCAGAATACGTTTCTCTTCCTCGCGAAACGCGCGGCCGGCCGCTGCGCTAACCATGCGGAGTACCTGCTTCAATTTGCGGGATTCTTCCAGCGCGCGGGCAGCCAGACGCTCCTTCGTCTTGGCAACTACGCCGTGCTCGACACTCGCCGCCCTCAGATTCCGGCTGGCGGCCTGCGCCACCAACTCCGGCAGCTTGTTCTCATCATTGAACCCTTCGATAATCCGGCGCTGCCGGTCATGCAGTTCGTGCTCCTTCGCCTGGCATTCCATCAATTGCCATTCGGCGATGCGGTGCAGCCTGGCCTGAACGGCGGCGATGCGGCGGACTTTGCGATCCCTCTGATTCATGTCTCGATCAGCCCGCAAGCCACGTTGCAAATGCAATATTGAACTGGAGCACAATTTCAGCGCTGGTGAGGTACAGCAACAAAAGCCCGCCAAAAAGCACGAAAGGCAGCGATATGAAGTAGACGGGAATGGATGGTGTGAGCTTGTTGGCAAGCCCGACCGCGAGGTTGACAAGGACCGCATAGATGACGAACGGGCTCGCTACCCTCAGCGCCAGGGTGAACGCCTGTGACAGATGTTCGACGAGCTGAGCGACGCTGTTTTCGCCGGTTATGCCAACGGCTGGCAGCCAAATTCGATAAGAGCCAACCAGGCCTCGAAACAGTTCCCAGTGTTGACCTGTCATGAAGAACAGCACGGTCGCGGTCAAGGTGATGAGAGGAACCAGAGCCGGCACGTGTTCCCCGTCATCCACTGTGCCCGGGAGGCTGAGCCCGATTGCAGATGCGATAACGGTGGCCATCGTCTCCAGGGCGGAGAAGAAGACGCGGGCGGTCAGGCCGATGACCAGGCCCACCATGAGCTCCGACCAGATGAGACGGATGATGGCCGACGTCGAGGCTCCCTCCAACGCCGGACGTACGGCGCCTTCGAGCAACGGAGACAGCATCAGGGTGACGTTAAGGGCGAGGAACAGCCTGACCTGCGTCGGAATGTTGGATCGG
>Ga0307294_10000168_pt1 | contig 15982 bp, 10 predicted proteins | sample ER_DNA_151_FD_194468 | JGI IMG/M metagenome (GOLD analysis project Ga0307294, IMG submission 194468) | Bulk soil microbial communities from the East River watershed near Crested Butte, Colorado, United States - ER_DNA_151 | ecosystem: Environmental > Terrestrial > Soil > Floodplain | place... | reverse complement strand
GCTTCGAACAGCGGCTATTACTACGACGGCGATCGCCGCTGCGGCTGGGTTCGGCAGTTCGACGTCTACGGCAACTACATGGGCCGCGTTCGTACCTGCAATTACTGATCGACCGAACTAGAGCGCCCGTTTGCAATCGCTCTGATTGTGGATTCTGCGTCCGGCACGGGCGCCTCATCCACCCCGTGTCGCACCCGACCCGCCCGGTTGTCCCCCCGGGCGGGTCACCTTTTTTGCGGGCCGGTTCGCTGCTGTTGCGTCGGTGTCACGCAAGGATGCCATTCGGCATCAGCCTCACCGCTCCTTGTTGCTATTGCGAATTACTTGCAATAGCCTCTGAAAATGATACGGCTCCGTTTGACTGGTTTTTTTGACGCGGAAGGCGGCAATTCCGGGCGTCAGGTGTAAGAGCTTTTTGCTGGGGGCGGCATGACGGCACTGATGGCGAGAAATCTGGCTGGATCACTTGCGCAGGAATCCGCGCGATGAACCGGGGCAGCCGATCCCGGGGAAGCCTGTTCGCCTGCGCCGGCCTCAGCCTGTTGGCGCTCGATGCGCCCGCCAGGGCCGCTGATGCCGGGATAGCCTTCAAGGCACCGCCGATTCAGCCGGTGTTCGACTGGAGCGGGTTCTATATCGGCGCGCATGCCGGCTACGGCCGCGCGCCGACCCGCGCGGCGCTCACCGATCCCTTCCTGAACACCACCGCGACCAGCAGTACCCTCAGCGGCATGATCGGCGGCGTCCAGGCCGGCTACAATTGGCGATTGCCGTCCGGCTTCCTGTTCGGCGTCGAAGCCGATCTCACCTTTCCGAATTATCTCACCTCGAACGCAATCGTCGCCGTGCTGACGACGCCGGCATCCAGTGTCGTCGAGCAGCTGGACTATGTCGGAACGGTGCGCGGCCGCCTCGGTTACGCCAGCGGTCACTGGCTGCTTTATGCCACCGGCGGGCTGGCCTATGCCGCCGAGCGTTTTGTCAATTCACCGCCAATCGGCGACGAAGAAAAACACCACAATGTCCGGGTCGGCTGGGCTGCCGGAGCCGGCGTGGAATACGCCTTCGCGCCACACTGGACCGCGCGACTGGAATACCTGCACAACCGGTTCGAAGGTGCCAACATCAGACTGGCGTCGGGCACGCAATATTCGTCGAGCCTTGAATTGCAGTCGATCCGCGTCGGGCTCAACCGCAAGATCGACTGGCCGGGAACGCCGGGCTTCTCGCCGAAGACGTCGTGGAGCGATCCGGAATCGGATCGCTGGGAGATCCACGGCCAGACCACGTATTTGCCGCAGGGCTATGGGCGATTTCGCGCGCCCTATACCGGAACCAACAGTTTTACGCCGGCGCCGCAGGCGCAGGCGACCTGGAGCAATGGCCTGTATCTGAACGCGCGGCTCTGGGAGGGCGGCGAAGTCTACTACAATCCCGAACTGCTGCAGGGCTTCGGCTTGAACAACACCGTCGGCGCCGCCGGCTTTCCCAACGGCGAGGCGCAGAAATCCAACTTCCCCTACCCGCATTACAACACCTCGCGGCTGTTCCTGCGCCAGACCTTCGGTTTCGGCGGCGAGCAGGAACAACTGGCGAGCGGCCCCGGCCAGCTCTCCGGCAAGGTCGACGTTTCCAGGCTAACGCTGCAGGCCGGCAAGTTTGCGGTGATGGACGTCTTCGACGGAAATGCCTACGCCAAGGATACACGCAAGGACTTCATGAACTGGTCGATGTGGGCGCCGGGCGCGTTCGACTATTCCGCCGACAAGGTCGGCCTGACCTACGGCGCGACAGCGGAACTCAATCAGAAGCAATGGGCGTTGCGCGCGGGTTATTTCCTGATACCCGCGGAGTCGAACTCCAACGCCTTCGACAAGAAGGTGTTCGAGCGCGGCACCTATACGGTCGAACTGGAAACCCGATTTTCGCTGTTCTCGCAGCCAGGAAAGCTGCGCACCATCGCCTGGCTCAACAGCGCCAATTCCGGCAGCTATCGCGAAACCCTGAACAATCCGGCGTTCGATCTCGACATCGCGCAGACCCGCCGGGGGCGCATCAAATACGGCTACGTCATCAGCCTCGAACAGACCCTGACCGACGAGGTCGGATTGTTCGGCCGCTGGAGCTGGAACGACGGCAAGACCGAGATCATGGCGTTCACCGACATCGACGCCTCCCTCTCGCTCGGCCTTTCGATCAAGGGCGCGAAATGGGGCCGGCCCGACGACGTGATCGGGATCGGCGGGGCGATCAATGCGCTCTCCCGCGACCACCGCGACTTCATCGCCGCGGGCGGGCTCGGCGTGCTGATCGGCGACGGCGCGCTCAACTACCGGCGCGAGCGGATCCTCGAAACCTACTATGCCTTCGCACTCAACAGGAATCTGACGCTGACCGCGGATTATCAGCTGATCACCAACCCCGCCTACAATGCGGACCGCGGCCCGGTTCATGTGTTCTCGGGGCGTTTCCACGGCGAGTTTTGAGGCCCTTTCGCCTCGTCATTCCCCGGCGCTTGCGCAGCGCGCGAACCCGGAATCCAGAGGTTGTCGGCTGCAAATTTCGGGTTCGACGCTTCGCGTCGCCCGGAATGACGATTATGAAGCCGCCGCGAACGTCTCCGCCCGCGCCATCGCCCAAGCCTCGCGGAAGCGCGGATCGTTGGTGCCCTCGATCAGTTCGCCCGGACGAAGCGACGGATAGAGTTTCGCGAACGACAATACATCGTTCGTGGAAGATCGCTGCGAGAAGTGGATCGGCCGCAATTGCTGCGGATGTTCGAACCCGGCGGCGGCGAGAAGTTCGGACAGCGCGTGCAGGGTGGCGTGATGATAATTGTAGACGCGCTCGGTCTTGTGCGGCACCACCAGCGCGCGGGCGCGCATTGGATCCTGCGTGGTGACGCCAGTCGGGCATCGATCGGTATGGCAGCTCAGCGACTGGATGCAGCCGAGCGCGAACATGAAGCCGCGCGCCGAATTGCACCAATCGGCCCCGATCGCCATCGCCCGCGCCATGTCGAACGCGGTGGCAATCTTGCCGGCGGCGCCAATCCGGATGCGGTCGCGAGCGTTGATGCCGATCAGCGCGTTATGCACGAAATTGACGCCCTCGCGCATCGGCATGCCCAGATGGTCCATGAATTCAAGCGGCGCTGCGCCGGTGCCGCCCTCGTTGCCGTCGACCACGATGAAATCGGGATAGATCCCGGTCTGCAGCATCGCCTTGCAGATCGCCAGGAATTCCCAGGGATGACCAATGCACAGCTTGAAGCCGGTGGGCTTGCCGCCGGATAGCCGCCGCATCTCGCCGATGAAGGCCATCATTTCCAGTGGCGTCGAAAAGGCGCGGTGAGTGGCCGGCGAAATGCAATCCTCGCCCATGGCGACGCCCCGAATTTTGGAGATCTCTTCAGAGACCTTCGCCGCCGGCAGCACCCCGCCATGTCCGGGTTTCGCCCCTTGGCTGACCTTGAGTTCGACCATCTTGATCTGGTCGTCGGACGCGATGCGGGCGAATTCTTCCGGATTGAACGTGCCATCGCGGTTGCGGCAGCCGAAATATCCGGAACCGATTTCCCAGATCAGATCGCCGCCGTTCTCGCGGTGATAGGGACTGACGCCGCCCTCGCCGGTGTCGTGTGCGAAGCCGCCCTTTTTGGCGCCGGTATTCAGCGCACGTACCGCGTTCGGGCTGAGCGCGCCGAAGCTCATCGCCGAGATGTTAAAGACCGAGGCCGAATACGGTTTGGTGCAATCTGGACCGCCGATGGTCACGCGAAATTGTTCGACAACCCGAGCCTTCGGCGACATCGAATGGTGCATCCATTCATAGCCGTCGCGATAGACGTCCTCCTGGGTGCCGAACGGCCGCTTGTCGAGCACCATTTTCGCGCGCTGATAGACCAGGGCGCGGGTGTCGCGGCTGAACGGCATGCCGTCCTTCTCGCTCTCGAAGAAGTACTGCCGCATCTCGGGCCGGATCTCTTCGAGTAGGAAGCGGATATGCGCCGAGATTGGATAATTGCGCAGAACGGCGTGGTTCTCCTGCGTCAGGTCGCGAATGCCGAGCAGTGTGAGGCCGCCGAAGATCAATATCGGAATCGCGAGCAGCTCCCACACCTTGAGCTTGGCATCGAAAATCCCGATACCAACCAGCAATGCAGTAACGACAGCGCAAATCGTCAGAACGATGTAGCGCGGCGTGAACGGAATCATCAGCGTTTCCATGGCATCCCCCGGCCAGATTGTGCCGTTATTATTCTTGTCGGCCTTGGACCTGATCGAGCTTCAGAACAATGCGGCACATGATAGCAGGCGTTGCAGGCTACGGAAATGACGACGGACCGTTTCAAGGAACGCTACCGAAATGGCGGGCGAAAAATCCATGCTCGTCAGCGGAGAAGCCGCCGGTCAAGTCTTGTTTGCACTGCAGCGTAGAGTGGCCGCGTCTCGAAGGATGAGGGAGGAACCAACCTCGGTCATGCCCGGGCTATCGCACCGGGAATCTCTTAATTCCGCGTTCGCGCTGACGCGCGCCCCGGAATGACGGCTACGATTCGCGAAACCTACCGCTCCACGAACGCCTTCTCGATGACGAAATGGCCGGGCTCGCTGTGGCTGCCTTCGAGAAAGCCGCGCGCCTCGAACATCAGGCGCAGCTCTTCCAGCATGCCGGGGCTGCCGCACATCATGATGCGGTCGGTCGCGATGTCGAGCGGCGGCTGGTGGATATCGTTGAACAGCTGCTCCGACGTGATCAGATCAGTGATGCGGCCGCGGTTGCGGAATGGCTCGCGCGTCACGGTCGGATAGTACGTCAGCCTTTCGGTCAGCAACGGCCCGAACAATTCGTCGTCGCGCAGCCGTGCTACCAGTTCCTCGCCATAGGCGAGCTCGGAAACCTGCCGGCAGCCATGCACCAGCACGATGCTGTCGAACCGGTCGTAGACGTCCGGGTCCTTGATCAGGCTCGCGAACGGCGCCAGGCCCGTTCCGGTCGACAGCAGCAGCAGGCGCTTGCCCGGGATCAGATTGTCTGAAATCAGCGTGCCGGTCGCCTTGCGCCCGACCAGGATGGTGTCGCCCTCCCTGATCTTCTGCAGCTTCGAGGTCAGTGGCCCGTCGGCGACCTTGATCGAAAAGAATTCCAGCGCTTCCTCGTGATTGGCGCTCGCCATCGAATAGGCGCGCAGCAGCGGACGGCCATCGACCTCCAGGCCAATCATGGCGAACTGGCCGTTCTGGAATCGGAAGCCGGAATTGCGGGTGGCGGTGAAGCTGAAAAGCGTATCGGTCCAGTGCCGGACAGAAAGAACTTTCTCTCGATGGAATGCGCTCATGTGATTTCGTTTTTCCTGACGGCTCTGGGTAGAACGAACGGGTTTTCTGCCCCGGAAGAGAGGCCAAACACCCCTGCAACGATTGATGATTTAGCGTTTCACCTACGCCAAACGGGGAGATAGTCAACCGTCGCCGATGCGCAATGGCGCAGCCATCATGCCAGTCGATTCATCTCGAAATCCGGTTCAGAAAATCTCTATCGCGTGAGCGGCGCAGGCGTAATTAACTTGCTGAAATAGGCGTCGTTCCGGCGTTAAGTTTCCCCACGCGATTGGAAATTTCGTTAAAGGTAAACGCAGCAAAAATGGAATGCCTGATCGCCGGATACTGCATGCAGAATTTAGAGCAATTCCGGGCCGGCAAGCCCGATAGCTATCCCGACCCGTCGATCTATGCGGCCTATGCCTGCGCCGAATTCGGCCTCGCCTTCGCCGACATCGACGGCGGCACGGGGCTGGTCTTCAGCGTCAGTTCGGCGACCCGCAGCATCCATTTCGGCGCAGGGCGATGCTCATGGTATCCGCAGAACAACGCCACCGCCTCGACGCTGGCTTCCGACAAGTATTTCGCCGGACGGATTCTCGCAGCAGCCGGTGTCGCCGCGCTCGGCGGCGAATATTTCTTTCTGCATGACCGCCACCGCGCCCATCGCCCCGCCGGGCATGAGCGCGAGGATGCGCTGGCGCATCTTGCGAAACTGGGCGGCTCGGCCTTCGTCAAGCCGCTGGCCGGATCGCGCGGCGATTTCGCAGAGGTCGTGCATGACGAGGCCGCGCTGGCTCGATATCTCGGCGAGGTTGCGCAATATTACGATGCCATCCTGATGCAGCCGATCGTCGCCGGCAACGAGTACCGGATTTTTCTGCTCGACGACGACGTCCTGTTTACCGCGCGCAAGCATCCGCCATCCCTGACCGGCGACGGGATCGGCAGCATCCGCGATCTTTTGACCGCACATAACCATGCGCTGCGATCCCGCGGCCTTTCGCCGGTTTTCGCCGATCGCGACGCCGCGCTTGACGTCGTGCTGCCACAGGGCCAGCGCTGGGAGATTCCCGGACGGATGAACCTCAGCGCCGGCGGAACCATGGCGCTCGAAGCGCCGGCTTCCGCCGCCGTGCCGGAATTGGCGCGGAAGGCGGCGCGCGCGCTCGGGCTGCGTGTCGCCGCCATCGATCTGTTTGCCGATATCGGCGGCGACGCCGCAGCGCTGCAGGTGATCGAGGTCAATTCCAATCCGTCGATTCGCCTGCTGGAGCAATCCGGCCGCGCCGATCTGATCCTGAAAATCTGGCATCATACTTTTTCGACCATGGGATTGCTGGGTGTTTGATCTTCCGAAATTTGGCGACGGCATTGGCCTCGCGCGCATGGCCGTTCTGCTCGATGCCCTCGGCGTCGACCGCGCGCATCTGCAGCGCATCTCGGTGGTGGTCACCGGGTCGAACGGCAAGGGCTCCACCGCGGCGTTCTGCGCCGGCATCGGCCGCGCCTACGGCCTGAAGACCGGATTGTTCACCTCGCCGCACCTCTATCGTTTCAACGAACGGGTTCAGGTCGACGGCGCCGGGATCGGCGATGCCGATCTGGCCCGGCTGCGTCAGCGAATTGAAGCCGTGATCGCCAAAATCCCGGCGCGGCGCGGCGAACAGTTCGGCGCCTTCGAAGCGCTGTTCGCGCTGGCTTGCCTGCATTTCCAGGAGACGGAATGCGATTTCGCGGTGTTCGAGGCAGGTATCGGCGGACGCTACGATGCGGTGCGGCTGGTCGGCGCGCTCGTCACTGCCGTGACCTCGGTCGATTACGAGCATGTCGAACTGCTCGGCAATACGCTTGAATTGATCGCCTCCGACAAGAGCGACGCCTGCGCCGCCGGTGGCACCATCGTCTATGGCGAGAACTGCCGGAGCCTGCGGCCGCATCTGATCGAATACAACCGCCATCGCGGCGTCACCGCGCTGTTCGTCCGCGAGCAGATCCGGATCGGCAACGAGGCCGCCTCGGCATCGGGACAGCGGTTCGATTACCAGTTCGGCCATCATGATTTCCGCCAGATCGACATCGGCCTGCTTGGCGCGTTCCAGCTCGGCAACGCCGCCATTGCCATCACCCTGTTCCTGCTCTGGCTGCACCGCGAGCACCCTCGCCAGGCATTCGAGCGGATCGAAGCCGCCGCGCGGGCCGGCCTGCGCGAGACGCGCTGGCCCGGCCGGCTCGAGACCATCGGGGATGACCCGCTCACCGTCATCGACGTCGGCCATACGCCCGACGGCGTCAGGCAATCGCTGGCCAGCCTGAAGGCCATACACGGCGCGGCGGACTGGATCCTCGTGATCGGGATTTCCGCCGACAAGAACGCCGACGAGATCGCCGGCGCGCTGGCGCCGTCCTTCGACACCGTCATCTGCACCCGTGCGCATCACAAGGGCGGAGACGCCGGTGCCATCGCCGACGCGGTGCGCCACGCCAATCCCCGAGCGGATGTTCGCATCGCCCCGACCATCGCGGATGCGGTGGCCCTCAGCCGCAAGCTCGCTGCCGAGCGGAAAGGCAAAATCTATGTGGCCGGGGGACTGTTTTTGGTGATCGAATACGCCGTGGTGGCGAAGGGCGGACGTGCGGAAGAGCTGAAATTCTTCTGACGGACGCTTCAGGTTTGCAATAGCATCGCACCCAACACATCATGCGGGCAACCGCAGGTCAGGGAGATAACGCCATGAACGCGACAGTCAATCGACAGGTTTTGCTGGTGGAAAAGCCCGCCGGAAAACTCGGGCCTGAGCATTTCAAACTGACACAGGGCGCCATTCCCGAGCCGAAGGACGGCGAGGTGCTGCTCAGGGTGCGCTTCATCTCGCTTGACGCCGCCAACCGGGCCTGGATGCACGGAGCGACCTATCGCGCGGCGGTCGAGGCCAACACCGTGATGGCCGGCGGCGGCATCGCCGAAGTGGTGGCGTCGAAGGATTCCAGCTTCAAGCCCGGCGATATCGTGTTTGGCGATACCGGCTGGCAGGAGTATGCGGCAGTGCCAGCCAAACATCTGAGCAAGATGCCGAAGGTGGAACCGATGACGCATCTGCTCAGCGTCTACGGCATTGCCGGCCTCACCGCCTATTTCGGGCTGCTCGACGTCGGCAAGCCCAGGGACGGCGAGACCGTGGTGGTGTCGGCCGCGGCCGGCTCGGTCGGCTCGATCGTCGGCCAGATCGCCAAAATAAAGGGCTGCCGCGTCGTCGGCATCGCCGGCGGCAAGGACAAGTGCGACTGGCTGGTCAACGAACTCGGCTTCGATGCCGCGGTCGACTACAAGGACGGCGCGGTGCTCAAGGCGCTGCGGGCCGCCTGCCCGAAGGGCATCGACGTCTATTTCGACAATGTCGGCGGCGACATTCTCGAAGCCTGTATCGCGCTGATGAACAACCGCGGTCGCATCGCCTGCTGCGGCGCGATCTCGCAGTATGACGGCGTGCCCTCGGCGCACGGACCGCGCGGCGTACCCGGCCTGATCGTGGTGAAGCGACTCGTCATGCAGGGTTTTATTGTGATGGACTTCATGGACCAGCGCGACAAGGCGCTGCAGGACCTGCAGTCCTGGGTCGCTTCCGGCAAGCTGAAAGTCCAGGAGGATGTCATCAAGGGCCTGGAAAACACCCCGAAGGCGTTGATCGGTTTGCTGGCGGGCGAAAACCGCGGCAAGCGGATGGTGAAGCTGTAGGGCTCTTCATTCACCTCCGACCCTCTCGGGCGAGGGGGAAGCGCTAATGCGTCAGCCCCGGCACCGTCTGCGGCGCCGGCGCTTCGCTCTTCCGCCCCGCCAGCCAGTTCTCGAACCGCTGCACCACGACGAAGAATGTCGGCACGAACAGCACGGCAAGGCAGGTCGACGCGATCATGCCTGAAAACACCGTGATGCCGATCGACTTGCGGGCGCTGGCGCCGGCGCCGGTCGCCAGCACCAGCGGTACCACTCCGAGAATAAAGGCGAACGAGGTCATCAGGATCGGACGGAATCGCGCCCGCGCCGCCTCGATCGCGGATGCGATCAGCGGCTTGCGGTCGCGCACATGCAGCTCCAGCGCCACCTCGACGATCAGGATGGCGTTCTTGGCCGACAGCGCGATCAGCAGGATGATGCCGATCTGGGTGTAGAGGTTGTTCTCGATCCGCAACGCCGTCAGCACCGCCATCGGGCCGAGCAGCGACAGCGGCACCGCCAGGATCACCGAGATCGGCGCGTACCAGCTCTCATATTGTCCGGCCAGCACCAGATAGACCAGCAGCAAAGCGAGGCCGAAGGCGAGGTAGATCTGCCCGCCGACCACCTTCTCCTGGTACGACATCGCGGTCCATTCATAGCCGGTGCCCGGCGGCAGGGTTTTGGCGGCGATCTCCTCCATCAGCGCCATCGACTGGCCCGAACTGTAGCCGGTGGCCGGCAGGCCGATCACCGTGGCGCTCGGATAGAGATTGTACAGGCTGATCAGCGAAGGGCCGACCGCCGGCGTGATCCTCGCCACGGTGCCGAGCGGGATCATGTCACCCTGGCTGTTGCGCACCATCAGTTTTTCGATGTCGCGCGGGGTCAGGCGAAACTGCGCATCGGCCTGGGCGTAGACCTGGAAGGTGCGACCGAACTTGTTGAACTGGTTGACGAAGGTCGAACCCATATAGGACGACAGCGTCGAGAAGATCTGGTCGGTGGTGACATGCAGGGTCTGGGTCTTGACCCGGTCCACCTCGACGTCGAACTGCGGCACCATCGAGCGGAACGACGAACTGACGCGCTGCAGCGCGCTCTGGGTCTGTCCGTTGACGACGATAGCGCCGGCGATCGCCTGCAACTTGCCGAAATCGGCATTGCCGTCACGCAGTTGGACCTGCATGGCAAAGCCGGCGGCATTGCCGATGCCCTGGATCGGCGGCGGCGGGATCACCAGGATGCGGGCTTCTGGTATCGCCGACATCTTCTCGTTCAAGCCGACGAACAGCGACCGCAGGTCCTGGCCCGGGCCGCGCGCGCTCCACTCCTTCAGGATCAGATAGACCACGCCGGCATTGGCGAGGCTGGACGAATTGTCGAGCGCCGATATGCCGGCGATGCTGATCACCTGATCGACGCCGGGCGTCTTGCCGGCGATATCGCTGACCTGCTTCATCACATTCTGGGTGCGGTCGAGCGCGGCGCCATCGGGCAACTGCACCGCGACCAAGAGGTAGCCCTGGTCCTCGATCGGAATGAAGCCGGTCGGCACCCGAGACAGTCCATAGCCGGCAATTCCGATCAGGATCAGCGCTGCTATCACCGACGCTCCGCTGTGCGCGACCAGCCGGCCGATCAGCCCGGCATAACCGCGCTCCAGGCGATCATAGACCGCGTTGAAGCCGCGATAGAAAAAATTGCGCTGTTCCGGCGGCACCGGCCGGCGCAGCCACAGCGCGCATTGCGTCGGCTTCAGCGTGGCGGCGTTGACGGCGGAAAGCAGCGCGGTCGCGGCGATGACAAGCGCGAACTGCGCGTACATCCGCCCGGTCAATCCCGGCAGGAAGGCCGCCGGCAGGAACACCGAGATCAGTACCAGCGTGATGCCGACAATCGGCGCAAACAGCGCATCCATCGCCTTGATCGCGGCCTCAGGGCCGGACAGTCCCTGCTCGATATTGTGGGCGGCGCCCTCCACCACGACGATGGCATCGTCCACTACGATGCCGATCGCGAGCACGATCGCAAACAGGGTCGAGATGTTGATGGTAAAGCCGAGTGCTGCCATCGCCGCGAAGGCGCCGATGATCGTCACCGGCACTGTGGTGGCCGGCACCAGCATCGCGCGCCAGTCCTGCAGGAAGATCAGGATCACGACCAGCACCAGCAGGCCCGCCTCGATCAGGGTCTTGTAGACTTCCTTGATCGATTCCGAGACGAATTTGGTGGTGTCGAACGGCGTGTCGTACTTGATGTCCTGCGGAAATGCCCTGGCCAGCGCCGCCATCTTCTTCTCGACCGCCTTCTCGACCTCGAGCGCGTTGGCGCCGGGCGATTGGAACACGCCGATGCCGACCGAAGGCTTGTTGTTGAGCGAGAAGATCTGGCTGTAGGTCTGCGCGCCGAGTTCAACCCGCCCGACGTCGCGCACCCGGGTGACGTCGCCGCTGGTGCCGGCCTTGACGATCACGTTCTCGAATTCGCCGACATCGTCGAGCCGGCCGTGGACGTTGAGCGTGTACTGGAACGCCTGTCCGGCCGGCGTCGGCGGCGCGCCGACCTGGCCCGCGGTGACCTGCTGGCTCTGCTGCTGGATCGCCTGGATGACGTCCTGCGGCATCAGCCCGCGCACCTGCAGCTTGTTGGGATCGAGCCAGACCCGCATCGAATACTGGCCGGCGCCGAACACCGTGACATTGCCGACGCCCGACAGCCGCGACAGTTCGTCCCTGATGTTGATGGTGGCGTAGTTGGAGAGGAAGAGACTGTCGTAGGTCGCGTTCGGCGAGGTCAGCGTCACGAACAGCAGGATCGCCGTCGACCGCTTCTGCACCGTGACGCCCTGATTCTGCACCGCCTGCGGCAGTTGCGACAGCGCGCTCGACACCCGGTTCTGCACCAGCACCTGTGCGAAATTGAGGTCGGTGCCGATCTTGAACGTCACGGTCAGAGAATAGGTGCCGTCGGCGCCGCTGTAGGACTGCATGTAGAGCATGTCCTCGACCCCGTTGACCTGCTGCTCGATCGGCAGCGCCACGGTGTCGATCAGAGTCCTGGCGCTGGCGCCGGGATAGCGGGTGGTGACCTGCACGGTCGGCGGCACCACGTCGGGATACTGCGCGACCGGCAAGGAGAACAGCGCCACGCCGCCGATCAGGATCATCAAAAGTGCGATGACGTTGGAAAGGACCGGCCGCTCGATGAAGAATTTCGAGATCATGGAGCGGTCCTATTTGGCCGGCGCCGACGGCGCTTCGGACTTCCGCAGCTGCGGATCGACCTTCTGGCCGGGGATCGCGCGCAGCAGTCCGGCGGTCACCACGCGGTCGTCGGGCTTCAGTCCGCTTTCGATCACGCGCAACTCGCCTTCCAGCGGCCCGGCCTGCACCTTGCGCTGCTCGACGATGTTTTCGCCGTTCACCACCAGCACGTAGCGGCCGGCCTGATCGCTGCCCAGCGCCATATCCGGGACCAGCAGGGCGCTCTGCTGCTGATCGACGGGAACGCGGACGCGAACGAAATATCCGGGCAGCAGGACACGGTCGGCATTGGGCAGCACGCCGCGCACCGCCAGCGTCCCCGTCGACAGGTTGACCGTCGGCGCCACATAGTCGAGCTTGCCCTTGTGCGGATAGCCGCTTTCGGTCTGCAATCCGACCTCGACCGGCAGTTGCTGGAGATCGCTCGGCGTCATGCCGCGGCGCCTGGCCTCGGCCCGGATCTTCAGCACGTCCTGTTCGTTGACGTTGAAATTGACGTAGAGTGGGTCGAGCGCCACGATGGTCGCAAGCTGCGTCGGAGACGACGCGCCGACCAGCTGGCCGACCGAGACCAGATGCGCGCTGACGATGCCGTCGAACGGCGCCGTGACGTTGGTATAGCCGTAATTGACCGCCGCGATCCTGGTGTTGACCTGAGCCTGCTGCAGGTTCGCCTGGGCGTTGTCGCGCGCCGAAGTCGAGTTATCCAGCGTCGCTTGCGAGACCACCTGCCGCTGCACCAGATCGGACTGGCGCTTGAAGTCGGCTTCGGTCTGCTTGACCGAAGCCTGCGCACCGGCTTCGGCGGCCTGCGCCTGCTCCAGTTTCAGCTTGTAGGTCTCGGGCTCGATCGTGAACAGCGTGGCGCCCGCTTTCACCGCGGTGCCGTCCTTGTAATTGATCGACTGCAGCACGCCCTGTACCCGCGCGACGAGATCGACGCTCTTGATCGGCGCGGTGTTGCCGGTGGCTTCCAGATAACGCGTGATGGTGCGCTGGGTCGGCAACCCGACCTCCACCTTCGGAGGCGGCGGCGGCACGAAACTATTCTGTTCGCAGGCGCTCAAAACTGCGAACGCGGATAGGGCGAAAGCCATGTGGGCGGCGCTGGCGAGGCGTCGCCGAGCGGAGCCTTCCGGAGTCATGCTTGTTGGCGAATGCGGCGGCATCAATTCTGCGCCCCGATTGTGTTTCGTTCCGAAACGCTTCGGCCCGAAGGAGAAATTTCATCGTTCATGAATAGCAATAATTCCCTTGCAGCGGAACCCGAAACCGAAAATGATGCCGGCGTTGAAAAATCTTCTGTCACCCGTTTTTTGGATTCGCCTCGATTGCAGCGGCGGCTTGCGCGACAACGCTAAGGATTTCCCCAGATGATCAACACGTTAAAACACCGTGCGCTGCTCGTAACCGCCATATTCATGGTGGCGACACCGGCCTGGTCGCAAGCGCCGACCGATGCGCAGCGCAACGCCATCCGGTCGCAATGCCGCGCCGACTATCAGGCTCATTGCGCCAGCGTCCCGCCGGGCGGCGCGGCCTCGCTGCAGTGCTTGCAGAAAAACATGTCGAGCCTCTCGCCGGGCTGTGCGGGCGCGGTGCGCGCGGTCGAGCCCGCGGCGGCGCCCAAGGCGGAATCAGCGCCGGCAGCGCCGCCCAAGGCTGAGTCAACTCCAGCGGCCGCGCCCAAGGCTGAGTCAACACCGGCAGCCGAGCCCAAGAGCAGTGCCGCACCCGCCCCGGCGGCTCCCGCCGCCACCGCTCCGGCTGCGGCAGCTGCGAAGCCGGCAACCGCGGCACCGGCAGCGGCCCCGAAGGCTGCAGCGGCCGGCACGACGGCAAAGCAGCCGACCGATGCGCAGGTGGCCGCGATCCGCAGCGCCTGCCGCTCCGACTATCAGAAAGTCTGCGCCGGCGTGCCGACCGGCGGCGCTCCGGCGCTGCAATGCCTGGAGCAGAACAAGGCGAAGGTGTCGGCGCCCTGCGCGCAGGCCGTCAACGCGGCCAGTGGCGGTGCCGCGCCCGCAGCGGCTGGCGCCGCGGCGACCGCGAGCCCGGCAGCGGCCCCCGCGGCTGCGCCCGCACCGGCATTGGTGCTGCGGCCGATGCGGCCGCGCGAAGAATTGTTCGTGCTGAGGTCGGCATGCAGCGCCGACGTTCGCACGCTGTGCGGCGGTGTCGCGGCGGGCGGCGGCCGCATCATGCAATGTCTGGCGACGCGGGCGGGCTCGGTTTCGCCGGCGTGCAGGGAAGTGCTGGCCCAGTTCGCGGCGAATTGAACTGCAATACGGCCAATCGGGAGGAAGCTCCGTGCGTATCGCCGTGATCGGCGGAGGCCCCGGAGGTCTCTACTTCGCCTATCTCTGGAAGAAGCGTCACCCCGGGGCGCGGATCGATCTGTTCGAACAGAACCCGGCCGGCGCCACCTGGGGATTCGGCGTGGTGTTCTCCGAACAGGCGCTCGAGTTCCTGCGCGCCGACGATCCCGACACCGTGGATGCGATCGCGCCGCGGATGCAGAGCTGGGAGAACATCACCCTCAATTTGCGCGGTGAGAGCGTCGAGATCGACGGCGTCGGCTTCTCGTCGATCGGCCGGCTCGAACTCCTGACCATCCTGCAGGCACTCGTCCGCGCCGCCGGCGTCGAGCCACGTTATGACACGACGATCCAATCGCTCGATGAGTTGAAGGGTTACGATCTGATTGTTGCCGCCGATGGCCTGAACTCGCTGGTGCGCCGCAGTTTTGAACATGAATTCGGCGCATCGGTATCGCATTCGTCCAACAAATTCGCCTGGTACGGCACCTCGAAGCGTTTCGAGACGCTGTCGCAGACGTTTGTCAAAACCGACCTCGGCACATTCAACGCGCATCACTATCGCTATGCGCCGGACATGAGCACCTTCCTGGTCGAGTGCGACATCGCGACCTGGCAGCGCTACGGCTTTGCCGACAAGACCGTCGAGCAGTCGCAGGCGATCTGTGAGCAGGTGTTTGCTGCCACGCTGGATGGACACAGGCTGATTTCGAACAAATCGGTTTGGCGCAATTTTCCGTGGATCTGGAACGAGCGCTGGTCGTTCAACAACATGGTGCTGATCGGGGACGCCCTGCACTCGGCGCATTTCTCGATCGGGTCGGGCACCCGGCTCGCAATCGATGATGCGATCGCGCTGGTCAAGGCCCTGGAGGCGGAGGTCGATATTTCCGCGGCGATGCTGCGCTACCCGGCCGAGCGCAAGCCGATCGTGCAGAAGCTGGTGAAGGCGGCGCGCAGCAGCGCCGACTGGTACGAGAACTTCGCCGAACATATGAAGCTCGACCTGATGGATTTCGCCCATAGCTACCTCACCCGCACGGGGCGCCTCGACGATGCCAGGCTGCGCGCGATGTCGCCGGCCTTCATGGCGCGCTACGAGGCCTCGAAGCAGCACGAGGCCAGCCGATGACCCGCGCGATCGCCGACCAGGTGCCGGCGGACAGCCCGGGCGCGCGGGAGATCGGTTTTGCGCTTCCGCAAACCTATAATGCCAGTCGTATCCTGTTCGACAATCTCGCGAAGGGCCGCGGCGACAGCCCCGCGCTGATCGGCCCGCTGGGGACGCGCAGCTATGCCGAACTCTGCGCGGAAGCCTGCCGCTGGGGCCACGGTTTTGCCTCGCTTGGCCTTACGCGC
>Ga0307294_10000167_pt1 | contig 16031 bp, 11 predicted proteins | sample ER_DNA_151_FD_194468 | JGI IMG/M metagenome (GOLD analysis project Ga0307294, IMG submission 194468) | Bulk soil microbial communities from the East River watershed near Crested Butte, Colorado, United States - ER_DNA_151 | ecosystem: Environmental > Terrestrial > Soil > Floodplain | place... | reverse complement strand
AGGAGGCCGATGCCGCCCGCCGCGGCATGAATCAGCACGCGATGATGCGGCTCGACCTGGAAGGTCTTGTGCAGCAGGTACCAGACCGTCAGGCCCTTGAGCATCAGCACGGCGCCCTGCTCGTAGGTGATGTGGTCGGGCAGCTTCACCAGCTTGTCCCAGGGAATGTTGCGTTCGGTGCTGTAGCCGCCGAGATTGAAGTAATAGGCGACACGGTCGCCGGGATGAAAATTGGTGACGCCCGGCCCCACCGCCAGAACCTCCCCGGCGGCTTCATTACCGGCGATGAACGGCAGCCCCGGCGCCTTGTAGAGGCCGGTGCGATAATAGACGTCGATGAAGTTCAGACCGATGGCATGCTGCTGGATACGAACCTCGCCGGGTCCGGGCGCGGGCACGTCGACGGCTTCGTAAACCAGGGCTTCCGGGCCCCCCACTTTGTGCACGCGCACGGCCTTGACCATTTCGAGTTCTCCTTGGCATTCCTTGAGGTCGAGCGAAAGCCATCGGGACTGCGTTGTCAACTCGACGGGGCCGCGACCTGTCAGCCCGGCTAACTGACGGGCTGTTTGACCGGCTTTTTGGCGGCCTTTCGTCGGTTGCGTTTGGCGAGAACATTGAAGAATTCGACGGCGGCCGAAAACGTGATTGCGAAGTAGATGTAGCCGCGCGGAATGTGGAATCGGAAACCGTCGGCCACCAGTGCGAGGCCGATCAGCACCAGAAATGCCAGCGCCAGCATCTTGGTGGTCGGATGCTCCGCCACGAATTTCGTCACCGGACCGGCCGATACATACATGATGACAATGGCAATGATTACCGCCGCGATCATGATCGCGATATCTTCCGCCATGCCGATCGCGGTGATGATCGAATCCAGCGAGAACACCATGTCGATGATGATGATCTGGACGATTACCCAGAAGAAGGCGTTGGGCGCCGGCGCGTCCTCGTGTCCCTCTTCGCGCGCTTCCATTTCCCGATGAATTTCGTGGGTCGCCTTGGCGATCAAGAACAGTCCGCCGCCGATCAGGATGATATCGCGCCACGAAAACCCGATGTCGCTCACCGTGATGACGGGCTGCGTCAGACCGATCAGCCACACCAGAACACTGAGCAGCATGATGCGGAACACCAGCGCCAGCGCCAGCCCGATCTGTCGGGCCCGCTTTGCCTCCAGTTCCGGAAGGCCCGAGACGATCACCGACAGGAAAATGACGTTGTCGATGCCGAGCACGATTTCCAGCGCCGTCAGGGTCAGCAGCGCCGCCCACGCTTCCGGACTGGTCAATAATTCCATCATGCTTTGAGAGACCTCACGAGTCGGATCGCTGCGTCGCTCGCCACGACATAGATGGCGATCGCACAGAGCCCGACGGTTACGGGCGCACTGACATCGAAATCCCTGGCCAGCGCGATGATGGCAAGCACCGCCCAGATGCCCATCAGCGACAGCGTCAGGCCGCGCAGTCGAACGACGCGGACCGGATGCATCACATTGAAGGGAACGAATGTCAGCACGATCAGCAACGCGACCATCAGGCTCGCCAGCCATGGCCGCGGATGCAGCAGGAACAGATAGAATGCCGCGGCGTTCCACAGCGCCGGAAAGCCGCGAAAATGATTGTCGTCGGTCTTCATGCGGCGATCCGCGAAATACAGCGCGCCGGACACGACGATGCCGAACCCCAGCAGCGGCGCCATGACCGGCAACAACAGGCCGCTGGCGGTGATCGCGTATGCCGGCACGAAGACATAGGTGACGAAATCGACCACGAGATCGAGCACCTCGCCCGACCAGTTGGGCTGCAGGCGAACGACATCGAACCGCCGTGCGATCGGGCCATCGAGCGCATCGACGACCAGCGCCAGCCCGAGCCAGGCCAACATCCCTGCCCAATGCTCGCGCACCGCCTCCAGCATCGCGAGCAGACCAATGCCTGCTCCCAAGGCTGTGAAAATATGCACGGAAAACGCTGCCGTCCGCTTTCCCGGCGTTGCCTGCGGCGAAGAAATTGGCTGATTCATCTGGTCCATCGCACCGCACTGCTATCAGGAAACATCGTGATTTGCACATCCGCGCTTGCGGCGTTCAGCCGCGCAGATCCCCCGGAACATCTGACGGGTGATGCCGACTTGAAAATGCCGCCGGGAACGTCGATTGTCCCGGCATGAACGAAGCATCCGGCACCTATGACGTCGTCGTGATCGGCGGCGGCCCCGCGGGACTCGTGGCTGCGGTCGCCCTGGCGGAGACCGGCGCGCGCACCGCGCTCGTCGCCCGCCGCGCACCCTATGCCGACAACCGCACCACGGCGCTGCTGGGTGACTCCGTCGATCTGCTCGAACGTCTGGAGGTCTGGCCGCGCTGCAGGGACCAGGCGGCGGCCTTGCGGGTCATGCGGCTGGTCGACGATACCGGCCGCCTGATCCGGGCGCCCGAGGTCCGGTTCGCTTGCGACGAAATCGGTCTCGACGTGTTCGGCTACAACATCCAGAACCGCACGCTGATCGAAGCGCTGGAACAACGCGCCGCCGAACTTGCCGGTCTGACGCGGATCGACGACGAGGCTGTGGCGATCAATCCCGATGACGCCGAAGTCGCCATCCACACCCATGGCGGCCAATCACTGGCGGCTCGCCTCGTGGTCGGCGCCGACGGACGGCAATCGCTGTGCCGGCAGGCCGCCGGCATCGAGGTCAGCCGCCGCGGCCTCAACCAGGCGGCGTTGACCTTCAACATCGGCCATTCGCGGCCACATCGAAATATCTCCACCGAGTTTCACACCCCGCAAGGTCCGTGCGTTTTCGTTCCCCTGCCCGGCGATCGCTGCAGCGTGGTGTGGGTCGCCGCTCCCAGGGAAGCCGAACGGCTGGTCGCGCTCGGCGATGACGAACTGTCGGAAGCCGCGGAGAGGCAATCGCATTCCATTTTCGGCCGCGTCGCGGTCGAGCCTGGACGGCATCTGTTTCCGCTCGGCATCGAGCAGCCCCGGCAATTCGCCCGAGCTCGAATCGTGCTGGTCGGCGAAGCCGCCCATGTGTTGCCTCCGATCGGCGCGCAGGGCCTGAACATGGGATTGCGCGACGCTGCCGATCTCGCCGAGATCGTGCGCGACGCAATGTTGGCAGGTGAAGATCCGGGTTCTCAGCAGGCACTCGAGCGCTATGATTCGGCGCGACGCAGCGATGTCGCCAGCCGCACCCTCGCGATCGATCTGGCGAACCGCTCGTTGCTCAGCGATCTCCTGCCCGTGCAGTCACTGCGCGCGGCCGGCATGCATCTGATCGGCTCGGTCGGAGCGATCCGCCGGCTGGCCATGCGTGAGGGCCTGGCACCGTCGTGGCGGCCGTCGCGGGGTCACGGGAACACCAGCCGGCCGCTCTGAATGAACCACATCACGCTGGTCAGCGTCACGACGGAGGCGAATGTTCCAATCAACACCGCGACCGACGCCGGCTCGACCCAGCTGTCGTGTTGCCGGGCGATCACGAACACGCTGAGCGCCGGCGGAAGTGCTGCCATCAGCACCGCGGTCGCTGCCCAGGGCTGCGCGAACGGCCCGAACAGCAGCATCAATCCGAACACGATGAGCGGGTGGATCAGGAGCTTGATCGCGATGACCCCCGGCACTTCCCAAGGCACGCGGCCGAACGGGCGCAGCGCAACGGTCACGCCGAGCACGAACAGCGCCACCGGCGCCGCGGCGTTCTGCAGGAACAGCAGCGTATTGTCGATCGCAACCGGCGGATGGATGTGGAGCGCCGCGGCCAGCGCTCCGGCGGTCGCCGACATGATCAGCGGATTGAGGACGATCTGCCGGACCACCAGACCGAGCGTGTGCAGCAGGGACTGATGTTCCCTGTCGGTGAGCGCAATCAGCAGCGGCACGATCGAAAACAAAAAGATGCTGTCGCAGCAGAAGATCAAGGCGGTGGGTGCGGCAGCCTTCGAGCCGAGCACGGCCAGTGCCAGGCCGGGGCCCATATAGCCGATATTTCCGTAGCCACCGGACAACCCCGCCAGCGTCGTCTCGCGCAGCGACAGCCCGCCGATCAGCCGGCCCGCCGCCATGGCGAGGACGAAAGCGGTCATGGTTCCCAGGGTGGTCGCAATCAGGAAGGGCGGATTATTCAGCTCGGCGAACGGTGTTTTCGCCATGATTCCAAACAGCAGCGCCGGCAACGAAACATAGAGCAGAAAGAAGTTCATCCACGCCAGCCCGTCCTCCGGCAGCGCCCTGGCCTTGCCGCAGGCGAACCCGATGAAAATCAAGCCGAAATACGGTAACGCCAGGTTGAGAATGTCGATCATCGGGATGGGTCTTTTTCAGCATGGTTGGCCCCGATCGGCAGCCTGGACGGACCGGCACGGCAAAGGCTATTTCGGCTGTTTGCCACTAGCATCGGCCACAATCATGGTCTATTCGACGAGATATGATAAAAGCGCGGACCGCCAAATATCAGATCGGGCAGATCGTCCGTCACCGGATCTTTTCGTTCCGGGGCGTGATCTTCGATATCGATCCGGTCTTCAACAATACCGAGGAATGGTGGCTGTCGATCCCCGAGGAGGTCCGGCCCCACAAGGACCAGCCGTTTTATCATCTGCTCGCCGAGAATTCGGAATCCGAATACGTCGCCTATGTATCCGAGCAGAACCTGCTGCCTGACGAGTCGGGCGAGCCGATCCGGCATTCCCAGGTCGCCGAGATCTTTGTCAAAGACAAATCGGGCGGCTATCGCCAGCGCAATCTGTCGCTGAACTAAAGCGCACGCCGTTCAAGATCGGCAGCCCGGATCAAGCGAAGCGAAATCCGGATCCTGCCGCATTGCACTACGCTCCATACGGGCTACAAAATCCTGCACGCAACAAAAAAGACGCCCAATCGGGGCGCCTTTTTCATCATCGATGGAACTTTACTTCGCAGCCGGATTGGCTGCGGGACCGCCGGCGGGCGGATTGGCCTCGAGCTTCTTGCGGGCGTCTTCCGCGCGCTTCTGCAGCTCTTCCTGCAGCTTCTTCTGGGTTTCCTCGAAGACCTTCGGATCGGTGGGCGGACCGTCATAGGCCTTGGCGAATTCGGCCAACGGCAGCGGCAGCGTCAGCGGCGCGCCGTTGGAGTTGATCGCCTGCACCACGAGGTTCTGGCCCTTCTTCATGCTGGCGAGCAGTTCCGGCGTCATCTCATAGTCGGACATGCAGCCATTGGCGAAGCAGATCACGTACGCGCTTTGCATCGGGGCATTGGTATCGACGATGACCCGGGTTCCGTGAACCAGCTGCATGCCCAGCGGGAGCGTGACACGCAGGATCTTTTTCGGCTCTCCCTCGGGCTCGATGATGACGGCCGCGATCACGGGCTGGCCGGATTCGATGCGGCCGTCCTTGCCGGTGAAGCAGACCTGCTTGGCGCCGGCGTCCTGGCCCTTCAGGCAGAACTTGGTCCAGGGCGCATAGATCAGCTGAACCTGCGGATCGGCTGCTGGAGCGCCCGCGGCGGGAGCTCCCGCCGCCGGTGGCGCGGCGGGCTGAGCCGACTGAGCCGGGGCCTTCGGGGCAGCCTTCGGTGCGGCTTTCGGGGCCGCCGGTGCGGCCTTGGGCGCTGCGGCAGGAGCGCCGGGCGCCGGGGCCGGTGCTTGGGCCTGCGCGCCGGCAGCCAGTAACGAGGCGGACAGTGCGGACGCTGCCAGCAGGGCGATAACTCGCCCACGCGGCCAGACCGGCGCGGCCAAGATACGGAAATTCATTGCGGAAAACCCTTTCTGAACGGAAGCGGCAGAAACCGCTGCAGGCACCGACACCTAGCCGTTGAGCGGCTGTCTCTTTGCCAAATGAGGCGGATACGTGACAGGCCCTGCCGTCTTGGTCAATTGCCCGCCTTCAATACAGCGGCGGGCGAAAAGATCAATGCCGACAGGCGTCGCCGCTGGCCGCCGCGACCGGGTGTGGCGGCTATGTTAAAAGCCGGCGGTGAACCCGATCGAATCACATCCGCGCGCCGCGTGGCAACTTTCCCGAGGCCCGCGCGTGCGTGCCTCGGTCTGCGCGTTCCTCGCCCTGGCCGGCGGCTTCTGGGTGGCAGTCGGCCCTTGCCGGGCGGCCGAACCGCGCCATGCCATCGCGATGCACGGCGCCCCGGCACTGCCGCCCGATTTCACCCATATGCCCTATGCCAATCCGGAGGCGCCCAAAGGCGGTCGGCTGGTGCAGGGTATCCTCGGCACCTTCGACAGCCTCAATCCGCTGATCGTCAGGGGCGTCGCCGTGCAGCAGGTCAGGGGCTTTGTGGTCGAAAGCCTGATGGCGCGGGGTAATGACGAGGCCTTCACGCTCTACGGCCTGTTGGCCAAGCGTGTGGAGACCGACGACATCAGGAGCTATGTCACTTTCCATCTCGATCCCAAGGCGCGTTTCTCGGACGGCAAGCCGGTGCTCGCCGCGGACGTACTGTTTTCGTGGGCCCTGCTCCGCGACAAGGGACGCCCCAATCACCGCCAGTACTATTCGAAAGTCACCAGGGCGGAAGCATTGGATCCCCTCACCGTGCGGTTCGACCTCGCCGGCGCCAACGACCGCGAGCTGCCGCTGATCCTTGGCCTGATGCCGGTATTGCCCAGGCACGCGGTCGACGTCGCGACGTTCGAAGAGACCTCAATGACGGCGCCGGTCGGTTCCGGCCCCTACCGCATCACCGCGGTGAAGCCCGGCGCCAGCGTGACGCTGACCCGCAATCCCGATTATTGGGGCCGCGACCTCCCGGTCAATCGCGGCCTGTGGAATTTCGACGAGGTCAGGCTGGATTTCTATCGCGAAGCCAACGGCGCTTTCGAAGCGTTCAAGCGCGGCCTCTATGATTTCCGCGTCGAGACCGAGCCGCTGCGCTGGCACGACGGATATGATTTCGCGGCGGCCCGCAGCGGCGAAGTGATCCGCGACGCCATCAAGACGGGGATGCCGCAACCTGCCGAATTCCTGGTGTTCAACACGCGGCGTCCCGTATTTTCCGATATCCGCGTGCGCCAGGCCTTGACGCTGCTGCTCGATTTCGAATGGATCAACCGCAACTACTTCTTCGGGCTCTACGCGCGTACGGCGAGCTTCTACGCCGGCTCCGAACTGTCCGCCTGGGCCCGCGCGGCCGATGATCGCGAGCGGGAACTCTTGAAGCCCTTCGCGCATATTCCGCCCGACATCATGGACGGCAGCTACCGCCTTCCCGTCACCGACGGTTCCGGCCGCGATCGCGCCGCGCTGCGCAGCGCGCTGAAGCTGTTGTCGGAGGCCGGCTACGAACTCGACGGCGCGGTGCTGCGGCAGCGTTCGACCAGGACCCCTTTCACTTTCGAAATTCTGGTGACGACACGCGACCAGGAGCGGATTGCGCTGGCCTATCAGCGCGATCTGAAACGCGCCGGGATCGAGGCCTCGGTGCGTGCGGTCGATGCCGTTCAGTTCGACCAGCGCCGTCTCGCCTTCGATTTCGACATGCTGCAGAACCGCTGGGACCAATCGCTGTCGCCCGGCAACGAGCAGTCGTTCTACTGGGGCAGCGAGGCCGCCGCCATCCAGGGCACGCGAAACTACATGGGCGCCAAGGACCCGGCGGTCGACGTCCTGATCGCGGCCTTGCTGGAGGCGCGCGAGCATACCGTCTTCGTCTCGGCGGTGCGGGCGCTCGACCGGGCCCTGATGTCGGGTTTTTACGCTATTCCACTGTTTAACGTTCAGGAACAATGGATCGCACGCTGGAATCGGATAGAACGGCCTGGCGCCACCGCCCTGACCGGCTATCTGCCCGAAACCTGGTGGCAGCGGCCCGACGTCCAACCAAAGTGATCCCGTGATCCAGACCAACGTATCGCCGACACTCGACGGATTGTTCAAGCGGATCCTGGCCCGCAAGCCGGATGCGCTGGCGCTGCGCGATCCCATCAACAAGCAACGCATCACCGGCCAGCCGCCAAGGAGCCTGACCTTCGCGGAGGCCGACCGGGCGATCACGGCGCTGTCGGCGCATTTCATCGAATCCGGCTTGCCGTCCAATTCCGTAATCGCGGTGCAACTGCCCAATACCGTAGAATTCGTGCTGACGGTGCTGGCCGCGCATCGCGCCGGCCTGGTGGTGGCGCTGTTTCCGCTGTTGTGGCGGCAGGCGGAATTGACGGTCGCGCTCAATCGCACCGGCGCGCGGGCGATCGTGGCCATCGACCGGATCGACGGCGTGGTACATGCTGACCTCGCCATGAACGCTGCGGCCGAAGCATTCTCGATCCGCCATGTCTGCGGTTTCGGCGCCGATCTGCCGGAAGGCATGGCCTCGCTCGATCTTGCGTTGTCGACCGGTTCCATTACGGCGCGCAACGTCGTGCAGGACGGCCGCAAGGCGTCGATCATCTCGTTCGACGTCACCGGCGACGGATTTCGTCCGGTGCCGCGCACCCATCTGAATTTGATCGCCGGCGGCCTCGCATTGACACTCGAAAGCAATGTGCAGCAGGGCTCGACGATCATGTCGGCATTCGCGCCGTCATCGTTCGCGGGCCTGACCTCGTCGCTTGTGATCTGGTTATTGTCGGGCGGAACCCTAGTGCTGCATCATCCGTTCGATGGCGACGTGCTCGAGCAGCAGATCGTCGAGCATGGCTGCGATACGCTGGTGGCGCCCGCCCAACTGGCGCTGCGGCTGGGCGAAATCGACATGCCGTCGCGTCTGCCAACCTTGCGCAATGTGCTGGGGCTCTGGCGTGCGCCGGAGCAGGTCGCATCGTCATCGGCCTGGACGCAGCAGCAGGCGATGCTGACGGATGTCTATCTGTTCGGTGAAGCCGGCCTGTTCGGGGCCCGTCGCATCGAAGCCGATGGCGCGCCGGTGGCGATCCGGCCGGGACCGCATAGCGCCCCGCGCCAGGTTGCGGGCGCGTCGATCTCGGGCGAGGTCTTTCTGACCCCGAAGGGAACGCTGGCCTTGAGGGGACCGATGGTGTCCGCGGCGCCCTATGCGCCGCCGCCCCCGGGCGACTCGCTGGTCACGCAGCCGCCGCGCGATTACGTCGATACCGACTATGCCGCCCGGATCGATCGTTCGACCGGCGCGATCTGCATTACCGCGCCGCCCTCGGGCATCATGGCAGTCGGCGGCTACCGGTTCCTGGCCGCTGATCTGCAGGAATGGGCACGGCGGCTGGGCCAGGGCGCACTGCTGACGGCGTTGCCGGACCGGCTGAGCGGTCACCGCCTGGCCGGGCGCGCCCAGGACAATACCCGCGCCCGCGTGGCGCTTGCCGAACTCGGGCTTAATCCGCTGATGGTGGAAGCGTTTCGCGACCGGGTAAATCAGGCTTAACTCAATTCCAGCGGTCTCGTTGACGCGGCATTAAGCGCGGCAAACTAGGGTTTGCGCGTTCCATGCAACGTCCAATCCGAGTCCCAGATGTCCCAGCAAGGCCCGCTCATCGTCGTGTCGGCAGCCGGGCGTCCGTCATTCGCCAGCGCGCTTGACGAAGCGAAGATGTTTCCGGTGATCGATGCTGGCTGGGCCGATGCATCGCGCGCCATCGAGCAGTTGCGCCCCGCCGCGGTCCTGGTCGCGATGGCCGGGACAGCCGAATCCGGCCTCGAAGCCCTCGCCGGACAGATCGCCGCGCAGCGCCCCTATCTGCCGCTGATCGCGATCGACCCCACGACTTCGCTGCCCGAGAACGCCATTCCGTTTTCCGAAAGCAACGGCAATTTCGATCGCCTGACGGCGCGGCTGCGCGCCAGCCTGCGGGTCCGAATGCTCGACATCACCGTGATGCGCCGCCTGGACGGCGAACCGCTGGCCCGCACCATAACGTCCGACTTCGATCCTGCCCGCGACGCTACCGTACTGCTGATCGGCCGGGGCGCCGCCTATCCCGCGCTCTCGGTATCACTCGGCGAGCGGATCGGCGTGGTCGGCGCGCTTTCAATCGAAGCCGCGGCGAAGCATCTGAACAGCCGCGACATCGACGGTATCGTGCTCGGCGAAGGCTTCAGCCCACGCGTGGTGGACGCCTTCCTCACGGTGCTGGCCGAGGACGCGCGCTTTCGCAATCTGCCCGTGGTGATGACGTCGGATGCGCTGGCGCCGGCCTATGATTTGCCGAATCTCGAGATCATTTCCGGCGAGTCGGCGCACATTGCCGCCAATGCGCTGCCGCTGATCCGCCAGCATGCGTTCGAGGCTCATCTGACCCGGACCCTGAGCTCGATCGACGCCGAGGGCCTGCTCGATGTCAGGACCGGCCTGTTGACGCCGTCGGCATTCAACCGCGACTTTGCCACCGCAGTCTATCAAACGCTGTCACGCGGCGGCGGCTTTTCGGTGGCGCGCTTTGCCTTCGACCCGACCCACCCCCGCGCCCAGAGCGACGGCGCGCGGATCATCAGCCGTCTGATGCGGCAGATGGATTTCGGCACCGCCCAGGATGACGGATCGGTGCTCGTGGCGTTCGCCGATACCGATCTGCGCACCGGCCACATGATCGCGCGGCGGCTCTCCAGCGTGATGCGCCAGACCAGTCACGGCAAGCGCGACACCCGCTCCGAGCCATCCGTCACGGTCGCGACCATGCTGCCGAACGATTCGGCGAAGTCGCTGCTGGCCCGTCTCGACGACGAAGCGCGCCGCGCTGCGTCTTGAAACGTCGAACCCGTCATTGCCAGCAGCGTCACCGACCAAGCAATCCATTCTCTTCTCGGCAAGATGGATTGCTTCGCTGAGGTCGCAGGACCCGATCACGCCGCCTTCTTGTTCTCCGCGAGATTGGCGAGCTGGCGCAGGATTTCGGTGGTGCCGTACAGCCGTTCCTCCGGCGTTTCCCAGTCCTGCAGGAACACCACCTTCATGTCCGGCCGCACCTTGGCGGCGTTGCCGTGCTGGCGGATGAAGTAGACGAGGCGGTCCGGCTGCGCGAACTTGTTGTCGCGGAAGGTGATGACCGCGCCCTTCGGCCCGGCATCGACCTTCTCGACATTGGCCCTGCGGCAGTAGCCCTTGATCGCGGCGATCTTGAATAGATAGCGCACCTCGTCCGGCAGCACGCCGAAACGGTCGCGCAGTTCGGCGGCGAAATTGTCGATCTCGTCGTCGGTGTCTAGATCGGCCAGCCGCCGGTACAGCGACAGCCGCACCGCGAGATCGTCGACGTATTCCTCCGGGATCAGCACGGGCATGCCGACGGTGATCTGCGGCGACCAGCGGTCCGCCGCGGGCTCGACCACGCCGGCCTTGAGGTTGAGAATCGCCTCCTCCAGCATCGATTGATACAGCTCGAAGCCGACTTCCTTGATATGGCCGGACTGTTCCTCGCCGAGCAGATTGCCGGCGCCGCGGATATCGAGATCGTGCGAGGCCAGCTGGAATCCGGCGCCGAGCGTCTCCAGCGATTGCAGCACCTTGAGGCGCCGTTCGGCCTGGGCGGTGATCTTCGCCTGCGCCGGCAGCGTGAACAGCGAATAGGCGCGCAGCTTGGAGCGCCCTACCCGGCCGCGCAACTGGTAGAGCTGCGCGAGGCCGAACATGTCGGCGCGGTGCACGATCAGGGTGTTGGCGGTCGGGATATCCAATCCGGACTCGATGATGGTGGTCGACAGCAGGATATCGTATTTGCCGTCATAGAACGCCGACATGATGTCCTCGATCACGGCCGGCGGCATCTGGCCATGCGCAACCGCGACCTTCATCTCCGGCACGTGCTTGTCGAGGAAATCCTTGACGCCCGCGAGGTCCTCGATCCGCGGTACCACGTAGAATGCCTGTCCGCCGCGATAACGCTCGCGCAACAGCGCCTCGCGGATCATCAGGGGATCGTGCGGCGCCACGAAGGTGCGGACCGCCAGCCGATCGACCGGCGGCGAGGCAATGATCGAGAGATCGCGCACCCCGGTCAGCGCCAGCTGCAGCGTGCGCGGGATCGGCGTTGCGCTCAGCGTCAGCACATGAACCTGGGCCCGCAGCTGTTTCAGCTTCTCCTTGTGGCTGACGCCGAAGTGCTGCTCCTCGTCGACGATGACAAGCCCGAGATCCCTGAACTTGATCGATTTGCCGAGCAGCGCATGGGTGCCGACCACGATATCGACGGCGCCTTCCGCGAGGCCTTTCTTGACCTGCGTCAGCTCCTTGGTCGGGACCAGGCGCGAGGCCTGCGCGACGTTGACCGGGAAGCCGCGGAATCGCTCGGCAAAATTCCGGCTGTGCTGCCGCGCCAGCAGCGTGGTCGGCACCACGACCGCAACCTGCTTGCCTTCGAGCGCCACCGCGAACGCCGCGCGCAGCGCCACCTCGGTCTTGCCGAAGCCGACGTCGCCGCAGATCAGCCGGTCCATCGGCCGGCCTGTTTCGAGGTCCTTCAGCGTGGCATTGATGGCGCCGAGCTGGTCCTCGGTTTCCTCGTAGGGAAAACGCGCGCAAAATTCGTCATAGAGCTGCGGCTGCACCGGCATCTTCGGTGCTTCATGCAGGTGCCGCGCCGCGGCGATCTTGATCAGCTCGCCAGCGATTTCGCGGATACGGTTCTTGAGTTTTGCCTTCCGCGCCTGCCAGCCGCTGCCGCCGAGCCGGTCCAGCTCGACATTGGCGTGATCGGAGCCGTAGCGCGACAGCAGTTCGATGTTCTCGACGGGGAGAAACAGTTTGGTATCGGCGGCGTAGTGCAGTTCGAGGCAATCATGCGGCGCGCCGCCCACCTCGAGTGTCTGCAACCCGATAAAGCGGCCGATGCCGTGCTCGACATGCACCACGAGATCACCGGTGCTGAGGCTGGTGACTTCGGAAATGAAATTGTCGAGCTTGCGGCTGGCCTTGCGCGGCCGCACCAGCCGGTCGCCGAGGATATCCTGCTCGCTGATGACGGCCACATGGTCGGTCTCGAAGCCGGATTCCATGCCGACCACTGCCAGCATAGCCTCGTTGCGCGGTGTCGCCTGCACCGTGCGCCAGGAGTTGACGCTGGTGAGCTGGCCGAGCTTGTGGTCTTTCAGCATGCTGCCCATGCGGTCGCGCGAGCCTTCGCTCCACAGCGCGATCACCACCTTCTTGCGCAGCGCGTGCAGCGCCTTGACGTGGGCGACGACGGCCTCGAACACATTGACGGAAGTATCGGCGCGCTCCGGCGCGAAATTGCGGCCTTGCCGGGCGCCGGCATCGACCGTGCCGGCGCTGCCATCGGGCACGGCGAAAGGGGTCAGCCGCGCCAGCGCCGCCTCATCCAGCCGCTTCGCCCATTCGTCCTCGGTCAGATACAGCCGGTCCGGCGGCAGCGGCTTGTAGATTGCGCCGCCACCGGGATGCTCCAGCGCCTCGCGCCGCGCGTCATAATAGTCCACGATCTGCTTGAAGCGTTCGCGCGCGGCGTCCTCGCTTTGCGGCTCGATCGCGACCGGTGCGCCGTCGAGATAGTCGAACAGCGTGTCCATCTTTTCCTGGAACAGCGGTAGCCAGTGCTCCATGCCGGGATGGCGGCGGCCTTCGCTGACGGCCTCGTACAGCAGATCGTCACGGCCCGGCGCGCCGAACGCTGCGACATACCCCATCCGGAAGCGGCGGATGGTTTCGGTGACCAGTTGAAATTCCGAGATCGGCACCAGATCGAGCGATCGCATCGGCAGCAGCGTGCGCTGGGTTTCGGCATCGAAACTGCGGATCGATTCAAGGCTGTCGCCGAAGAAATCGAATCGCACGGGCTGCTCGAGCCCGGCCGGAAACAGGTCGAGGATGCCGCCACGCACGGCATATTCGCCGGGTTCGCGCACCGTGGACGAGCGATTGTAGCCGTTGTGCTCCAGCCACGACACGATCGAGGCCATCGGCACGACGTGGCCCGGCGCCACCGACAGCGCCTGGGCTGCCACGGTTTCGCGCGACGGCACCCGCTGCACGATGGCGTTGACCGTGGTCAGCACGATCAGCGGCTTGTCGCTGCCTTCAAGCCGCGACAACCGTGCCAGCGTGGTCAACCGTTGCGCCAGAATGCCGCCATGCGGCGACACCCGGTCATAGGGCTGACAATCCCACGCCGGGAATTGCATGACCGGCAGATCGGGCGCGAAGAACTCCAGCGCGCGGGCCAGTTGCTGCATGCGCGGACCGTCGCGGCAGACCACGGCGAGGCTGACCGCCGGCGGCTTCGGCCGCGCCGCCACGGCGCGCGCGAGGTCGGAGACCACAAGGCCTTCGGCACCCTCGGCGACATTGGCAAAGGTCAGCGCGCGGCCGGGCGCGAGCAATTCGGCGGGCGAACGTGTCGGCGATTTCATGCGTCGTGATCCACCGCGCCACCCGCTTTGATACGGTCGAACAGCGCGCTGGCATATTCCGGCGCAAGCGGCTTGTTGCTGGTCAACGCGGCATAGAGGTCGGGGTCCGGCACCTCGATCAGATGCTCGAGCTGGCTCAATTCTTCATCCGCGAGCCCGGCGATCTCCGCGTCGGCAAAGCGGCCGAGAATGAGGTCCATCTCGCGGGTGCCGCGATGCCAGCAGCGAAACAACAGCCGCTTGCGGCGGTCATCGAGGCCGTCGCTCGATCGTGTCGATCCCGTCATTGCTGATTCCCATCCGAACGCCAAAAGCCCGGACGTGCCGGGCGGGGTTGATATAGCTACGGGAACGACGAATGTCAGCCCTCAAATGTCCGGTGAATTATCGCCGCCGTCGTCATTGCCGGGCTTGACCCGGCAATCCATCCTCTCTTGAAGAGGGTGGATGCGCGGATCAAGACCGCGCATGACGGGCTGTGTACGACGAGAAAGTCCCAATGCGCCCTGCTCTGCTCAACCCACTGTTCGCGCCGGTCACGACCCTTGCCGGTGTCGGGCCGAAGCAGGACAAATTGTTCCGCTATTTGCTCGGCCGCGGTGAGACGCCGCGGCTGGTTGATCTGCTGCTGCATCTGCCGGCCAGCGTGATCGACCGCCGGGCGCGGCCGAAAATCCGCGATGCCGCTCAGGGAACCGTGGTCACGCTGGAAGTGACCGTCGACCGCCACCGGCCGCCACCGCCCCGCAACGCACGGGCGCCGTTCCTGGTCTATGCCAGCGACGACACCGGCGACGTGGTGCTGACCTTCTTCCGGGCCAAACCCGGCTACGTCGAGAAGCTGCTGCCGGTCGGCGCCAAACGCTACGTCTCCGGCACCTTGCAGATGTATGACGGCATCCCGCAGATCGTGCATCCTGACCGCGTGGTGGATGAAGAGGGTTTTGCAAAGCTGTCGGGCATCGACCCCGTCTATCCACTGACCGAGGGACTGGCGCTAGGCTCGCTGCGCCGCGCGATGGCGCAGGCGCTGCAGAAGCTGCCCCATTTGCCGGAATGGATCAGTCCGGAAGTGCTGCGCCGCTGCCACTTTCCCGCCGTCGCCGAAGCGCTCCACCGCGTCCACGTGCCGGTCGAACTCACCGACATCCTGCCCGATGGCCCGTTCTGGTCGCGGCTGGCGTTCGACGAGTTGCTGGCGGGCCAACTGGCGCTGGCGCTGGTGCGGGCGCAGTTGCGCCGTCCGGCCGGCGACCGCCACGCCGGCGACGGCCATCTACGCAGCCGGATCATCGACGCGCTGCCTTATGCCTTGACCAAATCGCAGCGCGACGCGGTCGCCGCGATCACCGACGATCTGCGCCAGCCGGTGCGGATGTTGCGGCTGCTGCAGGGCGACGTCGGTTCCGGGAAGACCGTGGTGGCGCTGCTGGCCGCCGCCGCCGTCACCGAAGTCGGCAAGCAAGCCGCGCTGATGGCACCGACCGAAATCCTGGCGCGCCAGCACATCAAGACCATCACGCCCCTGGCCGAACGCGCCGGGCTTCGCGTTGAGATCCTCACCGGCAGCGAAAAGGGCAAGGAGCGGCGCGAACTGCTGGCGCGGCTGGCCGCCGGCGAGATTGATTTCCTGGTCGGCACCCACGCCGTGATCCAGGACGACGTGGTGTTCAGATCGCTGGCGCTTGCTGTGGTCGACGAACAGCATCGTTTTGGCGTGCGCGAACGGCTGGCGCTGACCGCCAAGGGC
>Ga0307294_10000165_pt1 | contig 16046 bp, 19 predicted proteins | sample ER_DNA_151_FD_194468 | JGI IMG/M metagenome (GOLD analysis project Ga0307294, IMG submission 194468) | Bulk soil microbial communities from the East River watershed near Crested Butte, Colorado, United States - ER_DNA_151 | ecosystem: Environmental > Terrestrial > Soil > Floodplain | place... | reverse complement strand
CGATACCGAGAATCTCGCTGGGCAACGTGTCAGCGATCGTGGTGCTGGGCCGCCCGGGCACAGTGCCGCGTACGGTCTCCTCTGCCAGTAGCGTGCCACCTGCATGTTGCACCAGAAGGTCGGCGACTCGCTGCGCCGCAGCGTAACTGGCTTCCGGATCGACGCCGCGTTCGAACCGCCGGGATGCTTCCGACGACAGTTTGTGACGCCGCGACGTACGGGCGATGGTCATGGCATCGAAGTGGGCTGCCTCGATGACGACATTGCGGGTGCTCGCCGAGAGCTCCGTGGTGGCTCCGCCCATGACGCCGGCGAGGCCGATGGGACCGGAGGAGTCGGTGATCAACAGGTCGTCGGGATGCAACGGACGCACGACGTCGTCGAGCGTGGTCAGCTTCTCGCCCTCGGCCGCCTTGCGTACGACGATCGGTCCGTCGAAAAGGTCCGCATCGTAGGCGTGGATGGGTTGGCCCGTTTCCAGCATCACGTAGTTGGTTATGTCGACCGCGAGTGAGATGGAGCGCATCCCGGCGAGCTGCACGCGGCGAGCGAGCCAGCGTGGGCTCGGCCGAGTCGGATCGATCCCGGTGACAGTGAGGGCTACGAAGAGCGGGCAAGCGTCCGACCGCAGCTCTACTGGATAACCGTCCGTGGAGTCGACGGGCACCGCACGGTTGACCGGGTCGGTGAACGCGGCCTCCAGCGCCTGCGCCGACTCGCGAGCGATACCGCGGATGGAGAGGCAGTAACCACGGTCCGGCGTGACGGCGATATCGAGCACCTCTTCGCGCAGTCGCAGCACCGGCGCGGCGTCGCTGCCCGGCTGCAAGTCGAGCTCGTCGAGCACCAGGATGCCGGTGTGATCATCGCCGAGCCCCAGCTCCTTGGCGGAGCAGATCATGCCGTCGGAGATGTGGCTGTAGGTCTTGCGCGCCGAGATCGGGTACCGTCCGGGCAGCACGGCGCCAGGGAGGGCAACCACAACGGTGTCGCCAACCTTGAAGTTGTGCGCACCGCACACCACGCTGCGGGAACCGGAGCTGTCATTGTGAGGACCGACGTCGACCTGGCACCAGCGGATCGACTTGCCGTTGGAATGGACCTCGACCTCGTACGCCAGCACCTTGCCGATCACCAGCGGGCCGCTGACCTCGGCCCCGATCTGATCGACTGTCTCAACCTCCAAGCCAGCTCTGATCAACGCTTCGGCGAGGTTACGCCCGTCAAGATCTTCAGGCAGCGCCGCGTACTCGCGCAGCCAACTCAGCGGGGCCCTCATCGAGCAGTCCCCACCAGGGCGCGGCTGAAACGCACATCGCCTTCGATCATGTCGCGCATGTCCTCGACGTTGTTCCGGAACATCAACGTGCGGTCAACGCCCATCCCGAACGCGAAGCCTGAATACACATCACTGTCGACGCCGCAGGCCCGAAGTACGCGAGGGTTGACGATGCCGCAGCCGCCCCATTCGATCCAGCCCTCGCTCTTGCACGTACGGCAAGGATTGTCCGGGTCACCGACCGAGGCGCCGTGGCAGACGTAGCATTCCAGGTCGACCTCGGCCGACGGCTCGGTGAACGGGAAGTAGTTGGGTCGCATCCGGGTACGGGTCTCACCGAACATGGCGCGTGCGAAATGGTCAAGGGTGCCGCGCAGGTGACCGAGCGTGATGCCCTTGTCCACAGCCAGCCCCTCGATCTGGTGGAAGACAGGCAGATGTGTGGCGTCGTACTCATCGGACCGGTAAACCCTGCCCGGACAGACGACATAGAGCGGCAACTCGCGAGTCAGCAGCGCTCGCACCTGTACCGGCGACGTGTGGGTCCGAAGCACGATGCCGCCATCCTCCGGCTCTACGAACAGCGTGTCCTGCATGGTCCGCGCGGGATGATCAGGAATGAAGTTGAGCGCGTCGAAGTTCATCCACTCGGCTTCGAGCTCGGGCCCTTCAGCGACCTCCCAGCCCATCGCGACGAACACGTCCTCCATGACGTTCATCAGCGCGGTGACGGGGTGAACAGCTCCGACGGGTTGGGTCTGGACGGGCAGCGTGACGTCAACGCGCTCCTCGACGAGGGCGCGAGCCATCTCAGTCGCCTTGATCTGCTCGTCGCGTGCCTTGAGCGCTTCGTTGATCCTGCCGCGCGCCTGGCCGACGCGGCTGCCAACCTCCTTGCGCGCCTGGGGGGGCAGCGCGCCGATCTCCCGGTTGGCGAGAGCGATGGGCGAGCGGTCGCCAGCGTGTGTCAGTCGGGCCTGCTTGAGCTCGGCCACCGAGGTCGCCGCCGTGAACGCCGCCAAGGCATCCGCCACCATTGCCTCGATGTTCTCGGCGTTCAGCGGTGTGACCTGAACGGGGTCGTAGTTGGTGTTCGGCCCGGACATGGCTCCCTCGGAGGTGGATTGTGACGCACGATGCGCCTGGGACAGTCTAGGAATGATGATCCGACGCTGCCACGAGGTTTAGATGGCGAACTGCATGATCGGGGCGTCACGAGCGTTGCGCCGTTGCGGAGGCATAGAGGAGGACGGCAGCGGCTGTCGACAGATTGAGGCTCTCGGCGCGCCCGTACCGAGGCAGAGCGACCAGCCGATCCAACACTGTGGTGTGCTCGGCCGGCAAACCCCATGCTTCATTGCCCATCACCCAGAGGGTGGGCTCGGACAGCAGCCCGGCTTGCGCGACGTCGTTAACGGTGTCAGCCGCTTCGGCGTCCGCACCGAAAACCTGCAGGCCTGAGTCGCGGGCCTGGGTGACGACCTCGGCAAGATCGACGCCGACAGCGATCGGCAGATGAAAGAGACTGCCCGTCGTCGCGCGTACAGTTTTGGCGTTGTAGAGATCGACTGAGTCACGGCTGACCAAAACGGCATCAGCTCCGAAGGCGTCGGCGCATCGGATCACCGCTCCGAGATTGCCCGGATCGCGTACCTGGTTACACAGCAGGACAAGCCGCGGGGAACCGGCCAGCGCTTCACTGGTCGGCACGTCAATCATCTGGCAGACCGCAATGAGGCCTTGTGGCGTCACCGTGCCGGTCAACTCGGTAACAGCTTGAGCTGGCGCGACGGCAACGCGAATCCCGAGATCGGACGTCGTCTTGAGCAGATCACGGTGCCGGTCGATGCTGTCGTCGGTAACGATCAACTCGATCACGGTGTCCGGCCGAGGCAGTGCCTCGGAGATGGCCTGAGGACCCTCGGCGAGAAATCGCCGAGCTATCTGCCGTTCCTTACGGCGTAGCAGTCGGCGAAACGCCCGCAGCATCGCCTCAGAGGCTGCCGGAAGATCGAACGATCGGCTGGAACTGTCCTCAGACAGTGTGGCCTCAGGCGGCCGTGGCGTCGGAAGCCGGCACGTTTGCCTTGGCCACCTCGACAAGTGCGGTGAATGCCGCAGGATCTGTCACAGCAAGATCGGCGAGAATCTTGCGATCCACCTCGATCCCGGCGGCCTTGAGGCCCGAGATGAAGCGGTTGTACGTCATCCCCTCCGCGCGGGCAGCGGCGTTGATCCGCTGAATCCACAATTTGCGGAAGTCGCCTTTGCGAGCGCGGCGGTCACGATAGGCGTAGACCAGCGAATGGGTGACCTGTTCCTTGGCTTTGCGGTAGAGCCGAGAACGCTGCCCGCGGTAACCGGACGCCTGCCCGAGAACCTCCCGACGCTTCTTGTGTGCATTGACGGAGCGCTTGACGCGTGCCATCGCAGTTACTCCTTATGTTTCGGGCGTGCCGCTGCACGCCTCGGGGGTTCAAGGGGGTCGCCCCCCTTGCTCTGATCATCGAATGGGGCTCTAGGCTCTCTTGCCGAGCAGTTTCTTGGCTTTGGCAGCGTCACCTGGCGCAAGCACCTTGTCGCCATCCAGGCGTCTGGTACGCGTGCTCGATTTGTGCTCGTTCAGGTGCATCTTGCCTGCCTGGCGATGCATCACCTTGCCCGTGCCGGTGACCCTGAACCGCTTCTTGGCACCGGAGTGCGACTTCATCTTTGGCATCTCTGATCCATTTCTTCGTTCGGTATTGCACTCATATAGCGCTGCAGTGTGTGCGGCGCGTCTAGCTCATATCTATGTCTGGATCGAGGTTGTCCGCAGGTCCCCGACGCCTCTTCGCTGCGGGCTGAGCGGCAGCCTGCGCCCGGCGATCCGCCTGCTCCGTCCGCTCCGCCGCTGCATCGGCGAGCCGCTCAGCTGCGCGGCGATCGCGCTCTGCCTTGACTTCGGCGCGGGCCTCAGTCTTCTTCTTGAGCGGACCGAGAACCATCAACATGTTCCGCCCGTCCTGCTTGGGCGCAGACTCGACGAAGCCATACTCGTCGACGTCAGAGGCCAACTTCTTCAACAGGTTGTAGCCGAGCTCGGGCCGCGATTGCTCGCGTCCCCGGAACATGATCGTGATCTTGACCTTGTCGCCGGCTTTCAGGAAGCGTACGACGTGACCCTTCTTGGTCTCGTAGTCGTGGATATCGATCTTGGGCCGAAGCTTCATTTCCTTGATCACTGTGTTTGTCTGGTTGCGTCGGCTCTCGCGCGCCTTCTGGGCGTTCTCGTACTTGAACTTTCCGTAGTCCATGAGCTTGGCGACCGGCGGTCGCGCCATCGGGGCGACTTCCACCAGGTCGAGCTCTGCCTCACGCGCCAAGCGCAAAGCGTCCTCGATGCGTACGATGCCGACCTGCTCCCCTGCCGGTCCGACCAGCCGGACCTCGGAGACGCGAATTCGATCGTTGATTCGCGGTTCGGTGCTGATATGTCCTCCAGTTGGTTGTAGATGGTTGACCAACCAGACGGTACCGAATCCGTACGCGGCGACCCCAATAAAAGAAGGGCCTCCGCACCTGCGAAGACCCCGAAACCTGCGAGGACAGCGCGGCATCGGCAGTCCTCGCAGACCGACCCGACAACTGTCATGAACAACGCTGTTGCCGTTGACTGACGCTGTGCGGGTGGGAGATCAGGTCTCCACTTGCGGACTCAGTGCACGACTGAATCGGTCGCAGTCAAGATATCACCGCGGGCCTGATTGGCCACATGTTAACCATCTCGACATGAGTCAAACGTGTTGCCGGAATCGGGTATTCCCTAGATTGAGCGTCGGCTCAGCACAGGTTCAGTCCGGGGCAGGAACGATCCAGCCGAACTGGTCGTCGGGCAGCTCCACCAGTCGATGACCAGCTGCGAGTTCTCCCAGCACCTCGCCTTCAACCACGAGCGGGTGGGGACCTGCCACATCAATGAGTACGACAGTCAACTCCTCACTCGTCGCGGCCTGCGCCGCGACGTCAAGCGTGAGCGGTACGGGGCGAGCATCCGGCTGCCAACTCTGCAGCGCATCAAGACCTGTAAAGGCCAGCAGCGCTCGCCGGCCGTCCCGGACCTGGAGTATCACGAGCGACATCTCCGCCTCTTTGTCTGAGGCCAGTCCGCCGACCGTCTCTCCGAGGCGGGTTGTCGTCGCGACGACCGGAACCAATAGCCGATCACCACAGAGCGCGGCAACTGCGCGTAAGTATGCGCGCGGTGTGGCTTCCGTAGCCGCAGCAGCGATCAGGCCGCGGGTCACGGCCGACGCTTCACCAGTGTCACCCGGGAATTCGGAGGCTGCCAGCCGTCGTTGGTGATCCACGTCTCCACCCTTACTCGGGGAGAGCCGGGTGCTCTCCCCCATCGTCAGCTTCAGCGGTGCGTGGCACATTGGGAGAATGCCTGCTGTTGACACCGTACTGCTGCCCTTGTGCGTCGGACTCTCACTGCTCGGGGTGATCGCCACCGGAGTTGCCTGGCGACGAGGCAACAAGGGCCGGGTGATTCAAGGGATCAGCTTGGCACTTGCTCCCATCGCTTTGTACTTCAGCGGTCTTCTCAGGTTGCTCTGGAACGCCGCTGTCGCTTTTGGCAGCTGGGCTTCCAAGATCATCTTCTCGCCCGCCGTCTGGTTCGGCCTGTCGTTGCTCGGGCTGTGCATCGTGCTCTGGGTGGTAGGTGGGCTGCTCGCCCGCCGGTCCGCCGCGACCAAGAGCAACGAAGTCAGCGCTCAGCCGTCAGGCAGTGCATTGCCGGCCAAGAAGGCAGCGGGCAAGACAGGACGGACTCAGCAACCACCGATCGATGAGGAGATGGCCGAGATCGAGGCCCTGCTCAAGTCCCGCGGCATCGAGTAGAGCCGAGTTGTCAGAACGTGGTTGGGCTATGGGCCAACTAGTTTCTGACAACTCGGCGTTAGCGTGCTTCGAGGAAGCGGCGGTGGCGTACCCGTAGTTCGTTCACGGCTGCTGTCGCAAGCGGGCGGTCTACCGCTTGAATGCCCATCAGCTGGCGCTTGTCAGCATCCATATCGGCCTCGAAGGGGCTGCCATCAGCGGGATTGAGCAACAGCTGAGCCCACGGATCACCCGGCCGCAGGATGATCTTGTGGACACGCTCCCACGGGACCAGGTGGACCCGCAGGGCGTTGCGAATCCGAAGGCCCGACCCGTCGGCGCGTACGTAGCTGCTCGCCAAGATCGCCATGGACGCGATGGGGAATGCCAAAATGACAAGCAGCCCCAGTCGGTGTGTCAGCGGGAACAGTGCGCGGACCTCGGCCGGCAGCACTAGCCAGCCGATGGCGGCGACTATGCAGAGTGCGACGCTGGAGATGATCGCGATCATCCGCACACGACGCGGCCGCGCTACGTAGACGCTGTGATCGACATCTTGATCAGCCACAGGTCACGACTCTAGATCCGGCACGCGGCGATGTCGGTGACCAGAATCGCCCGCGCACCCAAGGCCCAGAGGTCGTCCATGATCTGCTGGGCATCGGCTCGCGGCACCATCGCGCGCACTGCTCGCCACCCTTGTTTCGCGAGCGGCGACACCGTAGGCGATTCCAAACCTGGGGTGATCGCACAGGCTTCCTCGACGAGGACGTCGGTGACGTCGTAGTCCATCATCACGTAGTTCCGGGCGACCAACACACCGTTCAGTCGGCGTTCCAGTTGATCTAGCCCAGACGGTGGCTCGGCGCCTGCCCGACGGATCAAGATCGCCTCCGAGTCCAAGATCGAATCGCCGAACAACTCCAGCCCAGCCGCGCGCAACGTCGTCCCCGTCTCGACTACATCAGCGATAGCGTCGGCAACTCCGAGCCGAATAGCGGTTTCGACTGCACCATCCAAGGCGATCAGGCGGGTACTGACACCTAGATCGCCGAGGTAGGACTCGACCAGTCCGGGATAGGAGGTCGCCAGCCGAAGATCATGCAGCTTCTCGACCGACATCTTGCTGCCCTGCGGCGCCGCGAATCGGAACTTGCTGCGACCGAACCCCAGCGGCAACACTTCGATTGCGTGCGCATGAGAGTCGAGCAGCATGTCCCGGCCGGTAACGCCGACATCGAGGGTTCCTTCGCCGACATAGACGGCGATGTCTCGCGGCCGCAGATAGAAGAACTCGACACCGTTGACTTCATCGAGAAGCGCTAGTTCTCGATCCGAGCGCTGCGCGTAACCAGCTTCCCGCAGCATCTCGGCTGCGGGCTCGGACAAGGAGCCCTTGTTGGGCACGGCCACCTTGATCAGGGGTTTCTCCATGCCGGGCAGGGTCGGATTCACGGCCTCATACTAGGTGGGGCCTCAGAGTCGGGCGTAGATGTCTCCGAGATCAAGATCAAGCGCCAGCATCATCACCTGGATGTGGTACAGCAGCTGGCTGATCTCCGCGGCTGCCTCGTCCTTCGACTGGTATTCCGCTGCCATCCACACCTCGGCCGCCTCCTCGACGATCTTCTTGCCGATCTCGTGTACGCCGGCCTCAACTCGAGCGACGGTTGAGGAACGCGGGTCGCGATCAGCAACCTTTGCCGTGAGCTCGGCGAAGAGGCTGTCGAATGACTTCTGGACGGTCACGGCAGTCAGCCTAAGTGTTGTGCCTCTCCGACTTGTCAGAACTGAGCAGGGCTTAGCACTCCTCAGTTCTGACAGGTTGGAATACGATCAGCCGACGGTTTCCACCACCGGCGATTCCACTCCACCCGGAGGTGCTTCCACTCGCTCGCGACGTTCGATGCGCAGCCAAGACACGAAGCCGATCACACAGAACCCGCCATAGACGATGTACATGATCGCCGACGGGTAATAGCCCGCTATCAGGAGCAGCGGAACACCGACTGCGTCTACCGTGATCCAGACCAGCCAGAACTCGACCCAACCGCGTGCCATGCCGTACGTCGCCAGGATCGAGCCGGTCAAGATCCAGGCATCTGCCAATGGACCCCAGGACCCTAAAGCCTTCAGCACGAAGTAGAAGATCGCGGTGAGAGCCACGGCGCCGACCAGAAGCTGTAGCCGACCGCTCGCGCCAGCCCACTGCGGACGTACACCGACGCCCTCCCCGGCGTGGGACTTGCGGTACTGATGCCAGCGCACCCAGCCGTACACGCTGACGATAATGAAGAAGATCTGACGGCCCGCCTGGCCCCACAGATCCAGCCTCTGAGGTGTGTCGAACGGGCCACCGATGGCCGTTCCGACGAAAACGGTGAACAACAAGACGTTGCCCACGATGCCAACGGGCCACGCCGCGACCTTGCGACGCATGCCCAACAGAGCGCTTGCCAAGCCGAACCCATTGCCGATGATCTCCCGCCACAGAATGACGCTCGAACCGATCTCGATCTGGGCCTTCAGCAACCGCAGGAGTACTTCTTGGAGATCCATTGATCCCTCCACTCATCCGGTCGCACGAATGCCGGGGTGGAGAACGCGCATCGCATTGTGCAGCTGCACAACGAGAACGCGCTCGCGTGAACCTCCCATCCGGACTTTTACCGTCGGTTGTGGAGTTTCACCACATCAACCCTCTGCTGGAGGCAGAGGGGTCGCGGACTGTCACCGCCGGTTCGGACTTTCACCGACCCCGGTACACGCGCGAGTTGTCAACTCGTCGCGAACACTCTACTCCGACGAGAGCCCCACCCCGAGTAGGGCCTCGCAGGCGCGGGCAACCAGCGCGGGTGCCTCTGTGTCGTCACTGTCGATCGCTGTCGACGCCCCTGCCCAGGCGTCCACAGCGGCCAGCGCCGACGGCGCATCCAGATCATGCGCGAGCGCAGCACGCATCTGAACCAGTACCTCATCGGCGTTGAGTCCGGCATCCAGCCGGACAGCCTCACGCCACCGGTCCAGGCGGTCTTGGGCGGAGACCAGGAGTTCATCGCGCCACTCCCAATCGTCGCGGTAGTGGTGCGCGAGCAGCGCAAGACGGATAGCCATCGGATCGACGCCGGCTGCCCGCAAGGCCGAGACGAAGACCAGGTTGCTCTTGGATTTGGACATCTTTTCGCCATCCAGACCCACCATGCCGCTGTGCAGGTACGCCTGAGCGAACGGTTGATCGGTGGCCACCCTGCCGTGGGCGGCACTCATCTCATGGTGCGGGAAGATCAGATCGCTGCCACCGGCTTGGACATCGAAAGCTGCACCGAGCCGATCAAGAGCAATGGCCGTGCACTCGATGTGCCACCCAGGTCGGCCGGCACCCAGCGCGGATTGCCAACGTGGCTCGCCAACCCGGGCATGTCGCCACACGAGGCAGTCCAACGGAGCCTTCTTGCCTCGCCTCTCTGGATCACCACCGCGCTCGGCGAAGAACGCAATGGCTTCATCCTCCGAAAGGTGGGACAGCGAGCCAAACTGGGAATCACTGGCCTGCGCGAAGTACAGATCCTCGAACTCTCTGTCGTCGACCGGATAGACGGCCTGGCGGCTCTGTAGTTGCTCGATCAGGTCCACGATCAACGGCATGGATTCCACCGCACCGACATAGTGCCGCGGTGGTAGGACATTGAGCGCCGCCATGTCCTCTGCGAATAACTGCGTCTGCTGTTCTGCCAGCGTCGCCCAGTCGATGCCAGTCTCAGCTGCCCGTTCCAGCAGCGGATCGTCGATATCGGTCACGTTCTGGACGTAATTGACCTCCAGACCGCGATCACGCCAGACGCGGTTCAGCAGATCGAAGGCGAGGTAGGTATTGGCGTGGCCGATGTGCGTGGCGTCGTACGGCGTGATTCCGCAGACGTACATGCGCGCGGTTCCAGTGTCCGGACCGATCGGCACCACCTGTCGTCGGGCGGTGTCGAATGCTTGCAGCGGATGGGCAGCCGGTGCCGGTGGGAGCGTAGGCACCGGACGGGAGCTCCAAGCCTGCATGGCGTCACACTATCCGGACACCGAATCGGCTTCCCCTGTCTTCCTCGACCCCTGAACCAGAGCGGGCCGCCGATCCCCACCACGCCTGCGGCGTCAGAAGTAGGTTTTGGCCCATGGTGTCCGGGAAAGATCGATTGCTGGGTCGCTTGGCCATGTTGGGGCCAATCGCGTTCACGGCTGCGTGGCTCATCGCCGGTCTTGCGGACGATGAGTACTCCGTTAGGCAGGAAGACATCAGCGCCCTCGCGGCTCTAGATGCTCAGCACCCGTGGATCATGATCACGGGCTTCCTGCTGCTCGCGCTCGGGTCAATCGCATTGGCAGGCGGTCTGGCCAGTACGATTGCCAGCTGGTCAGGGCGCATCGGCTCGCTCCTGCTGTTGCTCGCAGGGCTCGGGCTGGCGGTCGCCGGGCTGGCCCGCAACGACTGCAGCAGCGAGCTCGAGGCCTGTGCCGACCGTGTCGAGGCCGGGACTGTGAGCTGGCACCACCTGCTTCACGACAACGTCAGCTTGCTGATCTTCCTAGCCCTTGTGGCCGCGCCCCTTGTGCTGGCCCGGGCGTTCCATCGAGCAGATGAATGGCGCGATCTGCGGATGTACTCGATCGTTACCGGTCTGATCACTTTTGCTCTGCTGGTCCTGTACGTGACCGGAGTCGGCGGATCGGAAAACGGTCTTGTCCAGCGGGTGTTTGTCTCGGTGCCATTTCTGTGGATAGGTGTGCTGGGCCATCGCCTTACGCGGGTCAGCGGGCCTCGGCACGCACGGCTCTGACCTGCAGCTGACACCAGCGGGTCGAGCACGCAGGCGTCAGAACGGGGGCCAGGGAATCGAGGGCCACTCGCCCCGAGGCCGCGGCATGCGGCGTCGGCTGAGCAGTAGGTCGGCACGGCGTACCAGCGCTGTGATCTCCCGATCACTGAGCAGCGAGTCGAGCTGGTCAGGGGCCTCTTCGCGAGCTTTGCGAACTGCGGCCAGCTCGCGCCCGTTGAGCTCACAGCCTGCCCAGCCCCACAACAATGTTCGCAGTTTGTGATCAGTATGGAAGCTCACGCCATGATCAACTCCGAACACTCGACCCGCGCTGCCGAGGATGTGGCCGCCTTTGCGATCAGCATTGTTGATCAACACGTCGAAGACCGCCAGCAGCCGAAGATCGGCAACATCGGCGTGGATCACCGACACAGGCCGATCATCGCCATCGAAGCCTGCCACCGACGAAAACCAGCCCTGCAGCGGCAGTGTGGAGCTCGGCACAAGATCAACAAGTTTCGGGGTAGCTGTCTCATCAACGTCCACCCAGACCTGAAGCGACCCGGGCCCGAACGGTCCGTCGGCCAGCACGGTGACCGGCACGCAGTCAAAACCGCCGATCCGAGACACCTCGTATGCGGCTACCTCTCGAAGACCGAGTGTGCGGCGGGGGAAGTCCCACAACGGCCGTTCCCCCTCCAGCGGCTTGTAGACACACTCGATCGGTGCACCGGCCGATTGCAGTTCGGCCAGGAATGTGGCATTGGACGCCTGCAGCAAGCGGCCAGTAATGTGCAGCTCCCCCGCCGCGAGCTCTGCTGTTAGCGCAGGGTGAGGCGGCCGGGCGTCGTCATCCTCGACAGAGTCGGCCAAGATCATCGACGGTCGCCGCGGAAACTCAGTCGAACAGCGGCTTGCGGTAGCCGTTGGCCCGCGGGCAGATGTGCCCGTGTGGGTCGATCGGCTGCAGGCAGAACGGGCAGGATGGTCGGCCGGCGGCGACAAGGGCCTGAGCGCGGGCCACAAAGTCTCGCGCGTACGACGCGGTGATCTTGACGACGAACACCTCGTCGGCCTCGATCTCGTCTGGCTCCCCGGCGGCGGGGGCCGGCGCTGCCTCCTCGGCGGTCTCGTCTTCATCGACGTTGGAGAACAACTCGATCACGATGCGGTCGATGCTCGGGTCCCACGCAATGGTCATCGTGCCGACCCGGAACTCCTCAGTGATCGGGGCATCCAACGGGTCGGTGTCGCTCGCCCTGGACGACGCAGGCGGAACGTTCACCCCGCCCGCACTCCGCCGCAACACCTCGTCGAGCACGCGATCCAGGTGTTCGGCCAGCACCGAGACCTGTCGCTTCTCGCACGCGACGCTGGTAATGCGATTTCCCTCTCGCGCCTGCAAGAAGAATGCCCGTTCGCCAGGCTGACCAACGGTCCCGGCCACGAACCGATCGGGCGCGTCGTAGCGGTGCACCAGAATCGCCATGCGTAACAGGGTAAATCAGGTGCTCAATCCCCTGTTGCGCCCAGCCCACCTCCCACCGCCGCATCATCTGAGGCCTTGGGCCGGCGGTGGCGCGTTCTGCTGCGCGGCGGCGAGAGGAATGCGGCCAGATCGACCGTTGTGGAGTTGCCGGTGATCAGGTACGGGCGATCTGCGGTATAGCGAATGATCGAGATGGATGCCGGATCGACGACGATCCGTTGGAAGCTGTCCAGGTGCATGCCGAGAGCGTCGGCCACGATTGCCTTGATCACGTCGCCGTGCGACACGGCAGCCCAGACCGCGTCAGGTCCGTGATCGGCGTCAATGCGGGCGTTCCACGCGCGGGCGGCGCCGATTGCCCGCGCAGACATCTCCGCCATTGATTCCCCACCAGGAAAGCGGACGGCTGAGGGTTGCTGCTGAACCGTACGCCAGAGCTTGTCTTTGCTGAGCTCTCGCAGCGATTTTCCGGTCCATTCCCCGTATGCGCACTCCACCAGGCCCTGCTCGACAGCCAGCAAACAACCGTCGGACTGAGCCGCCAAGAGCGGTTGGGCCGTCTGTCGACAGCGGCGGAGCGGTGAGGTGACAATGGCACGCAGCTGTACTCCCGCGAGCCGGGCGGGGAGCTCGGCTGCCTGCCGCACGCCGGTCTCGTCCAGCTCGATGCCTGACGAACGGCCGACGAGAACGCCTGCGGTGTTCGCCGCAGTGCGGCCGTGCCGAATGAGCAGGACGGTGGTCATGGCGCCGAGGCTACAGAGGCGAGGCTATAGCGGAAGGGAACGGTACCGTCCGCGTGCGTAGCACATCAGTTCCTCGGCCGGATCCGAAGGAATCTCGACTCGCTCCACCACCGCCCTGAGTAGCAAACCCCACCCTGCGTGATCAGGATCAGGCTTGAGCCGCGCGCCGATCCAGCCAAGTGAGCTCTCCAACACGGGGCCCCAATCGGTGTCCTGCCAGGCGGCGAGCGTGAAGGGACCGCCAGGTGCGGGGGCAACGCCGGCGAACGCATCGGCCAACTTCCGGTGCCGCCAACCCAGCAGGTTCACCGTCAGCGTTGCGGTGTGCGCCAGCACGTCGGCCAGCGGAGACTCCTCATCGACCAGCCCGATCACTTCTCCGGGATCGCCATCGGCTACCAGGAACGATGAGAGCGTCCAGCCGGCGCGCGTACCGTCGGCGGCGGCCGCCCAGATGCTGACCGGTGATGCCATCCGGCCACGGAAACGACGCAATGGCTTACGGTCCTGCTCGCCCACCGCGAACGGGTGGCTGTGATGGATCGTCACCTAGACAGTTCTACACGGCGACGCTCGAGCAGACCGATCAGATGTGGCGTGGATCACGGCCAGAGCAGGAATTCGGCAACCAGTTTGCGGTTCGTAGCCCCTACGGTGGACCGGGTGCCCGCGCGAGCGAGGCGATGAGACGGGGAGCGGTATCGATGGGCTGGCTGGAAGCACTGGTGCTCGGCATCGTGCAAGGCCTCACGGAGTTCTTGCCCATCTCTTCCAGCGCTCATCAAGCGATCGTCGGCCAATTCTTCGGCGGCGAGGATCCTGGCTCCGCCTTCACCGCCATCACCCAGCTCGGCACTGAAAGCGCCGTGATCATCTTCTTCCGCAAGGACATCTGGCTGATCATCAAGAGCTGGGCGCTCTCGCTGACCGGCAAGATTCCGCGCAACGATCCGGAGGCACGGCTCGGCTGGCTAGTGATCATTGGCTCAATACCGATTGTGGTTCTCGGGCTGATCTTCCAGGACGCAATTGATCATGGTTTGCGAAACCTCTGGACAACGGCGGCGATGCTCGCCGGCTTCGGCATCATCATCGGCGTGATCGACCAGCTCGCTGCTAACTCCCGCCCGATGGAGTCCATGACCTGGAGGCATGGCCTGTTTCTCGGGCTGGTGCAATCGCTTGCCCTGATTCCAGGTGTTTCCCGATCCGGCGCAACCATCGCGGGCGGCCTTGCGTTGGGGTACCAGAGGGTGGCCGCGGCTAAGTTCTCCTTCCTGCTCGCCATTCCAGCCGTGGTCGGCTCCGGGCTGTTCAAACTCGCCGACATCTCTTCCGACCCGGTGCCTCCGGCATGGGGGCCGATCGCACTCGCCACGGTGATCTCTTTTGTCATCGGCTACGCGGTGATCGCCTGGTTGCTGCGTTACGTCAGCACTCACACGTTCCTGCCGTTCGTGATTTATCGCATCGCACTGGCCGCAGTGGTGGCCGTCTTGCTGATCACTGGGGTACTCACTCCGCTTCCGCCGACTTCGGCGGGATGAGTCGGGCTAGGTCCCTACTCCCGAACGGTCCAACGCCTCGGCGGCTACGGTGAGTGCGTTGAGCTTTTCCTCAACCGAGTCGCCGTGCGGCACTAAGGCACACGTGGTTACTCCGGATGCTGCGAGTAGCGCAAAGCCGTCGGCAATCCGGTCCCGATCGCCCAGCAGCGACGTGTGATCGATGAAGTCGAATGGAACAGCGGCCATGGCGTCGCGGTGCCGGCGGGTCAAAAAGAGGTCCTGTATTACCGCAGCAGCCTCGCCGAAGCCCATGCGCACCGCGAGTGCGTTGTAGAAATTCTGCTCACGGCTGCCCATGCCGCCGAGATACAGCGCCGCATAGCCCCGAACTTGATCGGCGCAACTGCGCGGATCGGCACCGACGACCAGCGGCACGCTGGGGACGATGTCGAAACCATCCAAGCTCTTGCCGACCCGGGCACGGCCTGATCGAGCCCGCTCCAGCTGCTCTGATGCGAACTCTGGAGCGTAGAAGATGGCCAGCCAGCCATCTGCCAGTTCGCCGGCTAGCTCAAGATTCTTGGGTCCGACTGCTGCGAGGTAGATCGGAATGTGTGCGCTGATCGGAGCGATGGTCAGCTTGAGCGGCTTGCCAGCACCGTCCGGCAGCGGGATTTGGTAATGCTCGCCGTGGAAAGTCACTGTCGAACGAGACAAGGCCGCGTTGACGATCGCGAGGTATTCCCGAGTACGAGTAAGGGGCTTGTCGAACCGCACTCCATGCCAACCTTCGGAGACCTGTGGCCCGGAGACCCCGATGCCCAACCGGAAACGGCCACCGGTCAAGACATCGAGGCTGGCGGCCGTCATCGCAGTCATCGCGGGGCTGCGGGCTGGGATCTGCATGATGGCCGAGCCCACATGGATCGTTGACGTCTGAGCAGCGATCCAGGCAAGAACCGTCGGACTGTCCGAGCCGTACGCCTCGGCCGCCCACACCACGGAAAAGCCGAGTGCTTCTGCATGTTGGGTAAGCCGAAGCTGTGCCTGCGGATCATCAGATCCCACCAGATAGCCGAGGTTGAGCCCAAGACGCATGTCAGACACGCTAGTGCCGTTGCTCGATTGCTTCGCTCGCTGGCGCTCGCTGTGCCTGACGGCTCGCTTCGCTCGCTGCGATGTTCGCGGCGGATCGCGCTTAGTCGCCGCCTACTTCGTCGACGCTCCGATGCTAAGAATCTGTCCCCTCGCTCCTCCTCGGCACGGCGGCGCGCAATCCGATAGGCCGTTAGGGTCTCCCCATGGAAACTCGGCAGGTCGGGTGCAGCGGGCTGCGGGTGTCGCGGCTCGGCCTCG
>Ga0307294_10000164_pt1 | contig 16069 bp, 14 predicted proteins | sample ER_DNA_151_FD_194468 | JGI IMG/M metagenome (GOLD analysis project Ga0307294, IMG submission 194468) | Bulk soil microbial communities from the East River watershed near Crested Butte, Colorado, United States - ER_DNA_151 | ecosystem: Environmental > Terrestrial > Soil > Floodplain | place... | reverse complement strand
CGAGGTCTTGGTACTCAGTGCCGCCACGCCCACCACCGTGTACACCGACGATCCGCGGCTGGAGGCGCCTCCCAAGCTCAAGAAGAAGAAGGTCAAGCGGCCCAAAGAGAAGAGTGCCGCCTGATGCATATCGACTGGGGCGCCCTCGGCGTGGTGACTGTTGTCTCGATCACGACCTCGGTGATCTTCACGATCTTGTTGGCGACTGGCATCCGCCTAGTTTCGATTGCCAAAATCAAATCCAACGAGGGCGGTTCGGGCACCGCAGTCGTATCCGCCGGTTACATCCTGCTCGGCATCGCCGGACTGCTCGTGCTCTATGGAATCTATCTGATCGTCCCGCAGCTCCACTAGAAGCTGACGGGTTAAGGCAGAGCAGCCTTCCACCAATCCGACACCCAGCACCCCTGCGCGCCGTGCCCTCAAAAACGAAGGCCCAGCACTACCATTCTCCGTGATCATCAGGATGCCCTGAGAAAGGCCGACATGACAACCAACGAGCCTGTTTCCAACATCGTCCGCCGCCCCGGATCTGTCACTCTGGTAGTCGTCTTGACGATCATCTCGGGCATCCTGACACTGCTCGGTGGGCTCTTCCTGCTCCTTCTCGGCGGCGCGGCGACCCTCGACCGCCTGAACGTCAGCGGCGGCGCAGTGCTTTTCTTCGGGATCCTCTATTTGATCCTCGGGATTATCACGATCATCGTCGGTATCGGGCTCCGCAACGGATCCCGGCTCGCCCGAATGCTGGTGACGATCTTGATGGTGATCGACATCATCAGCGCCATCACCTCGCTGATCTGGTTCCAGACTTCACAGACGGTGACATCGAGCATTATCGCAATCATCGTCTCGGTGATCGTGCTGGCCTTGCTCTGGAACCGCAGGGCGAGCGAGTTCTTCGCCGCCTAAGAGCACCATCGGCCGCTCAGTGCGTCCATCGCAAGGAACGCACAATCTCCTCAGCCGAGGCGTCGTCGAACAGTTCGATCTCCGACTCTCGGACCGCTAGCACCGAGTCGACCAGCGGCGAGCCAAACGCACTGCGCAACACGGGGTCGGCCGCCAACGCATTGGTGGACTCCCGCAAGCTGGTTGGCAGCCGCTGGATGCCGAGCAGCTCGCGCTCTTCCGGTGCGAGCGCAGCCGGGTCTACGTCCACCGGGCGAGGCAGGTGTGCCTCAGTGGCGATTCCATCCATTCCCACAGCTAGCAGCCCAGCCAACAGCAAGTAAGGATTGGCCGTCAGGTCTACGCACTTAACTTCGATATTGGCCGCCCAATCGCCGCTGCCGGCCGACCCGGTGATCATGCGCAGCGCAGCCTCTCGGTTCTCAAGCCCCCAGCAGCCGTACACACCGGCCCAGTGTGATGGGACCAGCCGCAGATACGACGCAGCCGACGGTGCGCCTAGTGCCAATAGGGCCGGCAGCCGCCTCAGGATTCCGGCGGCAAAGGCCTCCCCGACTGGTGTCAACCCACACGGCCCCTCCCCACCGGCCATCAGGTTCTTGCCATCGCGCCACACGCTGAGGTGAACATGGCCGCCATTGCCGACGCCCTCGGCCTCCACCTTTGGCGAAAAGGATGTGCGGTAGTCGTAGCGCCGGCCGACTGCACGAATGGTGCTGCGCACGAGTACGGAGGTATCAGCGGCCTCGACCGGCGATTCAGATGCAACGGAGAGCTCGAGCTGCCCCACGGCGTACTCGGGATGGAATTGCTCGACTCTGACGCCCTCTGCGCTGAGCGCAGCAACGACATCGCGGACGTAGTCCGAAACGCCGATTACACGGGACATCCCGTACGCGGGGCCAACTGCCGCGGACACGAAGTCGTCTCCGTCACCAGCGGAAACGACCCATTCGATTTCGAACGCCGTCTTGATCTCCAGACCATCCGCAGCAGCCTCGTCGACCAAGCGCTGCAGCAGCAGCCGATTGCAGCGCTCGTGCGGCTCGCCGTCTTGCCGGTAACGATCACCGGGTGTCCAAGCCCAACCCGGCTGCGCAGCCAGCGGGACTACTCGCCTCAGGTCAGGGATGATACGAAGATCACCAACTGGTGCAGTGCCACCGGGCGGCGCAACCAGCCAATCGTCGAACCGGAAATAGTCAAAGCTGGTCGATGCGCCAACGCCCCAGGCAGCTAGTTGCGGCAGCCGTTTGAGCGGAACGCTCTTCACTCGAGTGATGCCAGCATTGTCGACGAAGGTGGTCGCGACCATACTGACGTCGCGTTCGACGAGGGTACGCACGAGTTTCTCGGCCTGGGCTCCGCGGGCTTCCCGCTCAGAGACGTCCACGGGACCACAGAATAGGGCTGCAGTGGGAGGGCGAAGTTCGAGCCCGACCCATCGACGCAGAACGCGTGGTACGACCGGAGGAAGCATGGCTGCTGAGTTAGGAGATCTTGGACCGCTTGTCGATCACCACTGTCACGGCCTGCTGCTCGATGATCTTGATCGACCTTCCTTCGAGTCTCTGATCAACGAGGCCACCGCGCCGTCGCCATTGGGAACCACCTTCTTTGACTCCATGCTCGGGCTAGCGATCAGAAGGTGGTGCCCACCCGCGCTCGGTCTTCAGCCGCATGCATCGGCTGATGACTATCTAGCACGTCGCAAAGAGCTTGGTGTCGATGCGAGCCGGCGACTCGTGGCAGCGGCGGGCATCGAGACGTTCTTAGTCGACACCGGTCTCAACGCTGAGACGCTCTGCTCTCCGGCCGAGCTTGCAGCAATGAGCGGCGGCACGGCGTACGAGGTACTGCGGCTGGAGTCCCTCGCCGAGGAGCTCCTCGACAACGGAACCAACGCCCATGATTTTGCCGAGGCCGTGGAGCGAGCGCTGCAAGACTCCACCGCCGTCGCCGCAAAGAGCATCATCGCGTACCGGATCGGCCTCGATCTGCCTGCGAACCCGCCCAGCACCGACGCCTTGACCGCTGCGCTCGGCAGCCAGCGGCCGACCGACGGTGATCATTATCGGATCGCCCATCCAGTGATCAACTCCTGGCTCGCGTGGACCGCCATCAAGATCGGCAAACCGCTGCAGATTCACGTTGGGTACGGCGATGCCGACATCGACCTACGCCGCGCCGATCCCTTGCGCCTGACGGCCTTCCTGCGGGCAACCGAGAAATATGGCGTACCGGTGCTACTGCTGCACAATTACCCGTTTCACCGCAGCGCCGCGTACCTGGCCCAGGTCTTCAGCCATGTCTTCATGGACGTCGGCTTGGCAGTCCACAACACTGGCGCCCTCAGCCTGGCGCTGATCCGCGAGTCGTTGGAGCTTGTCCCGTTCGGCAAGCTGCTGTTCTCAAGCGACGCGTACGGCCTGGCCGAGTTGTACTACCTCGGCGCCGAGCTGTTCCGACGTGGTCTGTCGACAGTTCTCAGCGAGTTGATCAATCAGGATGAGATAACAAGCCAGGACGCTGGACATTTGGCCACCCTGATTGCCCGGGACAATGCCCGCCGCGTCTACCGGTTATGAGCGGCACCATAATCGCCTGGTTGCCATTGGTGTCAGGGACTGTGGTGGCGGTCCTCGGATTGGCCATGATGCTGAGCGGTGTCGGTCGACTGGCCAGTGGCTAGTGGTATCCGGACGTTCCAGGCGTGCCGCTCCTCCAGAACTCCCCAGCGGGCGGCACGACTCGCTGCAACCGGCAGGCCTCAGTGATCAACAGGACAGCCAGTGGCAATTCGAAGAAGAGCGCAGTCACTGTTGCCCAGCTAACGTCTCCACGATTACTGGTCATCCAGTCAAACCAGGCATCGCAGATCAGCAGCACCCCGGTGGCGAACGCGGTCAATATGACCATCTGGCGACGGAAAATGCCAAGCACGGCGGTCGCCACAATAAGCAGCAGAAGCAGAATGTCGAAACCAACCCAAGCTTGATCCCAGTTGTGGGTGACGTACACATGTGGGAGTGTCACGGCAAGGTAGGTGATCCACGGAATGAGGACCACCGCGCTGATGACAAGGATGATGATCTCTACCTCACGTCGGCCGACCGATCGGTGCTGCGAGGTCTTCACAGTCCAGGAGCCGAGTGATAGCCGCCGGATCAGGTCTAGGCGCTGCTCCGGCGACATCAAGGCGATTTCCTGATCGGTGACCACATCGGAAATTCTGCCCACTGTGATGGAGGGTGGCTACGGGACGATGTCGGCGGATCGGGAGAAGGTCGTTTCGACGCTTGTGATCGAAGACGTACCCTTCAACGTCTCCGGACCGGGCCGTTTCGACGCTTGTGCTCGAAAACGTAAACAATCAGTGACCCACTCGCCCTCACGCTCGCTCGATCTCAATTACCAGATGAGGAAAATGCGAGGCTGTGGTTGGCACTACTGGGCAGCAAAGAAGAGCCATGCGCAACACTTACCGAACGGCCACGAGATAGGAAGGGCAGCATATGACCATCAAGGACATTGGACCTGAGCCGCAATCCTTCAATCTCGAACAGGAGACGGTGGCAAACCCGAACTATCGCACCGTCGCCTGGAGCGGCAAGTACTTACAGCTGACATTGATGTCAATCCCTGAGGGCGGCGACATCGGCCTCGAGGCGCACCCCACCACGGATCAATTCCTACGCCTGGATGCCGGCCGCGGTCGCGTTCAGATGGGACCTGCCCGGGACAATCTCGACTTCGAGCAAGAGGTGTCCGATGGATGGTGCACCTTGGTACCGGCAGGTACCTGGCACAACGTCACCAATATCGGCAACGAGCCCATGCAGTTGTACGCGATCTATGCGCCGACCCATCACAAGCCCGGGAAGGTTCACCTGACCGCGTCAGATGCGGAAGCCGACAATGACGACGAGCCGCCCAGCTGGTCGGTTCAGCCTCGGTCAGCACCCGACCTGCACGCCTGAGATCTTGAATCTGCCTAGTCAATGATCAGGGCATGATTCACCCGGACAGGGTGATGCCGAGCCCAGCTGCCCGAGGCCATGATGGGAGGCAACCGGGTCCGCGACGTGTTCAGAAATGAGGACGATGATGAGCAACTCCACTTCTCGGCCAGCGTTGGAGCTCAATCGCAGTTGGATGACATCCGGAGTGGTATTGCTCTGCGTTGGCTTCTTCTTATGGCTTATCGGAGCCGGGCTGTCCGCGACAGCATTGGCTCAAGCAGCCATGAAATGGATCAAGCAATTGGAAGAATCTCCGAGCGAGATGGCGCGCCGACGGGCCCACCAGTTCAAGGAGGCGGTCTCGGCAGGCTCAAAGGCGTGGCAAGAGAAGTCCCATCACTGAGCTTGGCAAGCAACGCCCCCAAGACGCCCCGAGGTGGCGGAGGGCGAAAGTGGCGGAGGCGGCGGGATTTGAACCCGCGAGAGGGTTGAGCCCTCAACCCGCTTAGCAGGCGGGCGCCATAGACCGGACTAGGCGACGCCTCCCAAACCACACGCTCGGCTGTGGCAGAGCGCTGGGCAAGACTACCGACCGGACGCTACGTGAGGCAAAGCCACTCGACCCAACCCGACAGGCAATCCCGTACGTCCATGCGCGCCAACTTTGCTCATGCCAAGGGATTCGTTCGAGAATCACATATTGGCCCGTTCGCCCACGTATTGTGGAGCGGGTTTTCACTTCCCCGGGCGGCGTGAAGGAATGTTGATGCCTAATCAACTTGAGCAGGGTGCGTGGAATTGGCGGCTCCCCGACGAGTCTCCTGCCCCTGTGCGCCCAGCTCGGGCCGCCCCAACGCCGGAGCGCAGCTTCCGACGAGCAGTAGCCTTTACGATCGCCGGTACAGCGATACCCGGATTGGGGCTGATCGCAGGCAGACGTCGCCTTATTGGCAGCGTCATCCTCGGCATCTTCGCCGCAGGGGTTCTAGCCCTTGGCATTTATGCAGCCGTTGATCGTCAAGACCTGCTGGCGCACGCCGTCGACCCGAAGACGCTGCGCCGGGGAGCCATCGCTTTGGTGATCCTCGGCGTGGTGTGGGTTGGCATCATTGTTGCCAGCCATTTAAGTCTTCGCAGCCGCCCGACGCGAGGTCAGAGAGTGATCGGCGGCGTCCTTGTCGGCGTGCTCTCGTTTGCCGTCGCTGCTCCCATGGCGGTTGCAGCGCATTACTCCTATGTCACGGCAAGCTCCGTCGGCGCAGTGTTCAAAAAAGAAAATGAGACGAAGAGCGCGACCCGCCCAACGCTGGAGGCCACGCAAACAACGCCGGGCAGGCCGAAGCCGCAGGACCCCTGGGCCGGCAAGCCGCGACTGAATGTGCTGCTCCTTGGCGGTGACGCCGGGCCTGGCCGGGTCGGTACCCGTACCGACACTGTGATCTTGGCGAGTATCAATACCGAGACCGGCGATACCACGTTGTTCAGCCTGCCCCGAAACCTGACTCGGATGCCATTCCCGAAGCGCTCGCCACTGCACAAGCGCTATCCGTACGGCTTCACCAATGGTGACCCCGGCAATGCCGAGTACTTCCTCAACGCGATGTACCGGAACGTGCCGCGCTCGGTGCCCAAGGATCTCCTCGGCCCAACGGACAATCTCGGTGCCGACGTGCTCAAGCTTTCAGTCGGCGAGGCACTTGGCTTGTCGGTGGACTACTACGTGTTGATCAACTTGGAGGGCTTCAGCAAGATGATCAACGCTCTAGGTGGCATCCGGCTCAACATCAACACCTATATCCCCATAGGCGGCGACACGGATCGCCACATTCCACCTAAGGAATTCCTCAAACCAGGACCGAATCAAAAGCTCAACGGACGTAGCGCTCTGTGGTACGCCCGTGGCCGCTACGGTTCGGACGACTTCGCCCGGATGGACCGGCAGCGCTGCGTGATCAACGCGATCATCAAGCAGGCCAATCCGAAGAACATGCTGGCCCGTTACGAAGATGTCGCGAACGCCGGCAAACAGCTGGTCTATACCGACATTCCGCAAGAAGTTTTGCCTCTGATGGTCGATCTGAGTTTGCGCGTGAAGGACGGCAACGTCCGCAGCGTTGTCTTCAAATCCGGAGTGGCCGGCTTCTCCTCCTCCAGTCCGGACTTCACGATGATGCGTAAACGGGTCAAGGTAGCGCTCGGTGAAACCAAGAACCCGAAGGCGAAGAAGAAGTCCGGCGCCACCATTCAGAGCGAGAGTGTCAACGACGCGTGCGCGTACGATCCTAAGGTCGCCGCAACGTCCCGGCCGTACCGCTGAGGTTCACTCGGCAGCGAGCCAGCCCGCTAGGAAATCTGCCGGTAGCCGCGATCGGCGTTCAGACGGCTCTGGATTTCGGTCATCAGTGCCGCAAACGTGGCATCGGTACTGCTGCGGGGATTGATCACAACCGCGTCCGGTCCAGCCTCAGGCGCAGTGATCAATAACAGTCGAGATCCCCGCAGCTTGACGCTATCGATCATGGACCAGGGCAAGGCCTTGCGATGCCGCCCGCGGCTGATCGTGATCGATTCCGGATCCAAGATCAAAGTCGTCCGGAGCCGTAGAGTCAGTACCAGCGCGACGACAGCCAGGGCGATCGCGAAAATCATGATTCCGATGCCAGCAATCGCGACGCCTTGCGGCAGGTCCAGAGCACTCCCGAACACCATCATGGCCGCTGCGATCACAGCAGCGACCGAGCTAATCCCGAGCGAGCGCAGCGGAGGCGGCGCCGCGAGCACAAAGCGCGTCTCCTCAGCATGCTCTGGGGCTGGATCGCTCACCGCTGAACCATACCTACCTGGTCAACTCGATCGACTTCAGATGGCGGCGAGGGTGGGATTCGAACCCACGGAACGGTCTCCCGCTCGGGCGCTTTCAAGGCGCCTGCACTAGTCCACTATGCGACCTCGCCCAGCACAGCTTTGACGCTCTAGGTGGCACGAGCATCCAGATCCTAGCCGACGTGAACGGCAGCCTATGGCACGCTGTGGGGCGTGAAAGCCATCGTTGCACGCGAACCAGGACCCCCAGAGGTGCTGGAACTCCGAGATGTGGAGACTCCCAGCCCGCGACCCAACGAGGTGCTTATCAAGGTTGCGGCCGCCGGTGTGAACCGCGCCGACCTGCTGCAGCGGCAGGGGCACTACCAATTGCCGCCCGGCGCCAGCGACACTCCAGGGCTGGAAGTGTCCGGGACGATCGCTGAGGTTGGTGAGGAGGTTTCCAATTGGGAGGTGGACGATCCGTGCGTCGCGCTGCTGGCAGGCGGCGGCTATGCGGAGTACGTCGCCGCGCCTGCAGGGCAGGTTGTGCCGCCCCCATTAGGAGTGGAACTGGTTGCCGCGGCCAGCGTCATCGAGGTTGCGGCAACGGTCTACTCGAACATCGAGCTGATTGGTCTTGCCGAGGGTGACAGGTTCCTGGTCCATGGCGGGGCCGGCGGCATCGGCTCGTTCGCGATCCAGTACGCCAAGAGCATCGGGACGATAGTGATCACGACTGCCGGTAGTGAAGACAAGCTCAACTACTGCCGCTCCATCGGGGCAGACCATGCGATCTCCTACCGCGGTGACTGGCCATCTGCCGTACGCGAGGTCGCCACTGAGGGCGTCCAGATGATCTTGGACAATATGGGCGCCAAGTATCTCGAAGATCATATTCAACTACTCGCTCGCGATGGCGCGCTGGTGATCATCGGAATGCAGGGTGGACGGAAAGGAACCCTAGACCTGGCAGCGTTGTCGGCAAGACGGGGCCTGGTCACAGCAAGCTCATTACGCGCGCGGCCAGTCGAGGAGAAGGCTGCGATCTGCCGTGGTCTGGTGCAGAACGTCTGGCCGCTGATCGCCGACAACACAATCAAGCAGCCACCGCTGACGGTGTTTCCGCTTGCCGACGCTGCGACCGCTCACGCGCGTCTGGAGTCGGGCGACAATATCGGCAAGATCATCTTGTCTGTGGCGCGCTAGACCCTGATACATCGGGTCAAATTTCCGACCAATGGCGGCTTCTTGGTCAGTATTGGGCTCCTACGCACCCAAAACCCCGCATTGGTCGGAAATTTGAGTACGAACTACTTCTTCTTTTTCTTCGGCATGTAGAGATCGGTGATCGTGCCCTCGAACGCCTCGGCAGAGAAGGCAACCGTCTCTGACAATGTCGGATGCGGATGCACGGTAAGCGCAATATCGGCTGCATCCGCGCCCATCTCAATGGCAAGTGCAACCTCCGAAATGAGGTCGCCGGCAGACGGACCAACAATGCCGCAACCGATCACCCGGTCAGTGGCCTCATCGAAGATCAGCTTGGTGAGTCCTTCACTGCGGCCGAGGGACAACGAACGACCACTGGCGGCCCATGGGAAAGTGCCTTTTCCGTACGCGACACCCGCAGCCTTGGCCTCGTTCTCGGTAACCCCGACCCATGCCACCTCCGGATCGGTGTAGGCAACCGAAGGAATGACCCGCGCATCGAAGTAGCTCTTCTGGCCGCAAGCCACCTCGGCGGCAACCTTGCCTTCATGGGTCGCCTTGTGCGCCAGCATCGGCTGCCCGACGATGTCCCCGATTGCGAAGATGTGCGGCACATTGGTCCGTTGCTGCTTGTCCACACTGATGAAGCCGCGACCGTCGACGATCACACCGGCCTTTTCGGCACCGATCACTGCGCCATTGGGCTGGCGCCCAACCGCAACAAGGACTTGATCAAATGTGTCAGTTTCCGGGGCCTTGGCTCCGTCAAAGTGCACTGTCAGTCCCGAGTCGTTCGCATCGACTGCGGTTACCTTGGTGCCTACGAAGATGTTCTCGTACTGCTTGGTGATCATCCGCTGTAACGGGGCGATAAGATCGGCGTCTGTCCCCGGTATCAGTTGATCAAGCAACTCAACAACCGTCACCCGAGTGCCTAGCTGGTAATAGACCGCCGCCATCTCCAGCCCGATAATGCCGCCGCCGACGACAAGCATTCGTTCCGGAATTTCGGTCAGTTCCAACGCGCCAGTCGAGGTAATGACGCGTGGGTCGTCATCGGGAATGAACGGCAGCTTGGCCGATTCGGATCCGGCCGCAATGATCGCGTTCTGAAAGCTCACCGTACGGGTTTCGCCGTCCATCTCCACATCGAGTGTGTTGGGTGATGAAAACGTCCCGACGCCGGTAATGACCTCCACCTTGCGTTGTTTCGCCAACCCACCGACCCCACGAGTAAGCCGGCTTACGACGCTGTCCTTCCAGACGCGGAGCTTGTCGAGGTCGATGCTGGGCTCCCCGAAGCTGATGCCGTTCTCGGCCATCTCCTTGGTTTCCGCAATCACCTTGGAGGCGTGCAACAAGGCCTTCGACGGTATACAACCCACGTTGAGACAGACGCCGCCTAGCGAGGGATATCGCTCGACGAGCACCACCTTGGCACCCAGGTCTGCCGCTCGGAATGCCGCGGTGTAGCCACCCGGACCCGAACCGAGCACCAGCACTTCCGCTTCGAAGTCAGCGGCTCTGCCAGATGGCGCCGGCGCTGGCGTGGGAGCCGCGGCGGGGCTGGCTGGCGGAGGGGCAGCCGGTTCCACGGCCGACGCTGTAGCCGCGGTAGCCGCCTGGGCTGTCTCGGCAGCAGGCGCAGCTTCGGCTTCGGCAACCTCGACGCTGAGGATGACATCGCCCTCGGACACCGTGTCGCCCACCGACACCGGAACTGCCGTCACGGTACCGGCAATCGGCGCCGGAACATCCATGGTCGCCTTGTCGGATTCCAGGGTCATGATCGGATCGTCGACCGCCACCGTGTCTCCGGCAGTCACGTGGATTTCGATGACTGGTACGTCACTGAAGTCGCCGATGTCGGGGACCCGGACCTCCTGAACGCTCATGCGGTTCTCCTCTACTTAGCAGACGGGATGCATCGGTGATAGAGCTACCTCTAGAGGAGGAGCCGGCGCATGTCAGAGAGGGCGTCGCACAGGTGCCGCGTGAAGCGGGCCGCCAGCGCGCCGTCGATCACCCGGTGGTCGTAGGAGAGGAACACGGGCAACATCATTCGGGGGATGAACTGGTCGCCATCCCAGACCGGCGCCCGCTTGGAGCGGACGACACCGAGGATCGCGACCTCGGGCGCATTGACAATCGGGGTGAAGTTCGTGCCGCCAATGCCACCCAGGCTCGAGATGGTGAATGTGCCACCCTGTAGGTCGCTCGGGCCTAGCTTGCCGTCCCGAGCCTTTGCCGAGACCGCGCCAAGGTCCTTACTCAGCTCGGTGATGCCTTTGCGATCGACATCGGTGATCACCGGGACAACCAGGCCATCGGGTGTATCAACTGCCACTCCGATGTTGACGTACTTCTTGAGGATCAAGCTGTCACCTTCGGGCGACAGCGAGCTGTTGACCGTTGGGTAGGCGCGCAGCGCCGACACCGATGCCTTGAGCAGGAAGGCAAGCAGTGTGACGCGGTATCCGTTTGCCTTCGCGGCGGTATCGAGCTCTTTTCGGTACGCGTCGAGCTCAGTGATGTCGGCTTCGTCGCCGTGGGTCACGTGCGGGATGTTGAGCCAAGACCGGAGCAGGAACGGGCCGGAGATCTTCTTGATCCGCGGCAGTGGCTCGACCTCAATTGGGCCGAACTTGGAGAAATCAACCGCCGGAATTGGCGGGATGCCCGTACCGCCCGCGGCCGGCGCCGCAGCAGCGGCAGGGGCGGCCGGTCCGCGCACAGTCTCCAGCAGATCCTCCTTGGTAATGCGGTCCTTTGGCCCGGTTCCCTTGACTGAGGAGAGATCAACGCCCAGCTCTCGTGCGAGTCGGCGTACGCTCGGCCCGGCATGGATCCCGACAAAGTCGGGCACCACCTCCTCAGCGGGGGCACCGGCTGGAGCCGCAGCAGCGGCAGGCCGGACGGCGGGCGGGGCAACCTCTGGTACCGGGGCAGGCGGTGCGGCAGCAGGAGGGGTGGCTTCCTGCTGACCGATCATCGTTGGAGGCTCTGCTGTTGGCTCGCCAGTGTCTTCCAGCACAACGAGCGGAGTGCCTTGGCTAACTCGATCGCCAACCTTGATCAAAAGGTCACGGATCTCTCCGGCAGCGGTGCTGGGCACATCCATCGTGGCCTTGTCGGACTCCAAGGTCACTAATGGATCATCGACGGCGACCACATCACCGGCCGCGATGTGGACTTCGATTACAGGTACATCTTCGAAGTCGCCGATGTCTGGGACTGCTACTTCAGTTGTGGCCACTACTCGCTCCCATCAGGTCCGCATCGGGTTTGGCTTATCTGGGTCAATGTCGTACTTGGTTATGGCTTCTGCGACGCGCTCCTTAGGCAACAGCCCGTCCTGGGCCAGCGCATGCAGCGCGGCCAATGTGACGAAATAGCGGTCAACTTCGAAGAACTCGCGTAGCGCCTTCCGGTAGTCCGAGCGGCCAAAGCCGTCGGTGCCAAGCACCGCGTACCGCCGATCAATGAACGGCCGGATCTGATCAGCAAATGTCTTGATGTAATCCGTCGATGCGATCACCGGTCCCGGACGACCGGCCAGCAAGGTTTCGACATGGTTGCGCTTAGGCTCTTCGGTGGGATGCAATCGGTTCCACCGCTCCACGTCGAGTCCTTCCCGACGCAGCTCGTTAAAGCTCGGCACGCTCCACACATCTGCGGCAACGCCAAAGTCCGACGCCAACAGGTCGGCGGCAGCAAGCACCTCGCGGAAGATCGTGCCACTACCCAGCAGCTGCACCCGAGGGGTTTTCTTTCCCACCGGCCCGTCCGCATCAGCGGCGCGGAACAGGTACATCCCCTTGAGGATTTGCTCCTCAACCCCTTCAGGCATCGCGGGATGCTCATAGTTCTCGTTCATGAGCGTGATGTAGTACCAGACGTCCTCCTGCTCGCCGATCATGCGCCGCAGGCCGTCTTGAACAATGACCGCGACTTCGTAGGAGAACGTGGGGTCATACGAAACGCAGTTGGGGATCAGCGACGACTGGACGTGGCTGTGCCCATCCTCGTGTTGCAGGCCCTCGCCGTTAAGGGTCGTACGGCCAGCGGTGCCACCGAGCAGGAAGCCTCGGGAACGGCTGTCCCCCGCTGCCCAAGCAAGATCACCGAAGCGCTGGAAACCAAACATCGAGTAGTAGATGAAGAAGGGGATCATCGGCATGTCATTGACGCTGTACGACGTGGCTGCGGCGATCCAGGACGCCATCGCACCGGGCTCGTTGATGCCTTCCTGCAGAATCTGACCCTTCTTGTCCTCCTTGTAGAACATCAGCTGGTCGGCATCCTGCGGCCGATAGAGCTGTCCTACTTGGGAAAAGATCCCGAACTGCCGGAACATGCCCTCCATGCCGAAGGTTCGCGATTCGTCCGGCACGATCGGCACGATGTGTTTGCCGATCTGCTTGTCTCGCATCAGAGTGTTCAGGATGCGTACGAACGCCATGGTCGTGGAGATCTGTCGACCGTCGGTCGCCTGCAGCTGATTATTGAAGGCCGATAGCGCTGGCACTGGCAGCGTCACCGAGGACTTCTCGCGCCGACTTGGCAGACTTCCTCCGCCGAGCGTGGTCCGGCGCTCGGCCATGTATTGAGCCAGCGAGTCCGCCGGCTTCAGGTACGGGTAGTCGAGCAGCTCTTCATCGGCGATCGAAAGGTCGAAACGGTTGCGGAATACCCGCAGCGCGTTCTCCGCCATCTTCTTCTGCTGGTGGGTGATGTTCTGGCCTTCGCCGGCCTCCCCCATCCCGTACCCCTTCACCGTTTTGGCGAGGATCACGGTCGGCTCATCGGTATGTTCCACGGCCTCCTTGTACGCCGCATAGATCTTGACGGGATCGTGGCCGCCGCGATTTAGCGCCCAGATCTGCTCGTCGGTCATGTCGGCAACCATCTCGAGCAGCTCGGGGTACTTGCCGAAGAAGTGCTCGCGTACGTAGGCGCCGTCCTTGGACTTGAAGTCCTGGTACTCGCCGTCGACGCACTCCTCCATGCGCTGCCGTAGCAGGCCCGTGGTGTCCCTGGCGAGCAGCGGATCCCAGTTGCTGCCCCAGATGACCTTGATCACGTTCCATCCGGCCCCGCGGAATACGCCTTCCAGTTCCTGGATGATCTTGCCGTTGCCGCGTACCGGGCCGTCGAGGCGTTGCAAGTTGCAGTTGATCACGAAGATCAAGTTGTCGAGGTGCTCTCGGCCGGCGAGCGAGATGGCGCCTAGGGACTCCGGCTCGTCGCATTCTCCGTCGCCGAGGAACGCCCAGACATGCCGATCAACGGTCGATGCGATTTCCCGACCTTGGAGGTACTTCAGGAATCTTGCCTGGTAGATGGCCATAAGGGGCCCGAGGCCCATGGAGACCGTCGGGAACTGCCAAAAATCTGGCTTCAGGAATGGGTGCGGATAAGAAGGCAGGCCGTCACGGAAGGCCTCCTGCCGGAAGTTGTCGAGTTGCGCTTCGGTTAGCCGGTCCTCCATGTAGGCCCGGGCGTAGAACCCAGGCGCAGAGTGGCCTTGAAAGAAGACCAGGTCACCGGGCTGGTCCTCGGTTACGCCGCGCCAGAAGTGCGTCCAACCGACGTCATACAGCGTTGCGGCGGACTGGAAGCTGGCAATGTGCCCGCCGAGTTCGGAGGATTCCTTGTTGGCGCGCAGCACCATAGCGATTGCGTTCCACCGGTTCATTGATCGAATGCGCCACTCGGTCGCAAGATCACCCGGATATGGCGGCTGCTTTTCCACCGGAATCGTATTGATGTAGGGAGTGGTGGTGGAGTACGGGACCGGCGCGCCGCGCTGACGGCCTTCCCCGATGAGTCGGTCTAGCAAGTAGTGGGCCCGGTCGCCACCCTCAAACTCGAGGACCGAGCCGAGTGCCTCGAGCCACTCTTCAGTCTCGGTCGGGTCAATGTCGGTCATGCCGTCCACTGCGGGTCCGGTCATGCTGCCTGTCGGCGGGTTAGTGATCGTGTCAGTCATGGCAGCTCTCTTTCCTGAGACCGCTCTTACCTCTCAGCGAAAGGACTAGATGCGGGAGTTACCGTCCAGCACAAACGTATCGGCGCGGACGTCGCAGGTCACCCCCGGGTTGAGCCCGTCATGTGGAGATCGGGGTAGCCGCCCATCACGTACGGCTAAGCACTTCTCCGATCACAAGCGCCCAAACGACTTACTCGACAACGCGCAGGACCACCTTTCCATGCTTGCCGTGGGCGGCGCTGCGCGAGAATGCCGCGCGGGCCTCGGCAAGCGGGAAGATCGAATCGATTTCAGGGCGCAGGTCGCCCCTGTCTACGAGCCGGGCTACCTCGGTCAGCTGCACGCGGTTGGGCTCGACCACAAAATAGTGGGCCCGGGGCGTCTCCTCGACAACCGTGACAACTCGACCGGCGCGGCTCACGGCGTGCGCCAGCTCTTCCCCTCCAGCGGTATCGAACAGCAGATCGCAGGGCTCGCCGGCGGCCACCACTTCCGCTCCTCGGCTTCGTGCGAGCTGCAGGGCCAAATGGCCGACACCGCCGTTTGCGCCCGTGACGCCGACGCGCTCACCCAGCTGAAGTCGCCCATGGACTATCAGCGCCTGCCATGCGCTGAGGCTAGGCATTGGCACCGCGGCCGCCTCGATATGGCTCAGCGAACGCGGTTTTGGCCCGAGCGCCTCCGCGGGCACGAGCGCGTATTCGGCCGCCGCGCCGTCGCGGTCGAACGGTATGAGCGCGATGATGTCATCGCCAGCGGCGAACCCATCAGTGTCCTCGACAACGACACCCGACAGCTCATAAGACGGGATCGCCGGCAGCCGGTCGCTGGGCCACTCCAGCTCGCCACGTGTGATCGCAGCAGCATGGACACGGACCAGCACCTGTCCCGGACGGGAGCGCGGCTCCTCGATCTCCTCCAGCTGGAGATCCTCGATCCCACCAGGCGAGTGCAGACGAATGGCTCGCATTCAAAAACCCTCTCTCATACATCAACGCCCGGCACATGCACCCCCCGCCAACTGCTCAAATTTCCGACCAATGCCGGCATTTCGGTCGGCAGCCCAGCAGTTGCCTACCGAAAACTCCGCATTGGTCGGAAATTTGATCAGCCCTACGAGGGCAGCCCTACGAGCTCCAGGCCCGCCACAGCCGGGCGTACTCGCCGTTGGCTGCCACGAGCTCGTGAT
>Ga0307294_10000160_pt1 | contig 16156 bp, 12 predicted proteins | sample ER_DNA_151_FD_194468 | JGI IMG/M metagenome (GOLD analysis project Ga0307294, IMG submission 194468) | Bulk soil microbial communities from the East River watershed near Crested Butte, Colorado, United States - ER_DNA_151 | ecosystem: Environmental > Terrestrial > Soil > Floodplain | place... | reverse complement strand
CAATTCGGTGACGAACTTTATGTGTTTCGGCGCATGCGCGGCACCCTTGCGCGCCTTGACCAGCGCGATCAGCTCGTCCGCGTTCGGCCTGGTGCCCTCGCGCGCGACGACGACGGCGGTGACCGCCTCGCCCCATTTGTCGTCGGGCACGCCGACCACAGCGACCATCGCGACGTCGGCGTGCTGCGACAGCACGTCCTCGACCTCACGCGGAAAAATGTTGAAGCCGCCGGAGACGATCATGTCCTTCTTGCGGTCGAGGATGAACAGATAGCCGCGCTCGTCGGATCGGGCGATGTCGCCGGTATGGAGCCAGCCGCTTTTCAGGGTTTCGGCGGTCTGTTCCGGCCGCTTCCAGTATTCGGCCATGACATGCGGCGCGCGCACGCAGATCTCGCCGGCCTCGCCGGTCGCGACTTCCCTATCGTTGTCGTCGAGCACCTTGACCTCGCAGGCGGCGATCGGAAAGCCGCAGGAGGTAAACATCTCCGGTGTCCTCGGGTCGTGATCCTTCTTGCGCAGCACCGACACCGGGTAGCATTCGGTCTGGCCGTAAAGCTGCGAAAACACCGGGCCGATCCGCTCGATACCCTCGACCAGCCGGCTCGGCGACATCGCGGAGGCGCCGTAGAGCAACAGTTCGAGCGAGGAGAGATCTGTCCTGTCGAGCGCCGGGTGATCCAGCAGCACGTAGATCATCGTCGGCACCAGCAGGGTAAAGTTGATGCGCTCGCGCGCAATCGTCCTGAGCACGGCTTCCGGATCAAAGCCCTTCACCAGGTGCACGGTGCCGCCACGCATCAGGGTCGGCAGCACCTTGGTGCCGGCGACGTGGCTGATCGGCGCCACGGTCAGATAGCTCGGGGTATCCGGGATTTCGAAATCGGCCAGGATGGCATTGGCAAAACCGCTATATTCGCGGTGATAGCGCAGCGCGCCTTTCGACTTTCCGGTGGTGCCGCCGGTGTAATTCAGCGTCGCGATATCGTCGGGCCCGGCAAAATTGCGCGGGCTGGCGGTGCCGGCTGCCTCGACCGCGGCCAGCAGGTCGACGCCATAGCCGGCCGGGCCGAGCGTGAACACGTGCTTCAGGTTGGACGCCTTGGCCGCGAGTTCGCCGCCGCGATCCCGAAAGCTATCGGCGTCGACCACCAGCACCTGGGTTTCGGAATCCTCGATCTGGAACAGCTGGTCGTCGAGCGAGCCCAGCGGATGCAGCGAGGTGGCCGACAGCCGGGCCAGTTGCGCGGCGACGCCGCTGCACCAGCTGTCGGCGCGGTTGGCGGACAACAGTGCGACCCGGGCGCCCGGTGGCAGCCCGAGCTGCATGAACACCTTCTGGATGCGGCCGATCAGGTCGCTGGCGCCGGCATAGCTGATCGATCCGCTCGACCAGGAAAACGCCGTGCGTTGGGGATAGCGCGCCAGCGCCCGCAGCACCTGCGCGCAGGCGGGCGGAAAGGCATGGAGCGGATCGGACATGTTTCCTCCGGCTTTTTGTCACTGGCTTTGTTTCGGGCGTTCGCTCATGCCAATGTTGTCAAAACGCTAGCATCTGTGCCGAAGCGGGGACAATGACTTTGAAGACAACCGATCCCCTCGCGCGCTTTCAGGGCCGTCTCAACCTGCCGCTGATCGCGGCGCCGATGTTTCTGGTTTCCGGCGTCGAGCTGGTGACGGCGGCCTGCCGCAATGGCGTGATTGGCGCGTTCCCGACGGTGAACTGCCGCGGCCCCGAACAACTCGATAGCTGGCTTGGCGACATCGAAGACCGGTTGCGCCGTCATTCGGAGCAAACCGGCAAGGCCGCGGCGCCCGTCTGCCCGAACCTGATCGTGCACCGTTCCAATTCGCGGCTGGAAGCCGACTTGCAGGTCCTGCTGCGGCACAGGCCCGAACTCGTCATCACCTCGGTCGGATCGCCGGCGCCAGTGCTGGCGGCGCTGCATGGCGTCGGCGCGCTCGTGTTCGCCGACGTCGCCAGCATCCGCCACGCCGATCGCGCGGTGGCATCAGGCGCCGACGGGCTGGTGCTGCTGACGGCGGGGGCGGGCGGTCAGACCGGCTGGCTCAATCCCTTCGTGTTCGTCCGCGCGGTGCGCGCCTTCTTCGACGGGCCGATCGTGCTGGCCGGCGGGATTTCCGATGGCCACGCGCTGCGGGCGGCGCGCGCACTCGGCTGCGATCTCGCTTACATGGGGACCAAGTTCATCGCCACCGCCGAGAGCATGGCCGACCCCAGGTACAAGGCGATGCTGGTGGCGAGCAGCGCCGACGAGGTCGTGCTGACCACCGCCTTTACCGGCCTGCAGACCAACATGCTGCGGTCCTCGATTGTCGCCGCGGGCCTCGATCCGGAAAACCTTCCGGCGCGTGGCGCGATCGACATCGCAGAGGATATCGACATCGGCGCGCGCGAAAAGCGTCCGGCGCGCTGGCGCGACATCTGGAGTGCCGGGCATTCGACCTCGGGCGTATCGGCGGTGCTAGCGGTCGACGACCTCGTCGCGCAGACGATGGCGGAATTCCGCGCCGCCAAAACCGGTGCGCTCTAGTCCCGCCTTGCATGCACGGCAGGCCTGCGCGCCGTGGTCTTACGGATAGATCCCGGTTTAACCGGCCATTAACCATCTGGCTCCAACAATCCAGGGCCGCCCGTCTCCGTTGCGAGGGGGGCGCCGGAACCGGCGTTCAAGGGGGATGCGAGATGGATTTAGAGACGCTGTTTGCCAAAACCCCGGCCACCATCGAGGAGATCAGGGCCCGGGTCGCCTTTGCGCTCGACCGGCATCCTCTGTGCCGCAGTGTGCAATTCGACATCGTCTCGATGCCTCGCAGTTCCAAGGGCGGCAACTGGACCATCAGCCTGAAATCGGTGGCGCCGGACGCGCTTTGGGAGGCGTCCGATATCGTCGCCGACATCCAGGAAGCCTACGAACTGGCTGTTGCGGCCTGAAATTAACCATTTTGGCGACGATTCCAGCCGAAATCGGCCTGCCGTAGGGCCGGCATGGTTAGGCCTTAATTAATTCCCAGTTGTCGTGAAAGTGATCCTGGTCCCTGGGGTAAACGGAGAGCTGCTTGACGCGGATAACCACGATCATCGCGCTGACCTGTTTCCTCGTCGTCGGCGCCGCCGCCACCAGCATCCTCGGCCGCGACAGCGTTGCGGGCGCACGGCTGGAAATGGCCGCCGCATCGCTGACCCAGGGCCCGGTCTCGAACAAGGCAGCCAAGCAGGACAAGCTGGCGGTTGCGACCTATGCCCTGGCTTCGCTGGAACCGTTACGAAATGTGACCCTGAGCGAGCCGCTGCGCCAGGCCTTTGCATCGACCGCTCCCGTCGACACGGTACCGCCGCAGATCGCCGCGCCGCCAAAACCGAAGCTCGTCGCCAAGCCGCAGCCGCCGGTGCAGCCGCCGCCGGTGCAAAAGTCCTACGCGCTGCTCAGCGACGTGCAGATCGCCGGCATCAAGGAACGGCTCAAGCTTACTTCCTCGCAGGAATCCTACTGGCCGGCGGTGGAAAGCGCGCTGCGCGGCATTGCCCGCAAGATCCACGCGTCTCGCAAGGCCGATCCCGGCGCCCTGATCGATCCCGACGCCGAAGAAGTCCAGCAGCTGAAGTCGGCGGCGATGCCGCTGCTGTTCCAGCTGCGCGAGGACCAGAAGCGCGAAGTGCGCACCCTGGCCCGCATCATCGGCTTGGAAAAAGTCGCCTCGATGATCTGAGGCCGACGGGCCCCCGGCGCCTTTCGACGCATCAGTCGTCGTCACCCGCGAAAGCGGGTGACCCAGTATTCCAGAGACGCCACCGGGATAATTTCCCTTTGCTTCGCGACGTGACGGATCACGTCTCACCCGCCGCGCGATTCCACCACCTTGCGGCAGGAATCCGAAAGCTTCGCCTTGTTCTCCTTCAGGCAGGCGTTCATCTGCGGCGGCTTGCCGACATGCTCGGCGCAGAATTTTCCCGCGTCGGAGCGGCAGGCCATCTGCTCCTGCGGGCTCGGGCCGGATTGGGCGCCGGCCGACGCGCCGCCGGCCATCAGCAGGACGAGCGCGACAAATATTGATTTGTTCATGGATCACCTTTCGATCATTCTTTGATGGGTTGATTTGCAAGCGGCCGCAACATCTCCGCCGCGTTGACTGCGGTCCATGCCATGTTCATGGCATCCGGCGATCCGCTCACGCCGCCGCTTCCGAACGCCGCGACACCATGAATGCGAGCTGAATGGCGGCGGCTGCTTCTACCCCATCTTCATGGGATGTTTTCGCGCCCGGCGATGGTTCACCAACATATCACGTCAGCGGCGATCACCGACCGGTCGTTCGCCTGGGCTGCACGACCAATCAGGAGAGATGAGATGTTGAAGAAGGCAGGATGGCTGGGCGCCGGGTTGACCTTGACGGCGCTTTCGACACTGGCGTCGATTTCACTGGGGACCGCGTCCGCCGAGGCCGCGGTCGTCTATTGCAAGACCGTCGGCGTGCCGAAGGGCTGCGTGGTTCGGCCGACGCCTGTGGTCGCCGCTGCGGTGGTGACGCCGGGTGTCGGTGTTGCCGGCGTCGGCGTTGGCGCGCCGGGTGTCGGCGTTCGAGCCGGCACGCCGATGAACCGCGGCGGTCCGGTCAACCGCGTCGGCCGCCGGTGAAGCCTGGTTCTCATGGTTCGAGACACGCGGCGTAGCCGCGCTCCTCTCCATGAGGGCCTGAAACCTCATCCAGAGGAAGGCGCACTTGCGCGTCTCGAAGGATGGAGAAAATTCACGAAAGCCTCAACCGGCAGCGGCGTCGCTGTCGGGAAAGCGGCGGGGCAATGTCAGCCGGACCCGGGTGCCCCCGGTGTCCGAGGTCAGCTCCAGCTCCGCGCCGCAGCGCGCGGCGCGGCTTCGCATGTTTCGCAGGCCGCGCGCCGCATTCTGGCCGGAGGCGCCGGCCTCACGGCCAGGCTCCGGCACAAAACCCTTGCCGTCGTCCGCGATGGTGATGCGTCCGCGCGCGTCGCCCGAGGCATCATTGAGGGTCTCGATGCTCACCGTGATGCACCGCGCCCCGGCGTGCTTGACGGCGTTGGTCACGGCCTCGTCCAATAGCCTGATGATCTGGATGACATGCCAGGGCCTGAGTTCGGGATGCACCGGCAGGCCCTGCGGGTCGACCGCCCGCCATACCAGCGCAATGTCATGCGGCCGCAGCTGCGCCGTGACCCGCTCGCGCCAAGAGCCCAGCGCCAGCATCAGGTCGCCGCCGATATCGTCCATCGAATCGATGACGAGACGAAGATCCTTCAGCGCCGCGCGGGCGGCATCGCCGATCCCGGCGCCGGCATTGCCGCGCTCGCTGAGTGCCACGATGCTGACGAGCTGGCCGCCGAGGCCGTCATGCAGGTCGCGCATCAGGCGGGTGCGTTCGCGCGCCAGCGCCGCTGCGCGGGCGCGCTCTTCCTCGCGGGCGAAACTGGCCTTCAGCTTGTCCTCCGCCTCGCGCACCAGGGTGACCATGCTGGCGGCAAAGCCGTCGACCTGGTTGAGCGCGCGGGCAAACCGCCAGGTCAGCCCGGCGCCGATCGCCACCAGCATCGCCGAATAGGACAGCCGCGCCAGCAGGATGCGGCGGTTGGGCGCGAGTTGCAGCACCGAAAAGCACATCGAGCGCCCAGCAGGTCAGCACGATTGTCAGCGCGCATCCCATCATGAAACCGAAGGCATCCTGTCGCCGCCACACCGAGTGGCCGACCACCAGCGCCAGTGCGATCAGATAGAGGCCGACCGTCGGCGCGCCCACCAACAGAAACGCTTCGCGGCTCAGCGTCGGATCGCCGGCCAGTCCCGCGGCCGCGACCACCAGGCCGGGCGCGAAGATCAGCCAGCCGTAGCGCGGCCATTTCCAGCCGAAGAACAACAGCGCGAAGGTCAGCACGAACGCGCTTTCCAGCGGCGCCGCGGAGATCAGGATCGCGTTGAGCCTGGAGTAGGCCGAATCTTCCAGCGGCGTCTGGAAAAACGCCTGGGCCACGCCGAGCGCCATCGCCGCGGCCAATACGCCATAGGCCGGCTCGTGGCGCCGCATCGCCCACATGATGCCGAGGATCACGGCGAGGATCGCCTGCCATGCCGAAAACACTACCGGCAAGGTGACGAACAGCAGCGTCCGTGCATTGTAGCTCGGCCGCAGCATGTCGTCCGGGCCGACATAGAGGCGATCGAGAAAGCCCTTGATCGGCCCCCAGACGAACAACCGGATCGAAAGATCATTGGCGCCGTCGCGCAGCAGCGATCCCGGGATCACCGCGATCTCCGGCGTATTGCGATCGGGCCGGTTGGCGGCGGGATTGCGCCGGCTGTCCAGGATCACGACGCCGTTGACCTCGACTTCGACGGCGTTGGTGAAGCGCGGCAGCATCACCGACCACGCGGCTTGCGGCTCGCCGCCGGGCCAGGTGAAGCGGCCGCGGTAGAGCGGCGGATCGTTCATCGTGTAATGCGAAGCGGTGAAGTGCGGCAGCGTCACCGCGCGCTCGGCACCGTTCTCCCCCAGGCTGAAATCGGTGACCAGATAGCGCGGGGCGGGTTCCGGCGGCGGGATACGCAGCACGACCAGGCACAGCACAATGATGATCGGCTGCAGCAGCAGATACTGCACCAGCAGCGTGGGCCGCTTCGGCCAGCGGCGACGGCCGGACACGGCGGTGATCGGCGCGGCATCGTTCACAGCCGGATCAGGCCCTGCTGCAGCGCCTCGAACACCGCCTCGCCGCGGGTATGAACTTCCAGCTTGCGGTAGATGTTCTTGATGTGGCCCGGAACGGTCTGGCGCGAGAGCCCCAGATGGCCGGCGATCTCGGCATAGCTGAAGCCCTTGGCGATGCCCCAGAGGATGTCGATCTCGCGCGGCGTCAGTTTCGCGGTATTGAGCGGCGGGCCGGGCGGGGGTTCTGCCGTGCTCTGGGTCCGGCGCACGATGAAGCGGGCGATCGACGCCGAGATCGGCGAATGCCCGGCCACGAGTTCGCGCACGGTGGCGGCGATGTCGGTCGGAAATGCGTCCTTCAACAGATAGCCGGTGGCGCCGACGGTGATGGCGGCGATCACGCTCTCTTCGTCGCCGAGTATGGAGATCACCATGATTTCGGTGTCGGGAAAGCGCTGCCGCGTCTCGCGGATCAATTCATTGCCGTGACCATCAGGCAATTGCAGGTCGGTGAGCAGCACCCTGGGGCCGGCTTGTGCCAGGCTGGCGCGGGCCTCGGCCAGGGTGGCGGCCGATGTGACCTGGAATCCGGCCTTGGCGAGCGCGTCCTGCAACCGCCACAGGGTCGGCGCATCGTCTTCGACGAGCAAAATCGAGATGGGCTGCGAAGGGCCCTGATCGCTCAACAGACTCATCCATCCTGTCCCGGGTCGTTTTGCTGCGCTTGCTGCAGTTTAGCCCCGGGAACCGGTTTGGCGACAGCCATGTTCATGGGGGCACCGGCGCCGGATGCCCGCCGTTCAGGCAGGGTTCAGCACGAGGCGGCCGGAACATCGGCCCCCACCGCGCGTTTTCAGGCGAAGGAGTTTCGTCATGCGCGCTTCAACGGCCTATTTTGCAGGAGCCGGAACCGTGGTCGCCGCGATCGTCGGCGGTATCGGAGGCGGACTGCTGTTCGCGGACATGGTCAGTCCGAAAGCTCCCAAGCTGGAGATGACCCGGTTGGAACAACGCATGTCGGCGCAACCGATTCAGGTGAAGGCCGGCTCGGAACCCGCGGAGAACCCCGCCGCGCCGCCGTCTGTTGCCACCGCCGCGGCGCCGGCCGCTGCTGTACCGGCGCAGACCGCAGCGGCACCGGCACCGGAGCAGCCGTCGGCGCAATCCGCCAAGCCCGCGACAGCCGCGGCGTTGACGACGGAGACCGCGGCCGCCACAGCAAAGCCCGCCGCTCCCTCGGAGCCCAGGATATCACCGCCTGAACAGAAACAGGCGACCGCTGCAGACGACGCGCTCGCCAAGGCGAAGGACACCGACCTCAAGCGGGCCGCGACGGAGAAACGACGCAGCGAACGTCGGCAGCAATGGTCCGAAAGGCGCCGGTATCAGCCACGGGACAAGGACCAGGAGTTGCGCGAGGTCGAGACAAAGGTGCGGGAAGCGACCGAAGCGAGGCCGATGTTTGTCGCCGAGCCGGTACGCGCCGAGGCACCCCGGATCAGGTTGTTCGATCTCGACTGATCGAATTGCACCTCCTGATCGGCCGCATCCACACTTTTCTCTTGGGCATGCGCTTCATCTGTGCAGCTGCACAAATTTGCGGCACTGCACCCCGCTTGGGCTCTGGATTCCCGAAACCGAATCTCCCATCGTTTCAGTAGCTTCCCCGCTATCCCGGTGTTGGCATGTAGCTTGCTCAGACCCTGACAGGTCAATGACGACTGCCGTCACCGGATTTGCTGAAGCCGACGCAGGCTGAAAGCGCAGGGGCAGCTCGAAGCGACCTTCCCAGAGGCAGCTTGGTGCAGTCGTCGCGATGCCCCCCGCAGGGGAGGGCGCGTGTATCCCTGTTTTCCAACGGGCGCGGTCGGACAGCAACGCCAACAAGGGAAAATCTAGATGGCCTATCTCGCGCCTTCGGAATTCGTCACCAAGATGGTAGATGCCGGCGAATCCAAAATATTCATGTCGACCCGGGATACCATCATTCGGGCCTATATGGCCGGAGCGATCCTGGCACTGGCCGCCGCCTTCGCGGTGACCGTCAACGTCTCGACCGGCGTGCCGATCGTCGGTGCGATCCTGTTTCCGGTCGGCTTCTGCATGCTCTATCTGTTCGGCTTCGACCTTCTGACCGGCGTGTTCGTGCTGTGTCCGCTGGCGCTGATCGACAAGCGTCCCGGCGTCACCATCGGCGGTGTGCTGCGCAACTGGGGCCTGGTGTTCACCGGCAATTTCGCCGGGGCTTTCACCGTGGCCGTGATGATGGCGATCGTCTTCACCTTCGGTTTCACTTCGCCGCCGGACAAGGTCGGCCAGATCATCGGCACCATCGGCGAAGGCCGCACCGTCGGCTATGCCGCCCATGGCGCCGGCGGCATGCTGACGCTGTTCATCCGCGGCGTGCTCTGCAACTGGATGGTCTCGGCCGGCGTGGTCGGCGCCATGATCTCGACCACGGTCAGCGGCAAGGTGATCGCGATGTGGATGCCGATCATGCTGTTCTTCTTCATGACCTTCGAGCACTCCATCGTGAACATGTTCCTGTTCCCCTCGGGCCTGCTGCTCGGCGCCAAATTCTCGATCATGGATTACCTGATCTGGAACGAGATCCCGACCGTGGTCGGCAATCTGGTCGGCGGCCTCTCCTTCACCGGATTGACGCTGTACGCCACCCACATCAAGACCGCGCCGAAGCGCGTGACCACCACCCACATCCAGGCCGCGCCGAACCGCATGATCGCCTGATCGCGATTGACTTTACGAGGCCTCACCCTACTCAGGGGTGAGGCCATCAGGCCTTTTCCCAAGGCCTTGGCGCCAAAAAGATGTCGCGTGAACTGAAAATATCGGTCGGGCAGCATTCCGATAAGGGGCGCAAGGAGGCCAATCAGGATTTCCATGGCGTCCTGATTCCGCAAGAGCCGCTGCTCGGCCTGAAGGGCATCGCCATCGTGCTGGCCGACGGCATCAGTTCGAGCCCGGTCAGCCGGATCGCCGCCGAGTCCGCGGTCAAGGGGTTTCTCACCGACTATTACTGCACCTCGGAAGCCTGGTCGGTGAAGACCTCGGCGCAGCGGGTGCTGGCGGCCACCAACTCCTGGCTGCACGCGCAGACCAGGCGCAGCCAGCACGCCTATGACCAGGACAAGGGTTACGTCTGCACCCTGAGCGCCCTGGTCATCAAGTCGTCCACCGCGCATATCTTTCATGTCGGCGACAGCAGGATCTACCGCCTGTCAGGCAACGCGCTGGAGCAGCTGACCACCGACCACCGCGTCATCATCTCGTCGCAGCAGAGCTATCTCGGCCGCGCGCTCGGCGTCAATCCGCAGATCGAAATCGATTACCAGTCGCACCAGGTCGAGAAAGGCGACGTGTTCGTGCTCGCCACCGACGGCGTCTACGAGCACGTTTCGGCCCGTTTCATCGCCAAGGCGATCCAGGCCGGCGCTGACGATCTCGACCGGGCGGCGAAGACCATCATCGAGCAGGCGTACCAACAGGGCAGTCCGGATAATCTCACGGTCCAGATCGTCAGGATCGATGCCTCACCCGCCGGCGAGGCCAGCGAGGTGTACGGCCAGCCCTCCGAACTGCCGCCGCCGCCGCTGCTGGAAGCGCGGATGCTGTTCGACGGCTACCGCATCGTGCGGGAGCTGCATGCCTCCAGCCGCAGCCACATCTATCTCGCGGTCGACGCGGACAGCGAAGAACTGGTCGCGCTCAAGATTCCGTCGATCGACCTGCGCGGCGATCCCGCCTACCTGAAGCGGTTCATGATGGAGGAGTGGGTCGCCCGCCGCATCAACAGCGCCCATGTGCTGAAGCCCTGCCTGCAGTCGCGCAAGCGCAATTACCTCTACGTCGTCACCGAATTCATCGACGGCCAGACGCTGGCGCAATGGATGATCGACAATCCGAAGCCGGAGCTGGAGACCATCCGCGGCATTATCGAGCAGATCGCGAAGGGACTGCGCGCCTTCCACCGCAAGGAAATGCTGCACCAGGACCTGCGCCCGGACAATGTCATGATCGACAAGACCGGGACGGTGAAGATCATCGATTTCGGTTCCGTCAGGATCACGGGCGTGGTCGAGGCGTCGCCGCCGGCCAGCCGCGGCGACATCCTCGGCACCTTCCAGTATACCGCGCCGGAATATTTTCTGGGTGAGAACGGCTCGCCGCGCGCCGATTTCTTCTCGCTCGGCGTCATCACCTACCAGATGCTGACGGGCCGGCTGCCCTATGGCGCGAAGATGGCGCGGACGCGAACGAGGTCGCAGCAGCGCAAGCTGAAATACCGCACGGCCCTCGATGACTCCCGCGAGATTCCGGTCTGGATCGATGGCGTTCTGAAGAAGGCGGTGCATCCCGATCCATACAGGCGCTACGAGGCGCTGTCGGAATTCGTCCACGACCTGCGGACTCCCAACGCGGAATTCATCGCCGCGGCGGCGGCGCCGCTGATCGAGCGCAATCCGCTGCTGTTCTGGAAGGGGCTGTCGGCGGTGCTGGTGCTGGCCGTGGTGGTGCTGCTGGCGATGCTGCAGGGCGGGCGGTAGCCCGGCGTCACGCCTGCCGGTCCGCCGGCCCGCACGATGCCTGCATCACAGCTGGATATCGTCGAGCTCGGCGATCTCGAAATAGTGCTCCGGTAGCGCCGGACCTGTTGATTCCTGCCGTCCGGCGCGGCGCCGCCGCTTGACGGGCCCTGCCTTTTCGAGCGGATCGGCCTCGCGCAGCCGCGTCTTGTCATTGGCGCCGCACATGAACGTCAGTCCCGTCAGCCGCTCGATTTCGGAAATCCGGGTCTGGAAGGTCTTGTATTCGCCGAACGGGACCTCGGTCACTTCGATGCCGAACTGCGCGATCACGTCCTCCTGGCTGGCGATATAGGCCGTTGCGAACAGCGCGCCCTGTGCGGTCAGCGCGGCGACCACTTTCCAGAACTGCAGCGGGTACTTGATGTTCCGGTATTCCGGGTTGCCGTCGTCGAGCACGGGTCCCGTGATGATCTGCGCGTTCACTTCGCCTTCCAGGATGGACTGCTCCAGAATGTAGCGTTCGATGCCTTGCCAGATTTCCTTGTTCTGGTTGAACTTGGCATGCTGCGGCACGCAATTGGTCCAGTGACAGGTGTCGGCGGCGGAGGCCAGCGCCACCTTGGGCGAGCCGCCGAATTCGAGGTCCTCGCGCCGGGTCATGTGGCCGCGGTCGAACTTGTTGCTGGCATAGTACCAGTTCTCGAGCTGGTACTCGGCCAGAATCCGCGGGTCGCGCCGCCAGACGTCCGCCGGCCGGCTCATGTCGAAGCGGTCGCCGAACGAGACGTTCGCCGCGCTGTAGATCGGCAGGCGCCGCGCCTTGTGAACCACGACGCTGTAATTGTGATAGTTGAGCACGAACCTGTTGCCGTTCTTCGGCTTGAGCAGCGGCGCGGCGACCGCTTCCAGCGCGTCGCCGAGGATCGGCAGCGCGACGCGGTTGGCGGGCTTGCTGCCGAGAAAGCCGGGGTTGAATCCCTTGCGCCCGGTGTAATCGTCATCGAACGGCGCATCGAAGCGCGCCGCGGCGCCGGTCTTCTTTTCCAGGAACGCCTCGATGCCGCCGCCGGTACTCTCGGTGTTGGGCGATGTCGCCACCGAAATCGTTCCGACCTTCCCGTTCGGTTCAAGCTGCAGCCTCACTTCGAGTGGAATGGTCAGCATGCGACTGTCAGGCATGAGAGTCTCCCTTGGGAACGGACCCGGATTTTGCGGCGTGGCGCGGGGGCCGGTGATGCGCGCGCTGGCCGGCGTGGCCTCATACATCGGCGTGAGCAGCGGATGCCGCGGCCAGGCCTGTTTCAATGTTTCCACGATGCGGCTGACCCGCGTGCCTTCGTTGGCAATCCACTTTTCGGTGCCGTCGGAATTATACTGGATCTGGCCGCCTCGCTTTTCCGGCACGCCGGCGTGGTGCAGCGCGACGACATACCAGTCATTGTTGAAGACCGGCGAGCCCGACGAGCCCTGCTTGGTGTCGGTCGAATACCAGATAAAGTCCGTGTCGCGCTTCAGGAACTGGTTTTCGCGGACGCAAACCTGCTTGCGGCCGCCTTCGGGATGCTGAATGACGGTCAGCCATTCGCCTTCCAGAACCTTGCCGGTTGTTTCGATCAGCGGCAGGCAGCCGAAATCCGACAACGGCACCGAGCCGTCCTGCGACAGCGCCTCGACGGCGACGACGGTGTAGTCGAGCGCCGGCAACGTGTGAAACAGTTCGTCCGGCAGGAAACGATATTCGACCGGCGCGAGTTCGGTATCGGCGAGGTCGATTTCGTAGCGAAACTGCGCCACGGCGCCGGTCGCGGTCGCCCGGTCAGGCAGCACGTGATTGTTGGTGAGCAGCACGCGCGGTGCGATCAAAAAACCGGTGCCGAAATTTCGCGGCCCGAGTCTGACCCGCGCCACCGCCCGGGCCGCGATCATGCCGCGCTCCAGATAGGAAACCGGCTGCAGTTCGTCGCCGCCGACGATCCGCTCGAAGACGGTGTCGGCCTCCTGCGTCTCACCGATGCTTTCGCGCAGGAACTGGCGCCGGGATTGCAGCACGTCGGCGGACGCAATTTCGTCGGGCGTCTTGGTGCGCAGCGTCGCGGCCAGCCGGATCAGTTCCGCCAGCACCAGCGGATCCAGCGTCGCGACCATTCCCTCGGTTGTATTGATCATGCCCATGGCGGCAACGCGCGGTCCCTTTCGAGGCGGATGCCCTGGGTTCAAACATCCTGCACTGGTAGTTTGCGCCGACACAACCACCGCGTCAAGGCGCGGCACAGTGCACGCCGACATCCAGGCCGAACGCGACGACTGGCGTCGCGCCTGGCCGCTTTAGCCGAGCACCCTTACCTCGACCACGCCGATGCCCTCGAGCTCGAAGCGATAGCTCGCGTCAGCGTCCGGAAACACGGTTTTCATGACGGCGCCGGTCATCACCACTTCGCCGGCCTTCAGCCCCGCGCCGCGCGCGGCGAGTTGCGTGGCGAGCCACGCCACGGAATTGAAGGGATGGCCGAGGATGTCGCGGCCGTGGCCTTCACCGATCGCAACGCCGTCCTTCGTCGCACGGCCGGGTACGCCGGTCAGGTCGGGCCATGCGGTGGCAAATTCCGACAGCACGATGCCGGCGTTCCAGGAATTGTCCGCCACCAGCGACAGCACGTCGAGGCCGGCATAATCCGCGCTGCGATCGTCGACGATTTCGATCGCGGCGCCGACGCCGCCGATGTGCGGCGCGATCGTCTCGGCGGTAAACGGCTTGCCCGTGACCGGCACGTCCGATTGAAGACGCACGGCGATTTCGAATTCCAGCCCGAGCCGGCCGTAATCCGCGCGCCGCACGCTGGCTGCGGATCGAAGCACGCGCCGCGCCAGCACGACGCCGGCGATCGGATGGTCGATCCCGCAGAATTTCTGCATCGCCGCCGACGTCAATCCGACCTTGTAGCCGACGGCGTCGCCGTGCGTGCCGCGCAACAGCGCGACGAAGTTTCGCTGGATGTCATAGGCATCCGCGACGGTGGCGGGCCGGTCCGGCGCACCAAGTGTCTTGAATTGCGCATTGGTCTGGTGTTCCCCGAGCAGCGTTTCGGCTGCGCGCCTGGCCGCGAGTTCGTCCATCGGTTCTCTCCCCTTCGCAAATCCTGGCGTTCACTTGCGGCGAATGTAGCGGAGATTGGTACGAAAGTCCGCCTTCGCCCGGCCGCCTTGGGAAACCCGGCCGCGACACACGTTAAGGTTGACTAAGTCGGACGCATGACCCATGCTGCCAGCTGTCATCCGGGAAGCGTCGGCTGGTTCGAGCCATTTTGAGACCTGAAATCCCGGTACGAGGAATTTTTCTCATGACAAGCGAGCCCCTTGGCAATCTGCTGGCGGTTCCGTTCGACGGCCGAATTGTGCCGCACGACGATGATCCGCGCAGCAGGTACAGCGACTTCAACGGCAAACCCACCGTCCTGTATCCGTGGTCCGATGCAGGCCTGTGCCACGCGATCGGGATCAAGCAGCATTTCGGCAGCAAGGGCTTCCTCCGCAGCGGCCTGAGTTCGTCGGGCGACGGCATGCTTCAGGGCGAGGGCGGCATCGTGGTCGATCTTTCCGGCTTCGCGCGCATCACCGTCCACAAATCAGGCGGTGACGGCGATGGACGGATCGCCATCGACGTCGAGGCGGGCGCCACCACACGGCAGCTCGCCGACGAGCTCATTCGCAACGACGCTTTTCTGCCGCTCGGCGACAACCCGGCCCAGAGCGTGGTCGCCGGCGTGCTGTCCGGCAGGCCTGGCCGCTTCGACCGCAGCATCGGCCGCCTGCGCGACTATGTCGAAAGCCTCGAGGTGATCACCCCGAGCGGCGAGCTGGCCGGTTTCGCCAGGGGCTGCGGCGAGTTCGATTCCCTTCTGGACGGCACCTTTGGCGGCGCCATCAAGGCCATCACCTTCTCCGCCGTGACCGCCGCCGGTATGGGCGTCGAGCTCATGTGTGCCCGTTTCGTCTACGCCAGGGCGGAATTCGAGGCCGCCATCCGCTTGCTCGGCCATCCCGGCATCACGCCCGCGATGGATGTCGGCGTGCATGCCTGGCACGATCTGGCCGGCGTCATCGTCGTGTCGGTCGAGGTCGCCGGCAAGCCCGCCGACCGCGACCGCATGGCGGCGGTGCTGGATCAATTGCTGTCGTACCGCGAGGGCCCGGCCGGCGCGGCGGCGGCCACGCGAATCCATCGCATCGAGGCGACGAGCCCGGCGGAAATCGTCGATCTCCTGATCAAGAGCGGTCTGTCCGGCAGTCACTATGTCGATCGCAGCCTTGCCGGCCAGCATTACCAGAAGGTCGTCTCGCCCCAGGCGTTCGACTCGTTCAGGACATCGTTCGCCAGGAACGTGGCGGTCGCGCTGGCGGAAGCCCGCATCGGGAAATCTCCCCGGGTCGCGGGCTCGCTGCGGTTGAGCCTCGACAGCGAACATAATGTCGTCGTCAGTGCCGACGCCTTCCTGCCGAAGGGACGGGGCGACGCCGAAATTCGCTTCGACCGGGTTGCCACGCGGCATCTGGGAAAACCGGTCCTGAGCCGGCCGCGCGCGGCGGCTCAAGCCATCGATCGCAACAGCAGCCCTCCAGCCGTCGACCTCAGCGTATTGAAGTCCGTGCCCGCGGTGGCGGCGCGGATCCCCGGGTTCGGCGGTGTGATCTACGCGCCTGGCGATCCCGACTACGACAAGGCGCGCACGCAATACGCAACGAGTTCCTACCCCGACGAACAGGGACCGACGGGATCGATGCATCCCTGCATGGTCGCCTATCCGCGCAAGGGCAGCGATGATGTCGGCGTGGCGATCCGCTATGCCGTCAAGAATGCGAAGAAGGTGCAGGCGCGCAGCGGCGGCCACCAGTATTGCGGGCTGTCGTCGGCCCGG